>Ga0209386_1000611_pt1 | contig 16893 bp, 13 predicted proteins | sample NGEPertwo_FD_184510 | JGI IMG/M metagenome (GOLD analysis project Ga0209386, IMG submission 184510) | Arctic peat soil microbial communities from the Barrow Environmental Observatory site, Barrow, Alaska, USA - NGEE Permafrost154B-two... | ecosystem: Environmental > Terrestrial > Soil > Wetlands...
TTTTCACCGGTTCATTCTTCCAGGTAATCCGGAAAAGATTGTTAGAATTAATATCCCATAATCCTATATCTTTTAAGTTATCTTTGATTTTATCGGGAATAAGTTCTGGATTTCTCATCTGTTCAAAAGTGGGAATAACAATATTTTTTTCTCTGGCTCTTTTTATAGTCCTTTCTAATTGTTCTTCATTAATAGTCAAATCAATCATTTTATTTTTCTCCTTTATATTAAAAATTCAACAAAAGTATCTACTGCGCGATAAAGAGATTCCAATTCTATAAATTCATCGTTTTGATGAGCCTGGGCAATATCGCCGGGACCAAAAATAATGAAAGGTACCTTCTTTATTGGGATAATAGTTGCTCCATCAGTACAGTATTTGGTAATTATCACTTCCTTTGCTCCGGCTGCCTCCAGAAATTTTTCCACATAATGATTATCTGAATTGGTAAAGATCGGAGAGTGATAGTTAAAAACCTCTTCCGTAAATCGCACTTTATACTTTTTCGCAACCTCTTCACCTAGCGTTCTGACTAACTCTATTGCTTTTTCTTTATCTTTCTCTGAAATCACTCTGAAATCAAAATCCACTTCCGAATAATTGGGGACGATGTTCACCTGTACTCCCCCGTGAAATTGCCCTATGTTCATTGAAGTTTTACCCCAAAAAGGGTCTGCTTCAAATATTTTCTCATATTTTTCGGTAACATTCACAACAAGCTCACTTCCCGGAATAACTGTGTTTACTCCTACTTCAGGGGTTGAGCCGTGAGCAGACTTCCCGTAAAATTTAGCTCTTACCCATAGTTCTCCCTTTTCCCCGGTAGAAACTTGAAGATTAGAAGGTTCGGTGATAATAAGAAAATCTGTCCGGTCAAAATAACCCCCGTCAACTAAATTCTTCGCACCTCTATATCCCCATTCTTCATCTGCCGTAAGGGCTAATTGAACTGTTTTCTTTGGAACAATTCCCCTTCTTTTTAAAAGTACCGCTGCGTAAAGGATGGCAGCTATTCCACCCTTCATATCTGATGCCCCTCTGCCGTACATTTTCCCGTTTTCAATCAATCCTTCAAAAACAGGTTTTGTCCAATCCTCTTCTTTTACTCTCACCGTATCTAAATGACCGCAAAAAGTGATATCTCTCTCTTCTTCTCCCTCAATTTTCACTACAACTGAACTCCTGCCTTCTTCTAAAGGAACTAACTCAGACTGAATATTATTTTTTAAGAGAAATTTCTTTATAAAATTAGCAATTTGATTTTCATTTCCCGGAGGATTTACACTTTTAATCTGAATAAGCCCTTGAAGAAGATCGTTTATTTCTTTTTTCTCAACATTATTCACTTTTGGTTCATTGTCTCCTTTACTGCTTCTAAATTAGGATCTATTACCAGGGCTTCTCCTCCTGCTTTTTTAGCACTTTCTACATCCTTTAATCCGTTTCCCGTAACTAATACTACAATTTTATCTCCCTTAGAGATTTTCCCTTCCTTTAGCGCTTTTACCATGCCGGCAAAGGCGGTAGAGCCCGCAGGTTCAGCAAAAATCCCCTGTTTTGTGCCTAAATATTTAATCGCTCCAAGTATTTCCCTGTCACTTACCGCTATACCAAATCCCTTCGATTCTTTTATATCTCTTACTGCCATCAGGCGATTTCTGGGAATTCCTACCGCAATACTATCGGCAATTGTATTCGGTTCCACAAATTTAACTGTTCCATCACCATTTACTGCTTCGACAATCGGTTTACACCCTTCTGCCTGTACAGCAACCAGTTTAGGTAAATGGTCAATAAAGCCTAAAGAAAACATATCCTTATAAGCTTTGGCCACTCCAGAGATAATACAGCCATCTCCTACCGGTACAAAAAGATAATCGGGTACTTCAAAATCCATCTGCTCAATAATTTCCAGTGCAACCGTTTTTTTCCCCTCCACCATATAGGGATTAAAAGCGGTATTTCGGTTATACCAGCCAAATTCTCTGGTTGCTTCGATGGACAAGTCAAAGGCTTCGTCATAAGTCCCCCTTACCGCAAAAACGGTTGAGCCAAATACCAGAAGCTGGGCAATCTTGGCGCTCGGTGCAGTTTGGGGAACAAAAATGTAACTCTTTAAGCCTACTGACGCAGCAGCTCCCGCAAGTGATGAGGCGGCATTACCGGTAGAGGCACAGGTAACAATCTTTTCTCCTAATTCCCGAGCTTTTACTATCGCAACAGCCGACGGCCGGTCTTTTAAAGAAGCAGTAGGGTTCCTCCCGTCATCTTTAATCCAGAGATTTGGCATTCCCAAATCTTCTCTTATTCTTTTTGCTTCATATAAAGGAGTCCAGCCCACTTTTGACGGCCCGATTTTGGCAGGATCATCCACCGGCAAAAGAGACAAGTATCTCCACATCGAAAATTCCTTATTTTTTTTGAGAGATTCACGATTAAAATCACTTTTTATCTTTGAATAATCATAAATTATTTCTAAAACGCCTTCGTCTCCACATTTCGGACAATTATATTTTACTTCATTTGAATCATATTCTTTTCCACACAATAAGCATTTTAACTTCTTTACATAACTCATATCTATTTTTCCTCTCTGGCATAAGGAATGCCTAATTCTTTTGGAACTCCGATATGTTTAGCTTTTGCTAATAAAGTTGCCACAATAATTAAGATAAAAGTTAAAAGATAGGGCTGCATGCTAAGTAATGCTGAAGGAATGGTGGTTCCCATCGATTGAAGTTGAAATTGAAGGGCATTAATTACTCCAAATAAATAGGCACCTATTAAAGCATAAGGGGGATTCCACCTGGCAAATATTACCAGAGCAATCGCCACCCATCCCCGGCCGGCAGTAATACCATCTAACCAGAAAGGGGCACAATTAAGGGTAAGATAAGCCCCTCCTGCTCCAGCCATTAACCCACCAAAGAAAGTCCACAAATATCTTGTTTTATATACATTTACTCCCATAGCATCAGCTGCCTGGGCATTTTGCCCCACCGCCCTTAGCTGAATTCCTGCTTTAGTTTTGAATAAAATAAACCAGGTGATAATGACCAGAATATAGGACAGATACACCATATAATCCTGTTTGAAAAAAATAGGACCAAAAAAAGGAATTTGGGAAAGCCCCGGAACGATTACTTGAGGTATAGTATGAGCCAATTGCAGATTTACAAATTTCTGTCCATAAAAATTGGTTACTCCCAGACCAAAAATAGTTAAGGCCAGACCACTTACTACCTGATTTCCCCTTAGGGTAATAGAAATAAAAGCATGAATTAGGGAAGCTAAACCACCAGCCAGCATGCCCATAAAAAATGCCAAATAAATTTGACCGGTTATAAAGGCGGTGGCAAAACCTACCAGTGCTCCAATAATCATCATGCCTTCAATTCCCAAATTAAGAATTCCGGAACGTTCGGTAAATATTTCACCAATAATAGGAAAGAGCAATATGGTTCCTGATTCAACAGTTGCTGCTAAAAGAATGATGGTAATGGCATAAGCATCTGGTCTCATATAATCTTTCTCCCTTTATAATAGAGTTTATAATTAGTGAGGATTGCCCCTCCCAAAAGAAAGAAAAGAATCGAACTTTCTATCAGCCCTACAATTCCTATAGGAACTTTCATAGTCATCTGTATTTGAGATGCCCCGGCGAATAATCCTCCCAAGAAAAAAGAAACTATCATAGCGGTCAGAGAATTAAGACCAGAAAGCCAGGCAACAATAATGGCGGTATATCCGTAGTCAGGATTAATCTCCATTTGTAACATATGAATAATCCCTGAAATCTGAGCCATACCCGCCAGACCAGCCAGGCCCCCACTTATTACCATGGCTAAAATAATATTTTTCGCAATATGAATACCAGCATATCTGGCAGCACTCTCATTTTCCCCAATCACCTTGATTTCATAACCAAACCTGGTTTTTTTGATAATAATCCAAATAATAATAGCCGCAACAATACCAAAAATTAATCCCAGATGTATTCTGGTATGTGGAATTAATTTAGGTAATTGGGCATTCAATTCAAAAATTTTGGTAAGGGGAAACCCAAAACTGCGTGGATTTCTCCAGGGACCATGCATTAAAAATTGCAAGATATAAAGAGCAATATAATTTAATAATAGAGTAGTGATGACTTCATTTACTTTCCAATAGGCTTTCAGGGCAGCCGGTATCAGCGCCCAGAGGGCTCCTCCGACCATCCCGGCAATACACATCATTATAAGAAGAATTGGTCTGGACATTGTTTCCGAAGAATTAAGGGCAAAATAGGTACTAAAAATTGCCCCCATAATATACTGCCCGTAGGCACCTATATTCCAGTAGTTCATTTTAAAAACCAGGATAAGACCAACCGAGATAAGAAGAAGAGGGATGGCCACTACAATGGTTTCGGAAAATACATAGGTGCTTCCAAAGGCACCGATAAATATCGCTTTATACACCGTAAGAGGATTTACCCGGGAAAACATCACGGCAATGCCACCAATTAACACACCCAAAAGAATAGACACTAAGGGAATGAGAATACGCAAATGAAGCGGTATATTTTCTCTCTTCTCAAACTTTAACATTCTCTTCCCCTTTATTTATCCAAACGATTTTTATGCACCCCAGCCATCATCAATCCTATTTCATTAATATCGGCAGAATCTATATCGACAATACCCTCAATTTCACCTTCATAGATTACCCCAATTCGATCAGAAATCATCAATAATTCCTCAAGATCTTCTGATATGAGCAATATGGCCACACCTTGATCTCTTTCTTCTAATAATTTTTTCCGGATAAATTCGGTAGCGCCTACATCTAACCCGCGGCTAGGATGAACTGCTATAAGTAAAGCTGGTTCTTCTCTTATTTCTCGGGCTAAAATCAGTTTCTGCAAATTACCTCCGGATAGAAATTTTACCGGAACATTTTCTCTGGGTACCATAATATTGAATTGCTTTACTAATTCTCTGGTATATTTAGCAGCTTCTTCATAGTTTAAAAAAATCCCCCGGGAGATCGGCTCCTTATCATATCGCCTGAGGATAGCATTTTCTACCGTATTAAGATTGGGTACCAATCCGACTTTAAGTCGATCAGAAGGAATATAATTTACTCCCTTTTTAGTAATAACTTTTGGGTAAAAATTAGTTACATCTTCGCCTTTTACACAAACTTTCCCTCTTGTTGCTCTTCTTAAACCTGAAATAACTTCAGCTAATTCTTTTTGTCCATTCCCGGAAACTCCGGCCAATCCGAAAATTTCTCCTCCGTATATGGAAAAATTTATTTCTTTTAATATTTTTATACCTTTATCATTATAGGTTTCTAAACCTTCTATTTTAAGGATTTCACCCTTTCTATTTAATGGTTTTCTATTTAATTTAAAAAGAACTTCTCTCCCTACCATCATCATGGCTAATTCTTTTTGGTTAATCTCCTTTGTATTTACTGTACCTGCTAATTTTCCTTTTCTTAAAACTGTAATTCGATCAGATATTTTCATAACTTCATCTAATTTATGGCTAATGAAAATAATAGATTTACCTTCTTTTGTCATTCTTTTCAATATCTCAAATAAGGTATTAGATTCTTGAGGAGTTAATACTGCAGTTGGTTCATCCATAATAAGAATCTCTGCCCCTCTAAACAGGGTTTTTATAATTTCTACCCTTTGCTGTTCTCCCACAGAAAGCTGCCATATCTTGGCATAGGGGTTGATGTCTAAATTATATTTTTTAGATATCTCCGCAATTTTTTCAGAAATATTTTTTTTATCAAGATAAAATCCCTGAGATTCAAGACCCAATATCACATTTTCCAGGACAGTAAGAGTGTCTACTAACATAAAATGCTGATGAATCATTCCGATACCATTTTTAGTTGCTTCAAAGGGAGAGCGAATATCTACTCTTTTACCATTCAGATAAATCTCTCCCTCATCGGGATAGTAGATACCATCCAGAATATTCATTAAAGTAGTTTTTCCAGCACCATTTTCACCAAGAAGAGTGTGAATCTCACCTTTTCTTAAATCAAAATTTATATGATCATTGGCCAGAACACCGGGAAAATGCTTGCTAATATTTTTTGCTTGAAGGGCTATTGCATCCATTTATTTCCTCAGAAATTTAAAATAAAAAATTACCCCGGGAATAGAGCAAACTACTACCCGGGGTTTTATCAATTATTTAGGTATAGTTCCGATAACTCCCTCAACAAACCATTGCAAGCTTAATTTATCGGCATCGGGAATTTCTTCTCCTTCTTTCACTGCCAATTTTCCATCTTGATCATAAAGTGGTCCGGTAAAGCACTCAAATTTTCCTTCTTTTATTTCCTGTTTTCTCTTGTCTGTATAATCTCGGACATCCTGAGGTACCATCGGTCCGTAGGGAGCAAGATCAACAAGACCGGTTTCCATACCTCCCCAATATTCACCCGCTTTCCAGGTGCCATTATGAACTGCTTCGAGAACTTGTACATAATATAAGCCCCAATGCCAAATACGAGAGGTTAAACATGCCTTAGGAACTGCGGGAGCCATATCTTTATCGTAACCTATGCCATATTTTCCAACTTTTTCAGCTTCTATTAAGGAAGCTGGAGTATCCATACCACTAGCAATAATATCAGCACCATTAGCTAAAAAGGTTTGGGAAGCATTAGCTTCCTGAACCGGATCTACCCAAGAATTTAACCAGATTACATGAACCTCTGCATCAGGATTAACCTCTCTCATCCCAATAGCAAATGCATCTATCTCCCTTACCACTTCGGGAATAGGGAAAGGAGCAACAAAACCGATATAATTAGATTTGGTCATCATCCCGGCAACCAATCCAGCTAAATAATCTGGTTGATACATTCTGCCAAAGTAACTTCCCATATTTTCATTGGTTTTGTATCCAGAACAATGTAAAAATATTACATCAGGGTAATCTTTGGCTACATTTAAAGTAGGATCCATAAATCCAAAACTGGTGGTAAAGATTACTTTGTAACCCTGGTTACAGTAGTCTCTAAGAACTTTTTCGCAAGGAGCTCCCTCCGGAACAACCTCAGAGTAAGCTGTTTCTACATAAGGAAGTTTTTCTTGCAAATAGATTCTGCCTTCATCATGAGCTTGTGAATATCCACCATCATTGTGAGGTCCTACATAAATAAAGGCTACTTTAATCTTTTCTTCTGCCAGGCCTACACCTGCGAATACACTAATTAACATCGCAATCATAAGTAATAAAGCTAATAATTTAAAGTTTTTCATAATATTTTTCTCCTTTTCTATTTATTTTTATTTATTTTACCTGTACTTAAAAACTCATTTCTCTTTTTCTTTAGACTATCACCTCCTCAAGAAATTATGCGTTTTTAGTAATAATTTCTCCTACGGATAGATATGGGTTCCTGTTTCACCTTTTAGCGCTTTTTCTAACGATTCCGGGTTAGTAACTACTGCCTCTTTTCCTCCGGCTTCCAGGAATCTTACAATAGCTTGAATTTTGGGAAGCATACTTCCCTTGGCAAAATGACCTTCTTCAATATATTTTTTAGCTTCTGCAGCAGTTAGTTTATCCAGGGTAATCTGATTTGGTTTATTGAAATTTAAACATACTTTTTCTACTGCTGTAGAAATAATAAAGACATCTGCTTTAATATTTATAGCCAACAAACTTGAGGCATTATCTTTGTCAATAACCGCATCAACACCTTCCAGTCTACCATCCTTATTACGAAGTACCGGAATTCCGCCTCCGCCAACACCAACCACACTAAAGCCATTTTTTACTAACATCTCAATGGCTTCCTGTTCAACAATTTCAACCGGCATAGGAGAAGGTACGACTCTTCTGTATCCTCTGCCTACATCATCAATAATCACCCAGTCAGGGTGTTCTTTTTGCAGTTCTACTGCCCGTTCTTTAGAATAAAATGTGCCTATGGGTTTGGCAGGGTTTTGGAATGCAGGGTCTTTTTTATCTACCACTACCTGAGTCACTACTGTAGCTGTATTCTTATTAATACCTCTTTTTCTAAATTCGTTATAGAGTGCCTGCTGAATCTGATATCCGATGGCACCCTGGGTATCTGCTCCGCAATTAACCAAAGGTACTCTATGCATCCCTCCTACTTCATGCGCAATTTCCGAACGTCTCAAAATAAATCCTACCTGGGGACCATTCCCATGAGTAACCACTACATCATAACCCTGTTCGATCATTCCGGCAATGTGTTTGGCTGTTTCACATACTGCATCGTACTGGTCTTCCACTCTTTCATGCTGCTTATCTTTAATAAGGGAGTTTCCTCCGATAGCTAATACTGCTAATTTACTCATATTTTACTTCCACCCTTTCGCCATGGTTAGAGCCATAATGGCTTTTTGAACATGTAATCTATTTTCGGCAATATCATAAATAATAGAACGCGGGCCGCTGGCCACTTCATCATCTACTTCATTTCCCCGGTCTATAGGCATCGGATGAATAAAATAGGCGTTATCGGTAAGAGAATTAAGTTCTTTAGTATATCTCCAATCCTGATATTTCAAAGCCAATTTTTTATCTTCTTCTTTCCCTATGCTGTATCTATTTGGACTCATCCATTGACGGGCATATAAAACCTGTGCTCCTTTTACCGCTTCAAATCTATCATGGGTAATTTCAAATTTTGCCCCTGCTACTTCAGCATTTTTTTTAGCCTGGGCGATTACTTCCGGGTCAAGGTCAAACCCCTCAGGATAAGCCAGGGTAAAGTCCATGCCATACCTGGGAAGAAGCAAGATATCTTCCTGCACAGAACTCCAGGAACGCACCATTGAAGAATAACCCCACATCATAGTTATTTTCTTATTTTTTACTTCACCCATATGTTCCTGAAGCCCCATCAAATCTGCCAGACCCTGACAGGGATGGTATTTATCGTGAGCCATAGAAACAATAGGAATAGATAAATATTCAGCATATTCTCTAAGCAGTTCTTCTCCCTGTCCATACTCCCCAATCGCATCTTCCAGCATTCTAATTCCCAATCCTACAGCATACCTGCTCATTACTTTTGCCGCATCCTCAACTGTTTCTCCCGCTTTCCCTTTCTCTTTTAACCTCATAGATTTGGGTTCAAGGAACTGGGCATGTCCACCTAACTCGGTGGCAGCTGCTTCAAATGACTGCCTGGTTCTGACTGAAGGATTGTAGAAGAACATTAGAAAAGTTTTATTTTTAAGAATCTCGGTATAAGGCTTTTCATAGCGATGTTTTTTCATATCTTTGGCTACTGCAAGTATTTCATCAAGCCCTTCTTTTTCCCAATCCTGGGTAGTAATTAAATGTTTCTTATATAATTCTGTCATTTTTATTGCCTCCTAAATTTTATTTCATTGACAAAGCAAGGATTGCTTTTTCTGTATGAAGCCTATTTTCCGCTTCGTCATATACCACTGACATAGGCCCATCAATTATTTCATCTGTTACTTCTTTATTTCTATCAGCTGGCAAGCAGTGCATAAATATTGCCTTTTTATTAGCTATATCAAAATGCTTTTTGGAAATTTTCCAATCTTCTTTAAATTGCTTTCTATATTCGGTATCTTCTTCGTTGTTCATTAAGAAACTTCCCCAGCTCTTGGCATAAATAACGTCAGCCCCTTTTGAAGCTTCATAAACATCATGCACTACTTCAATCTTTGCCCCGCTTTTTTCTGCTGCTTTATCGGCAAAAGCCATATACTCAGGGTCTACATCGTACTTTTCGGGGTAAGCAAGAGTTAGATTCATCCCCAGGATAGATGCAGCAAGAGCCATGGTTTGGGGAACTCCGGGAGATTTTACTCTGTCAGAATAAGCCCAGCTCATTACAACCTTTTTCTCTTTCCAATTCGGACCGAGTTTTTCCATCATCGTCATAATATCTGCAATAATCTGACAAGGATGCTCTTTATCGTCAAGTGCATTGAAAATAGGAATTTCTGCATTCTCAGCCATAACATTTAATATTTCCCTGGCTGATCCATACTTGCCTATTCCATACATGCGAATCATTATTCCATCAATATACCTGTCCAATACTTTGGCTGTATCTATCCAGGTTTCGTGATGGGCAATCTGCATTACCTCAGGGGTGTGGAATTGAGCATGTCCGCCTAATTGGGTCATTGCTGCTTCAAATGAAGTTCTTGTTCGAGTGGAAGGATTAGCAAAAATCATTCCTAAAGTTTTATTTTTTAGATATTCATGCGGTTCTCCCAATGCTAATTTTCTCTTTAAGTCCATAGCTACCTCAAGAATAGTCTCCAATTCTTCTTTTGAGTAATCCATTAAACTGATATAATCTTTACCTTTTAGTGATTTCGTTAACATTTTTTTTACTCCTTTAAATTATATTTTTTTTAACAAAACTTAAATAGTTTCTTAGTATTTTTATTTCTTTTTTTATTTTATTTACATTTAAACTAAACTGCAAATAAAGAATAAAAAACTCTATTTTGTTTTATTCTTTATTAGTTTTCCGTATCCTTTATTTCCAACAATTCCTTTGTCCTCTTTGTATACTACTTCCCCGCGAACAATAGTTTTATTTTATTTACATTTAAACTAAATTGCAAATAAAGAATAAAAAACTCTATTTTGTTTTATTCTTTATTAGTTTTCCGTATCCTTTATTTCCAACAATTCCTTTGTCCTCTTTGTATACTACTTCCCCGCGAACAATAGTCATATAAATCTGTCCTGTTAATTCTTTTCCGGTAAGCGGAGAATATTTACCTTTACTTTCTAATCTTGATGGTTCCACCACCCATTTCTTATCTAAATCTATAATGGTGAAATCTGCATCACTCCCAACTTTTATTATTCCTTTTTGAGGATAAAGTCCATATCTTTTGGCTGTATTTTCTGACATCAGTTTCTGAATCTCACTCAAGGTTAACCTTCCTTGGTGATATCCGTAATGAAGCATGATTGAAACGGCTAACTGTGTACCGGGGATACCCGCATAATTTTTCCAAATATTAGGAAATGATTTTTCCTCCGGATATTTCCCTGCTGCATGATCGGTGCAAATAAAATCTATTGAACCATCTTTCAACCCTCTCCAAAGTTCTTCCCTATCCTCTTCTTTGCGTAAAGGTGGAGCAATTTTTAATATTGACCACATCTTTTTAAAATCTTCTGCTGTAAAAATTAAATACTGGGGACAGGTTTCTGTAGTTGTATCCATTCCGTGAGTTTTCGCCCAGCGAATAATATTTAACCCTGCCTTGGTCGAAAGGTGCACGATGTGAAGTTTATTTCCGACTTTTTCAGTAATTCCCACTACAGACCATATTGCTTTTGGCTCTGCTTCGTAGGTTCTTCCCTCAGACCAACTCTCGGGATCTTCTCTCCCCATCTTCTGCATCAGATGAGAATAATAATCCACCAGATAATAATCTTCAGCATGTACTGCACAAACTAAATCCAACTCTTTAGCCGCCCTGAAGGCTTTATCCATATCGGGGACAGGCATTCTGGGATAGAGTTCCATTCCGGAAATGGTGTAAAATTTTACCCCAATAATGCCTCTATCTTTTAATTCTTTTAAACTTCTCTTATATTCTCCTGATTCAACCTGCTCAGGAGTTACTCCTCCCCAGAAAGCAAAATCCACATAAGCTTTTGGTTTTACTATATTTAATTTGTAATCAAAGTTTGGACCGTTAGTAACCGGAGGAATAGAAGTGCAAGGCATATCAATAACTGTGGTAATGCCACCAGCTGCCGCACTCCTGGTCCCGGTTTCGAAATCTTCTCTTTCGGTAAACCCGGGGTCATCAAAATGGACATGGGGGTCAATAAAACCAGGGAATACTACATTTCCTTTGGCATCAATTTCTTTTTTTACAGGGAGTAAAGCCTCACCCTGTGGCACAATATCCTTTATTTTTCCCTTTTCAACATATATATTTACTTCTTTCAACTCTTCATTTTTCACAATCCGGGCATTTTTAATTCTTAGCACATTATCCCCTCTTTGTTTCCCATTTTAAATGAAATTATTTTAATTATAACATTATCTTATATATATTTAAAGGTAAAACTATTCTTAAATCAACTCAAAAGAAAGACAATGAGGAACTGACTTATTCATTAAAAACTCACTTAAGTGGGATTAAAAACTTCGAGGCCTGATGAATCGAGCCTCTACATTTGTTTTTCTTAATTTTATGAATAGTCATTAATTCTTTAATCTAGTTTTTAAAGAATCAGGATCGGTAAAAAGGATGGACTTGATACCGATTTTTTGAGCAGAAATGATATTTTCTTCGGTATCATCCACAAAGATTGTGTTTTCGGGCTTAATCCCCTCCTTATTTAAAATATGCCAGTAAAAATCCGGATCAGGTTTGGATATGCCCATTAAGGTAGAGGCGTAAACCTCATCGAAGATTTTATAACTACCTTGATTTAAAAGATAATAATAATGCGAATCAATGGTGTTGGTGCCGCAAACAACTCTTGAATTATTTCTTAGCTCTTCTATTATATCCTTTGTTCCCTGGATTATTCCCGGGTTAAAAAACTTACCAAATAATTCTTCTTCTACTTTCTTACCATATCTTAAAGAAAATCTTACCCAAAATTCATTACTGTCAATTTTTCCGTCAAGAAGTTTTCTAAAATTTTCACCGGAATAAATGAAAAAATTTTCTTCGGTAATTTCAAGATAATTGCTTATAACGGGAATATTATTAAAGTCACAACACAGGACACCCCCCATATCAAAAATGTAAAGTCTCTTCATAATTATTTTTATTATCCTTTCCTTGATGAATATAGGGCTGCACCGCCCAGGAAATATTTAGATAGTTTAAAAAATACAATCAATATCGGAATGCTCGCTATTGCAGCTACTGCCATCATTGCCCCCTCATCAGTATGTTTTTCAGCCATAAATTTAACAATATATAAAGGTATGGTCTTCATCTCTTCACTCTGCACCACCAGCAATGGCCAAAGCAGATTATCCCATTGAGCTTTGAAAGTAAGAATGGCCAGAGTTGCCATAGCCGGGACACTATTCGGTAAAATAATTGTTCTGAAAATCATTAGTTCACTCGCTCCGTCTATTCTGGCTGCATCCAATATTTCATCAGGAAAAGTAATGTAAAATTGTCTCATTAGAAAAACACCAAACGCATTCACCAAAAAAGGAGCTATTAATCCGGCATAAGAATCCTGAATTCCTAATTTAGTAGTGACTAAATAAAGAGGAATCATTATGGCTTCAAAGGGTATCATCATAGTGGCCATAATTAACATAAAAACCACGGCCCTGCCTTTGAAATAATATTTAGCCAGACCAAATCCGGCCAGAGCTGATAAAATTACCGTAGTAGCAGATACCACTGAAGCTACTATTAAGGAATTTAAAATATTTCTGATATAGGTAAAGCTTGCGTCATTCCCCCTTATCCCCTGCCAATAATTCTGCCAATAGAAGCCTTTCGGGATCCAACGATAAGGCATTTTTAAGATATCATTTGCCGGCATTAGAGAGGCAGTAAACATAAATATTATAGGAGCAAGGATAAATAAAGCTGCAAGAATGAGAAACACCCAGATAAGTATATCTATTATTAAGGATTGACGGTTAATCTTATGCTTTCTTCTTTGCAAGGTATAACTCATAAAAAATATTCTCCTTAATAACTGATTTCATCAGCCCGGGAAGTTTTAAATTGCACCCAGGTAAATAACATCATAATAACAAATAAAATAATACTCATCGCACTTGCTCTGCCAATCTGATGATCTCTTATGGCAGTATGATAAATATTTAAAGTAATGACATTTATCGGAGCCAACGGTGCTCCTCCTTGAGTAAATAAATATTGGGTACTAAAGGTTCTCAAACACTGAAGCATAGAAATAATAGAAACTAAAATAGTAGTAGGTTTCAAAAGAGGAAGAGTAATATACCAAAAATTTTTCCAATCATTTGCTCCATCTATTTTAGCAGCTTCATAGATACTTTGAGGAATCGATGCCAATCCTACAATAAAGATTATAGTGAAATAACCCACATATTTCCAAAAATAAACCAGCATAGTAGACATTTGAACCATGATTGAATTAGCCAGCCACTTATGGTCAATGCCGGGAGTGTTCATCATCAAATTTAGCCACTGATTACCCAGCCCCCTGGGGTCAAAGATTAATAGCCAGATTACCGCAGCCACTACGGATGACAAAACAGCCGGAGAATAATAGGCTATCTGAAAAAAATTCTGAAATCTCTTTCTGGACATTATAAAAATAGCAAATATGAGACTAAAAATCAAAAGTGGTACAAAAGTCCCTAGAGTAAAAATCACTGTAGCTCTTATAGAATCCCAGAAATCCGGGGATTTAAGAAGATAACTATAATTATCAAGCCCGATGAAATCAGGTGGTTTTAAGGATAACAGCTTTTTCTTGAATAGACTGGTATAAAGGGCATTAAAAATCGGATAGAAGCTAAAGAGGGAAAAAAAGATGAGTGTCGGGGTAACGAATATCCATCCCCAGCGGGCTTTTTTCCGTTCAATACTATAGCTTGATATCCGTTTGCTCATCAACTACACTCCTTCTGTGATAACTACAGGGCTGAGCTAAACAATAACCCAGCCCTGTAGTTTTAATTAAAAAACTATTATTCTTCGTCGAGTACTTCCTGAACTTTTCTCTTTAATGTTTTCAATGCATCTTCCGGTGAGACGCCGGCTAACATGACTGATTCTACTGCTTCCCTGATATGTGACTGAATTTTGGCACTATTCTCTCCATAATATACGATATGACCTTTTGCCATATCATTGGTAAACACATCGGAGTAAGGCATAGACTTATAGGTTTCTGAACTCATCAGTTCAACTGTAGGCTGGACAATATTGACTTTAGTCAGATATTCTTCGGAATGGCTGAGCATATAAGCAACAAATTTCCAGGCTATTTGCTGATTTTCTTTCGGTTTCTGACCATTGACCATATAATAATGTCCATAATAGGCTGCAGAAACATCCTTTACCGCATCTTTGAATTGCGGGAAGGGAACAACCATCCACTCTTTGCTTTCATAAAAAGCAGGATTATCTGCATTAATCCTTCCTATCTGATAAAGGCCGGTATGACACATGCCTATATCATTATTATCCATATTGAAAAGCTTTCTGGCATTAGTATAAGTCGGTGAACCGAGATTTCTACCGCTGGGACCCCATTCCTGCATAAATTTAAGAAATTTTAGCCAGGCTTCGTCATTGACAATGGCAGTTTTACCATCATCGCTAATTAACTGTCCTCCGAGTTGTTCAACCATAGGTACCATGGCTACAAGATAATAGGGGTATCTGAAATCAAATCCTCTTCTGTTAAGAATTTCACCTTCGCGTATACATAACTTATCTGATACCTCCACCATTTCTTCCCAGGTTTTGGGATAATCCTTTTCAGGATCTAATCCAGCATCTCTAAATACTTTTTTATTAATAAAGATACACCAATTAGTTAATTCTAATGGCAGTCCATAAACTTGTCCTTTATAGGTTACCGGATCTAACACCCCGGGCATATAAGCATCGTAAACTGCCTGCAAACTGGGATAACCTGCCGCCTGAAAATCGAGGGGAGCAAGACGCTCATTAGCTATATAGGCATATTCATCTTCAATCGACATATTGAAGATATCCGGACCCTGATTTGCGGCAAAGGCAGTCAAAACCAATTCCTGGATTTGACCTGAACCGCTGGTAACTCTCTTGATAGTAACTCCCGGATTTGCCTGCTCAAATTCAGCAATATATCTATCTTCAATTTCCGTTCTATTGGGGTCCTCGTGAGTCCAGAAAGTAATTTCCATAGCAGTAACGGAATTAACTGTCATAGACAGAAGAAGTACAAAAATAAAAATAGTAAATAACTTTTTCATAGAAACAAACCTCCTTAAAAAATTTAATATCGTAACTTCCTTCTTATTTCTTATTGACTAAATTCTTCCTTCACCTCCCTTCACTTAACTTTGTCAGGGGACAGCTGTACAAATTCAAAGTTCTTGTATGTTCCTTATTCTACATAATTTAATTAATTCCTGCTTAAATAATATATTTTTTTTATTTTTATCATCTCGAATCGGAAACCAATTTCAGGAAGTTTAGCCACTTCGATTCTCATTGAAAAAGAGTAGCGGTAATCTACTCCGTCATCCGCGATAGAGGTATCCAGTAGTATACCTCCCCAAAATATGTAAAATATTCTAAAGCAGAGGGAGATATGTCTACGAAACTTTTCTGATGTAGCAAAGAAGATTCCCTATTTTATAGAGGGGGACGCACTTCAATTTATTTTGCCTAACCTTTTCATAATATCCTTCAAAGCTTCATAAGCTTTCTTGTATTCTATAAAATACTGATCGTATATCTTTTTTGCCTTTTTATCGGGATAAATCGTTCTATCGAATCGCACCCAATCCTTTATCCTTTCGTAAGAATCTAAAACCCCTGTTCCAACACCAGCTAACAAGGCATCTCCATAAGGAGCCTCCACATTTTGTGCGAGGGTTTTTATGGGATATCCGGTTACATCCGAAAACATCTTCATCCACAATGGAGATCTCGTTGCCCCTCCTACCATAATACAATCATCTGCCAACTCTAACCCACTTTCTAATCCTGCTTCTATATTGTGGCGCAAAGAATAAGCCACTCCTTCCAAAATTGCCCGATAAAGATGTTTCTTGGTATGGTATAAGGTTAGACCTATGATAGTCCCCTTGGCATCAGGGTCCCAGATAGGTGAACGTTCACCCATAAAATAGGGTAATAATAAAAGTCCCTCTGAACCGGGTGGGATATTTGCTGCCTCTTCATC
>Ga0209386_1000612_pt1 | contig 16877 bp, 24 predicted proteins | sample NGEPertwo_FD_184510 | JGI IMG/M metagenome (GOLD analysis project Ga0209386, IMG submission 184510) | Arctic peat soil microbial communities from the Barrow Environmental Observatory site, Barrow, Alaska, USA - NGEE Permafrost154B-two... | ecosystem: Environmental > Terrestrial > Soil > Wetlands...
AATTAAAGGGCTCACCTTTGTGACGTGATAATTAAGTCACAAATTAAGAAACAAAAAAGGTGAAACTAAGAAAAGGACTTCCAATCGTAGCAATGCTATTGATTGCATTAATTTCAGGTTGCAGCAAAGAGCTGGATAACAATTCTTCTTCAGCCGCAAATTCGGCTGACTTGACTCTGAAATCAGGTAAACACGAAACAAAAGGTGGAGCACTAAAAGTCGTTAATCTTGGAGTTGCAGGCGATTTTGTGATTCTTTCAAAATCTGGAATTACCGATGTTTATAAATCTGCTGTTACAGGAAATATCGGAACAAGTCCAATATCTGGCTCTGCTATTTTATTGAAATGTGACGAAGTAACCGGGACCATTTATACGGTCGATGCGGCCGGACCACTGCCATGTCGTGTAACAAATGCTTCGAAATTAACTACTGCGGTAAGCAATATGCAAACCGCGTACACCGATGCAGCTGGTCGTTCGAATCCTAATTTTCTAAATTTGGGAGCTGGAAATATCGGCGGCAAAACACTTACTGCAGGTCTTTACAAATTTACATCTGCCGTTGTTATTCCAACAGATATTACAATTAAAGGTAGTTCTACCGATGTTTGGATATTCCAGGTTGCCGGAACGCTTAAAATGAGCTCAGCTGTAAGAATTACACTTGCAGGTGGTGCACAGGCAAAAAATATTTTCTGGCAGACATCTGGTGCAGTTACTTTGGGTACAACCAGTCATTTTGAAGGAAATATTTTAGGACAAACCGCTATTAATATGCAGACCGGTGCTACAATCAATGGTAGGATGCTGGCTCAAACTGAAGTAACTCTTCAAATGAATACTGTTGTAAAACCATAATATTTTAAAGGGTTCAAAACTGCAAAAAAGAGGTTGCCGCAAGGTTAGCCTCTTTTGCTTTTAATTCTGCTAGCTCACTAGATCTATCGGGAATAGCAATTTGGGCAAGGCGTCAGTACTTATTAATTACTAACGGTTTAAAAGTTTTAAACCATCGGAAGAACATCTTTTCTTAAGCAATATCCCCTAATTGGCATGTGTGAATGATGTAACTAATTACAAGAATTTTGTAACGTATTTAGGGTCATCAAGGATGATCTTTGTGATATAAAAAGATATTCACAAACAGTAATTACTAAAATGAAAAAATTAACGTTTTGTTTAATGACAGCAATAATGCTAATGTCATTTATTCCATCACAATTAAAAGCAGCAACAGAAACGGCGCCAGTTATTGCAACTACATCTGATGAATCAGTAAAGGACAACGCTGATCTCGCCAGACTGAACGAAATCAAAGCAATGGATATGTCGACACTGAGCCGTTCAGATAAAAAAGAATTGCGGAAAGAAGTACGCACGATAAAAAATGATCAGGACGGGCGTGGAAGATATCGTGAGAGACATGGTAGAAGAAATCATGATGGTGGTGATTACAATGGCCGTCGTAGTGGAGGTACAGTTTATTTTATGGGTGGGGGTGGATTGCTTGTACTCATTCTGATTCTTCTTTTGATTTAAGCATTGAGACTGAAATGGATTATAAATTTTGGATTGGAATAACAAATAAAAATTATTTATCATGGGAAATTTACTTTATCTCGTAGCCGTCATATTGATTATTGCATGGCTCATTGGGTTTATTGGTTATGGTGCCGGTGGCATTATTCATGTTTTGCTTGTCATTGCTGTCGTTGCAATATTGTTGAGGATCATTCAGGGAAATAGGGTGCTCTAAAAAATTTTGCTTTTTTTTAATCAGCTCCTGTTGGTGTTGGCACCAGCAGGATGTTAGCATTTTTTTCCAGACAAAAAAAATTACTTCGCACTTCTAAACACAATTTAAAAATTAAAATAATGTCAAAACCTTTAGGAATTACCCTTATTGTAATTGGAGCAATTATGATTATTTACACTGGATTTACCTATGTTACCAAAGATAAAGTGGTAGACTTAGGACCTATTGAAATAAATGCGGAAAAGAGTCATCCGGTTAAGTGGTCACCAATTGTTGGTGTCATTTTACTCGTTGGTGGCATTGTGGTTATGGTGACAAGTAAAAAATCCGATTAATACTTTTTCGTCGGAAATTTTATTGTATTGGATCTGACTTCCTGAAATTCTTTGTTAATGCATCAATATGAAAATCCAAAAACCATCGTCCAATAAATTCTCCCGTTTCTGGAATTTACTTGGTCCGGGGCTTGTCACGGGTGCAAGTGATGACGACCCGTCTGGTATTGCAACCTATTCACAGGCAGGCGCTGCATTTGGACTTTCCACACTTTGGACCGCACTTATTACCTTTCCTCTTATGGCTTCTATTCAGGAAATGTGCGCAAGGATTGGACTTGTTACTTCACTTGGATTGGCAGGTACACTTAAAATCAACTATTCAAAGCCCGTATTGTATTTAATGTTGTTGTTTAGCTTCCCTGCTATTGTTATGAATATTGGTGCCGATATTGCAGGAATGGGAGCAGTTGGTAATTTGCTATTCCCGTCAATTCATGCAACATATTTCAGCATCGGCTTTACCGTTTTGCTTTTAGTATCAATTATCTATTTGCCTTATCGAAAAATTTCATCCGTACTTAAATATCTCTGCCTCGTCCTTTTGGTTTATCTGATTGTTCCGTTCTTATATAAACAAGACTGGATCGCGGTACTGAAAGCAACAATTATCCCAACCATCAAATTCGATAAAGACTTTATCAGTATCCTTGTTGCCATTCTTGGAACTACGATCTCGCCCTACCTTTTTTTCTGGCAGGCGAATATGGAGGTAGAAGATAAAAAGCAAAAACATTTAATTGTGAACAAAAGAGTAATTGTCGAAATGAAAAAAGATGTCAATTTCGGAATGTTATTTTCAAATGTTGTGATGTTTTTTCTTATACTTACCACCGGATCAGTCTTATTTAATGAAGGTATTCATCAGATTGACACTGTTGAGCAGGCAGCTCAGGCATTGAAACCACTGGCTGGGAAATTTGCCTATTTACTCTTTGCGGTTGGTGTAATCGGCACCGGACTTTTAGCCATCCCGGTTTTGAGCGGTTCACTTTCTTACATTTTCACCGAAACATTTGGCTGGAAACAAGGACTAAATAAAAAATTTCACCAGGCAAAAGCATTTTATATCATCATTGCTATCTCACTGATTCTGGGTCTGGGATTGAATTACATGGGATTGTCTCCAATTAAAGCGTTGATTTATTCCGCTATCCTTTATGGTTTGACTGCGCCGGTATTAATTGCCATTATTCTCCACATTTCGAACAACAAAAAAATAATGGGCAAACACACCAATGGGAAAATGTCAAATATCCTTGGATTCGCGGCCCTTACACTTATGTCGGCAGCAGCAGTGGTTCTTGTATATATGCAACTTACTGAAAAATAGAATGCGACTTAATTGTACTTCATTCGTAAAAACGTCAGTATTTACTTTGTAATTTTGAGTATTTACTTTTCTTTTTCTTATTAATTAGCGTATAAAGAATTACGAAAATGTGGTGGCAGTACTTATTGGTTTTTATCGGGTCTTTATTTTTTGACGTCGTACCTGTTCCCTTTCCGCCGGCTTTTACGATCATGATTTTTTTGCAGATCTTGTTCGACTTAAATATTTGGTTGGTTATCACAATTGGAGTTGTCGGGTCAATTTTGGGAAGATATATTCTTACTTTATATATACCGTTACTGGCTGGAAGAATTTTCAAACAGTCAAAGACGGAAGACGTCGAATTTCTTGGAAAAAAAATGAAAGAAAAAGGATGGAAAAGCCAGGTGCTAATTATTGCTTACTCTTTGTTACCTCTTCCTACTACTCCGCTGTTTCTGGCCGCTGGTATGGCGAAAATAAAACCACTGTACATAATACCTGCTTTTTTTATTGGTAAATTTACGAGTGATGCCATTACAGTAAATATTGGCAAATATGCAGCAGAACACACTCACGGTATATTAGAAGAAGCATTATCATGGAAGACAATTGCAAGTTTATTGGTTGGGCTGTTTCTAATCTGCCTCCTGTTATTTGTTGACTGGCGTTCGCTTATACAAAAGAAGAAATTCCAGATGAAATTTATGATATGGAAGTGATCCAAGGAACAGTTTTACAATTTGGGCGCTCGATGACTTTCAACGTGTATATGCAATAGTCTCAATCTCACTATCTCTTCCTTATATGAATGTGTGAATGATGTAAATTTTTCCTCCAATTGTGTAACAGTTGCCGGAATTTGGCAGGTTATCTTTGAATCAAACTTATAACATCATTTTATGGTACTTTTAGACATTTTAATTGTAATTATTGTTGTTGGAGTCCTTTTATGGATTATCAATACATTCATTCCGATGGATCACAAGATCAAACGAATCTTCAACCTTGTCGTGGTGATTGCCTTAATTATTTGGCTTCTCAAGGTATTTGGACTGTTTAGTTACCTGATGAATGTACACATTTAAAAATAGAAATTATGAATCTTAAAAGAATCTTTGGGGCAATACTTACTCTTCTAGGAATAGGCGGTCTTATTTATGCTGCTGTATTATTTGTCAATGGTAGTGGGAATGATACTAAAGCACTCATTATTTATGGAATACTTGGTCTGTTATTCTTTTTTGCAGGCATTAGTCTTGTCCGCACTACAAAAGACGAGTCATAAAGAAAAATTTTCCGCAAAAATGATGAAGGTTTTTACAGGATAGTTTAAACCGCATTTCAAATAGGAAAATAAATACATCTAAATGCAAAAAGTGTGAATAATGCAAATCTTCAATGCAATTATGTAACTCATATAGGCTTTTAGAATAGCAACTTTGTAGTATGAAAATACTTCAATATTAGAATCGAAAATTATGAATACGGCTGAAGAAGAAAGAGGATGGGATAAGCAAAAACGTGAACTCATCCAGAAATTTGCAATCTTAACAGATAATGACCTGATATTCGAAGAAGGAAACAAAGAGGAGATGTTTAGAAAACTTCGAATCAGACTTGGTAAAACAACTGAGGAACTGAAAAAGATTATAGCGGCATTCTGATTTACAGTCTGTCGCTAAAAGTGCTTTTTAAATGGCAATTATTAATCGGGCATTGTTAAACCAGTCGTAGAATTTCCAAACAATCAAACTGATGCAAATTGAAAAAAATGATGATTATGCTTGCTGTAACAATGGTTATAGAAGGATTAATTTTAAGTGGATGTCAGACTCAAGCCCGAAAAATTGATTATGCAGTCGCTAAAAGAGCTGAGGCAACACAAGATTTGAAAGATGGAATGAAGGAGGTATCCGAAGAGTTGAAGGATGCGTTAAATGTCCAGGATTGGTTAATATTTAAAAAAGTGTCTGAATTCAAAATCAGAAACAACGATATCCGCATTGCTGAATTAAAAGTAAAAATGCAAAGGCGGGGAATGAAACCAGATCCAATATACAGGAAAAAACTAAACGGTTTGGAAAATGTAAATTTGGAAATGAAGAAAAAGCTAGCGGTTTACAGCGAAAATCAATATGAATGGAATTCATACAAAATTGAATTTAATCATGACCTGGACCAACTGGGACAAACACTTACAGATCTTACGATTGTTGGTGACCTAAATTTAAAAACCATGGGTGATCTCTGATCCCGCTTTGTAAAACATATACTTCTTAAATAAGTCATATCATGTCAATGTGTGAAAGATGTAACTCTTAATGGGAATTGTGTAACACTTTTAATCGGTGTGAAAACCACCTTTGTATCTGTAATTATTTAATCACTTTAAAAATAAAAATTATGAGCGCAGGAAAAGTATTATTAGGAGTTTTAGCTGGCGTAGCCGCCGGCGCATTGGCAGGAATATTATTTGCACCCACCAAAGGCTCTCGTACAAGAAGAAGAATATTGAAAAAAGGTGAAAACTATGCAGAAGGATTGAAAGAAAAATTCAGTGAATATGTTGACACCGTTTCTGAAAAATTTGAACAAGTGAAGGGTGAAGTTTCTGCTTTTAATCAAAAGGGGAAGGATAAATTAGAGCAAGCAGAAAAGATTTAAATTGTTTGCAAAGTAATTTAAGTATTGGGTCTGCTCCGAAAATACGATTTCAGAGAATATTATTGTTTAAAACATTAATAAACAAGGATATAAAGTTAATACTCTTACATGTTTAGGTTTAAATTAAAACTAAAGGGAATTTAGGAGCGGACCCAATATTACAAAAGGAATAAAATATCGCATCATGGGAAAAGTAACGTTTAATGCCAATTATCTTCAAAGTAAGGATAGTAATACAGGAAATCCTTCATTGCTCATGTTTAATTTGCCGGCCTTGGTTGATAAAATGAAACACAAACAAAGCTGGGCCAATGGTGAACTTAGTGCAATGATTCTACTGAAAACTCCCAATAAGCAGATCGTCCTTACTGCGATGCACGACGGAACAGAAATTCAATCTTTCCAATCGGATGATTCAATTACCTTCCAGATAATTGAAGGGCAATTGATGCTTCATACCCGAAAAGAATCTGTAACACTTGTTAAAGGGCAATTACTCACACTTCACGAAAATATAAAGTACAGTCTGAATACAAGTGAAGAAACTGTACTCCTTTTAACGATTGCATCAGGGGTTTTACGTTTTTCGGAAAATTAAAAGCCCTGATATTTTATTTAATATGATCAAGACTGAAGCCATGGAACAGACTACAAATATGATTGAATCACTAATTGAACGAACCACTGAATATGGTAAATCAAGCTTTGAGTTGATAAAGCTTAAAGCGCTGGACAAAACCTCGGAAGTTGTTTCTTCATTCGTTCCTAATTCTATTTTTGCCGTCCTTATTATATCGTTTATGCTTTTTCTTAGTGCGGGATTGGCACTTTGGCTAGGCGAAATCCTTGGCAAAACCTATTACGGTTTATTTGTCGTAGCTGCCTTTTATGGTATTGCAGGAATATTTTTTCATTTTGTTCTGCACAAATGGGTTAAAAGAATTGTATGCAATAATTTCATTAAACAGGTGCTTAAATAAAATCACATGGAAAATATTACTTCAGCTACCGAATTAAAAAAAGTAATTCAACGTTTAGAGATTGAGCAAGCTATTGATGGTCAGCTATTGAAAGAACAATTTTATTTTGCATTCGAAAGTCTGAAACCGGTTAATATACTCAGGAATACATTATATGAAATCACTACATCACCTCATATGATGGATAGTATTTTAGGTACAGCGGTAGGTCTTGCCTCTGGTTACGTTTCACGAAAAATCGCAATGATCGGTGCATCGGGCAATTTAGTCAGAAAGTTTCTGGCCTCGGTAATGCAATTGGGTGTTACAAATGTTGTCAGTCAAAACCCAGATACAATTAAGTCAATCGGACAGTTTATTTTTCAACGTATTCTTCGTAAAAAAAGAAACGAATTCTAATAACACCAATGGATCAAGAATTAAAATTCCCTTTTTACGCAAAAACATCCATTTTCTTGATTGGTTTGATTGCGTTTGTAGCGATATTGTACATCCTGCAGGGGATAATTGTTCCGCTGGTTTTCGCAATCATCTTTGCCATTTTGCTCCATCCGGTCGTTAATTTATTTGTGCGGTTTGGAATACACAGGGTTTTGTCAATTGTTTTGGCACTACTACTTACAACAATTGCGATTGCAGCACTTGTTGCTCTTTTGTTCACGCAGGCGAGTCGATTCACTGAATCATGGCCGTTGCTAGTGGATAAATTTACCGATATGCTCAACCAAACCATTAGCTTTGCAGCGGGTTACCTCGATATTGACCCAACCAAAATCCACGAATGGATTAAGAAAAGCGTAAGTGATCTTCTCAATTTCAGCACCGCTTCAATCGGACAAACCCTTGTTAAAGTGGGCAACGGGGTGATGGTTATGTTTTTACTTCCTCTATACATTTTTTTGATATTGTATTACCAGCCACTGATCCTGGAGTTTATTCGCCAGCTTTTTTGGAAAAGCGATCAAAATCAGGTAAAAGAAATTGTAAAACAAACTAAAACAACGATTCAACGCTACCTGACCGGTCTGATAATAGAAGCTGTAATTGTAGCAGGAATGAATATTTCAGTTCTATTTGTACTTGGAATTGACTATGCAATTTTGCTCGGTGTTATCGGCGCTATACTAAATGTAATTCCATACATTGGAGGACTCGTGGCAGTAGCTTTGCCTATGATGGTCGCAATGGCCACAGGTTCACCAACCTGGTACCCGTTGTATATAATGATAGGCTATTATATCATTCAACTAATAGACAACAACTACATTGTTCCTTATATCGTCGCTTCAAAAGTGAAAATAAATGCCCTTTTCTCAATAGTAGCAGTTTTAGTAGGAAATGCTTTGTGGGGAATTTCGGGCATGTTTCTTTCCATACCACTTCTTGCGATTGTAAAACTTATTTTCGATCATATCGATTCCCTAAAACCCTGGGGCCTTTTATTGGGTGATACCATGCCTCCAATCCTTAAGATAAAACCATTTCGGATAAGACGTTTAAAACATAAACCGGAATGACAAAGGTTGAACATGGCTGCTTAATTGGCAGAATTGTAATTAATACTCATTAAAATGAAAAGTATAACGTTATCAAACATTTGTGATAATGGGGCAAATAATTCTGAAGAGTTGTTTGGCCTTGCAAATGATGGAATAAATTCAGTGAAGGAATCTTCAATTGATTTGGCTGAAATCTTGGTTATTACCTCCTATCCCCCACGCGAATGCGGCATTGCTACCTATTCGCAGGATTTGATAAAAGTACTCAATCATAAATTCAGCAATTCATTTTCGATTAAAGTTTGTGCAATGGAATCGAATGGCACAACTTACGCCTATCCCGATGAAGTGAAGTTTGTTCTTAAAACATCCATCGCAGCCGAATACAAACAATTGGCACAGAAAATAAATAAGGATAAGAAAATCGGAATTGTATTGATCCAACATGAGTTTGGTTTTTTTCATGTTCAGGAACAAGCGTTTCTTGAATTTCTTAATCTGCTTTCAAAACCGGTTGTAATTGTTTTTCATACAGTATTACCTAATCCCGATGAAAAGTTCAAAATAAATGTACAGCGTATTGCAGCGGCATGCGAATCAATTATCGTAATGACCAACACCTCCGCCCGAATTCTGACAAGAGATTATGATGTGAGGGAGCAAAAAATAAACGTGATAGCGCATGGCACCCATTTAGTTCCCAGGTTAAGCAAAACTACATTGAAGCTGAAGTATAAACTTAAAGGTCGAAAAGTGCTGACCACTTTTGGTTTACTGAGTTCGGGAAAGAGCATTGAAACCACGATTGAAGCTTTACCTGCCATTGTTAAAAATTGCCCGGAAGCTATATTTCTGGTAATCGGGAAAACCCATCCTGAAGTAGTGAAATCTGATGGAGAAGCATATCGCGACTTGCTTGAGCAAAAAGTTGAACAACTTAAAATGAAGGATCATGTCCGGTTTATTAACAAATATGTTGACTTGCCGGAATTGCTTGAATATTTACAACTTACAGATATTTACTTGTTTACCTCCAGCGATCCTAACCAGGCCGTAAGCGGTACTTTTGTTTACGCGATGAGTTGTGGCTGCCCCATCATTTCTACACCAATTCCACATGCAAAGGAGCTCCTAACCAAGAATACAGGAATTATTTTTGATTTTTGCAATTCACATCAATTAGCTATCGCCGCATTGCGGCTGCTCAACAATGATAAATTACGACGGAGTATCGGTATAAATACCCTGCAGAAAATAGCTTCCACAGCCTGGGAGAATTCTGCTGTTGCACATGCAATATTATTCTCTAAAATTTTAGGCAGTAAAAATGCCTTAAGATATAAACTTCCAGAAATCAATCTGAACCACCTGAAAGAGATGACGACCATAACCGGGATTATTCAGTTTTCAGTAATAAACCGACCCGATATCAATTCAGGTTATACACTGGATGACAACGCCCGCGCATTGGTCGCAACTTGTATGAATTTAGCGATTACAGGTGACAAGAAGAATATAAACAGCATAAAAAAATATCTTGGTTTTATAAAATACTGTCAGGAGCCTAAAGGTGATTTACTCAATTATGTGGACAAGGGGCTCAATTTTACTGATCAAAATGAAGCGGTAAATTTGGATGATTCCAATGGAAGGGCTATTTGGGCTTTGGGCTATTTATTCACAATAAAAGAGTTGTTACCTGAAAAAATCATCTCTGACGCCGGGGCAATGATTGAAAAATCGTTGCAACATATGGAAACAGTTCATTCCCCGCGTGCGATGGCTTTTGCTATTAAAGGTTTGTATCACTATCATCTTAGCTCAAAGTCCGACAAAAGTCTGATGCTGATAAAAACCTTTGCCAGGCGTTTAGTGGAGATGTACGAGCACGAATCGGACAAAAAGTGGGAATGGTTTGAAAGCTATCTTACCTATGCCAACAGTACATTGCCTGAAGGACTGCTGTATGCATGGCTGTTAACCGGAGAAACAATTTATAAGAATATCGCCATAAAGTCATTCAATTTTCTGTTGTCGCACATCTTTAACGAAAACGGAATTGAAGTCATATCCAACAAACACTGGCTTCAAAAGGGGGAGAAAGCCGGTAAATTTGGCGAACAACCCATCGATGTTGCCTATACCATCATGACATTAAGTCAATTTTACGATGTCTTTCATGATGAAAAGCACCGCTTGAAAATGGAAACGGCGTTCAACTGGTTCCTGGGGGAAAACCGCTTGCATCAGATCGTTTATAACCCTTGTACAGGAGGTTGTTACGACGGTTTGGAGAAATTTAATGTGAATCTCAACCAGGGTGCCGAGTCAACAGTAAGTTACCTGATGGCAAGATTAACGATGGAGAAATACCAACATTAAATTTCAAATCAGAATATGAAATATCAATCAGTCAATTAGATATAAAATATACCAAAAATGAAATCAACAAAGCAATTAGGCATATGGATGGATCATTCAACGGCCCATCTGGTCAAAATAATAAATGGTACGATCGAAACACATACGATTGAATCACAACCTGAAGTTCTGGCCGACGCCGACAAACAAATTGTGTATAAAGACGAAAGTCACAGCCTTAATAAAGAGAAACGTCAACTTTCATCTTATTATAAAGAACTTGGTGATCTGATTTTGGATAACGATGAAGTTGTTCTATTCGGGCCCACTGATGCCAAAAGTGAACTAGTGAACCTGCTAAAAGAAAACCATCTCTTCGATAAGATTAGAATTGAAGTTAAACCGGCTGATAAAATGACTGAGATTCAGAGGAATGTTTTTGTAAAAGAACATTTTAAATGAACCGATATCTTCTAAAGACAGGTAATGTTGATGTTGAAAAAATAAAAAACGTTGCCGTGATCGTGGCTCACCCCGATGATGAAACATTGTGGGCAGGCGGCACCATGCTGAGCCATCCGTCCTGGAATTGGTTTATCGTCTGTCTAAGTAGGAAAAGTGATAAAGAACGGGCAACTAAGTTTTATGATGCATTGAAGATCTTTAAAGCAGAGGGAATTATGGGCGACATTGATGACGGTCCGGATCAAGTGCCACTGGATGAAAAGGTTGTGGAGGGAGCAATTCTTGATTTATTGCCTCAGAAGCATTTTGACCTTATCATTTCCCATAATCCAACAGGCGAGTATACCCGGCATCTCAGGCACGAGGAAGTGAGTAAAGCGGTTATTAATCTTTGGTATGCAGGTAAAATTACTGCTAACAAACTATGGACTTTTGCATACGAGGACGGTGATAAAAAATATTTTCCGATACCTGTCGGGAACGCGAATATTTGTCGCCTTTTGACAAAACGAATCTGGTTTCGAAAATATATTATCATGACCGAAACCTATGGCTTTAAAATAACTAGCTGGGAAGCTGAAACAACACCACGTTCCGAAGCATTCTGGCAATTTACTGATCCATACGATGCAAAAAGATGGCTTGCGAATAATGGCTGACAATCTTTTGTATTTAAATCAACATTTACCGTTAGCGGAATACTTTAAACAATTTGCAATTATGAAAGTTTTAGTGATGTATGATTATCCTCCTTCACCCGGAGGTTTAGCAACGCAGGGAGATCTTCTTTACAGGGGTCTTCTTGAAATGGGCGTTGATGTTCATGCTGTTCATTATGAGTCAGCTCAAGAAAAGGAATGGTATTATCGCTGGTTTAAACCAGATGTTGTAGTGGGTGTAGGCTACTGGGGGTATACTCCAAATTTGATTCTTCACCCGCAACGTTTTGGAGTGCAGCCAGTGCCATGGCTGGTTGCTGATGGTTATATTGCAAACTACCAGGAAGTTTTAAATGCACTGCCACTTATACTGGTAACATCCAATTGGGTAAAGGAGATGTATGTCCGTGACGGAATTAATGGGGATAAAATTGAGGTGTTACCTGTTGGTTGCGATACCGATACTTTTACTCCGTACAGTAAAGACGATCCGAAAATATTGTCGGTTCGCAAAGCGTTGGGTGTATCACCCGATCAGTTGATGATACTTACTGTTGGCGGCGATGCAGCATCAAAAGGTGCACAAGAAGTGATGCAGGCTCTGGCAACAATTGATGAAAAAGCTCCTGATTGGAAATATGTCTGCAAAGTGTGGCCACAACCAAGAACAAAACTTCAAAATTTGGCGGATCACCAAATGGCTACAGATCTGGGAATTGAAAAGAACGTCATTTATGCTACAAATATCATTTCACGAAATTTCATGCCTTACCTCCTTGGTGCCTGTGATATTTATGCCGCTCCTTCAAGACTTGAAGGATTTGGAATGCCCCAGGTGGAAGCAGGTGCATGTGGAAAACCGGTTTTAAGCATTAAAGCCATGGGAATGCTCGATACACTTATTCATGGAGAAACGGCATTTCTTGCTGAAGTTGCCCGGAAAATCGTTGTCAACGAAGTTACACTTGGAAATGAATCGGGATTTGAACCTCACCATAAGGTGGTATTTCAGGTTCCACGCACCGTCGATTATCGTGCAAATGTTCAGGATATTGCAAAATATTTGCTGGTTTTGATGAATGATAAAGCATTGCGTGAGAAAATGGGCAAAGCTGGAAGGGAACGCGTAGTAGCTAATTTTGACTATCGGGTTGTCGCAAAACGATTTGTTCAATTAATGCAAGATAAACTGGGAATACAGTAAAAAACAGAAGTCAGAGGAGTAAACAGAGAATCATACTTCATCGGAATTAGTTCTTCCGCCTTACAATCCATTTTTATATTAATATCATGAAAGAAGAAGATAAAAAAGAGATTGAAGCCGCAACAAAAGCTGCACTGGAAGTGCTGCTTCATAACGCGCATGGTCCATTTCATGGACTTCCAAGGACTGCCGGCTGGGGTTATCCAGAGCCTTATACCCGTGATTTGATGTTCTCTATACTGGGAATTGCTGTATCAGGGAACCAAAAACTGCTGGATAGTATTCGAAGGGTATTGGAAACGCTGGCAAAAAATCAGACGGTACATGGTCATATTACCTCGCTTGTGCATAACAAAGAGGACCGTGGTGCCAGTGATACCACTCCCTTGTTTTTGTTGGGTGTTGGCATTTTCAGAAAAGTAACGGGTGAAACAGATTTTCTTCACGAAGCAGTTGAAAAATCCCTGTTGTGGATGGAGTACCAAAGCCCATCTGACCATTACCTTGTTGCTCAACAGCCGACAAGCGATTGGCGCGATGAACAATGGATGACCGGCTATGGACTTTTTGTGAATACATTGGTATATAGTTATCTGCGGATTTTAGGCAAGTACGAAAGAGCCGGCAAGGTGCGTCAGGAAATGGGCCGTTTTACGATTTCAGGAGACAATTCACACCATCATGTACAAGAAGGTTTAGTCGTAAAACACAAACCTTACTATGCTTTCTGGGCTTATAAAATCTATAGCAGCGAGCGTTTCGACCTGCTTGGTAACAGCCTCGCCATTCTCTCCGGAATGGCATCACCCTCCAGGGCTGACGAGATGGTTTCGTGGATCGAAGAGGAGTGTGCAACTATGCAAAAAAGAGGTGAACTGGCTGTAGCCCTTCCTCCTAATTTCTTCCCTTATATTCAACCAGAAGATTCCGACTGGCTTCCCCGCTATTCGTTGTTTAATAATCCCGGCGATTATCACAATGGTGGAATATGGCCATTTATATGCGGATTCTATGTAGCTGCCCTGGTTGCTGCGAAAAGGTACACGCTAGCAAGAGAAAAGCTCCTGGCGCTTACACAATGTATAAAAACTTCCAGCACCGGTACCGTCGAATTTGGATTTAACGAATGGATAAAAGCCCAGGATGGCAAGCCCATGGGACAGGATTGGCAAACCTGGAGTGCTGCGATGTACTTGTATGCCGCTAAATGTGTTGAAGAAAATGGAACCCCATTTTTTGATGAGATGCGTAATGGTCCGTTAGAATAAGAAATAAGGGTATAGCCTATTCTGTTTATTTGATTGAAAAAGTGTGAAAGATATAAGAAATATAGAAAATTGTGTAATTTTTCTAAAAAGATAATGTTCTAATTTTATACCAAGATTTAGTGAATTCATTTTAAATTGAAAAATACTGGTGATGCGCTAATTTTCCCTAAAATTGTGTAAATGACTATATTTTAAAATATTACAAGCACTCTTTGATTCTTTGATTTGAATTGACTGATAGTTTTGCGCCTTAAAAGTGCAAGATTATGAATTCAGGAAAATATGTTTTCGCTCAGTTAACACAATTTGTCAGCAAATATGAGTTTGAAAATACCTGTAATGGAGCTGATTACTGAATTAGAAGTCAATCAAAATTTCAAAGAACAATATGATTTCTTTAATGATCAATTTTAACGCATCAGTAGTAATTGTCAAATATTAAATACACTCAATTTAAAACCATACAGTTTTCCCTAAAGGCTGAAGTTTTACTTCGTTGCCGTAATATTTCTCTGCCGATTGGGAAAGCCCTTTCCCATTTCAGGAATAGGGTACGAACGAAAACAATTGCCTTACATCCGGAAATAAAAGCCTTGTCTCGCAGAAGATATGCATTACTTATTGTTAAGAATAATTTTCGATACATCAGAAATATTTTCCGCTTTAGTGGAAATGAATCCTGCTTTAGCAGAAATGGTTTCCGCTTTAGCGGGAATGAATCCTGCTTTAGCAGAAATGGTTTCTGCTTTAGCGGGAATGAATCCTGCTTTAGCAGAAATGGTTTCTGCTTTAGCGGGAATGAATCCTGCTTTAGCAGAAATGGTTTCTGCTTGAGTGGAATTGAATCCGGCTGAGTGATGATTCCTTTCCGATAAATTGTAAGAATAAGATATTCAGCATGTAATGAGTTTTCGGTAATGATAAGTGGACTTTTTCCCGTCGAAAGTGAAAGTTCCGGGGTGAAACCAGCAAAAGGGGAGTTCTGGTTCGTTGGGTCGTATTTTGATGCCCGTTTCAAGGTTGATGCTTATTTTTTTAAAACGCTCAGATTACCTGTGGATGCAAACGGCAAGCCCATTCAATGGGTTTTTTGTCATTGTTATAGTAAAATTAAAACAGAAAAAGAAGATTAGAAAAGCGGAAAACAGGGATTTGCGGAATCTGGGGTGAATTGCGCGGAATCCCGTCGAAAATAGCAGTTATTTGGTAAAAGTATTTTTTGGCACTCCCTGATTTATTTTCAATATTCACTTTTCGGAGCAGACCTGAGTAATAACATGAGTTCGATAAATTGTTGGTCTAATATTTTAAAAATAAGGTAATAAGGTTGTTTCCTCTGGCTAATTTGAATTCTACTAAGGTCAGTGACCTTAAAAATAAGGTTTGTTAAAACACCTTGCACGCAATTTTGCAGGAATTATTCCTGTAAAATTATTGATGAACCTTATTTTTCCTTTTCTTAAACCTAAGTAGCGCAGGGCAGTTCCCCCATCGTAAATACCTTTTTACCTTATTGGTATTCAAGTGTTTTAAGCTTTTCAATCTGAAGAATTCAGGTTAATAGAAAAGGTGCAATGTTGTATCTTATAATTTCAAATTTGAGACAATAAAAAGTTCTTTTTACCACCAAATCACAAAAACGCCAAATTCCACCAAATTGAAAGTATCAGCTGTAAGCTTTGGTGTCCCAAATTTTTGGGATTGGTGACCCGGAGATTTGGTGGTATTCTTATTTGTTATTTTTCCAGTGACCTTATAAATGATAGTTGATTGATTCTGAACCCTTATTACACAATATTATAAATCGCTTTCAATTTTGTCAACTGATCACGCGAAACTGGTAGCCGGATGTGATCGTGTGGGCGGATCAACACACACTCGTAAGGTGAATGGAGAATTTTATCCAGGAAGGCGAGATTAATAATGAATGATTGGTTGATTTGAAAGAAATAATCTTTTGGCAGCCGGTTGATGATTTTTTCGGCAGTAATATGGTTAATGAGTTTAAAAGTTGTTTTATCAGTCAACATGACTTCCCAACAGGCGCCTTTCAATGGTTTTTTGCTTACCGTCTGAAATAGCAATATCTGATTCTTCTCTAAAAGCTGATGTCCAAAATAGACAGGAAAGCTAATTTTTGCAGGACTTCGGTTTAAATCGGTGTATACTTTCAGCTCATCTGCATTTGTGATCCCGGGTTTTTCGATGTTTCTCATGGTTATTGAGGGTGTCAGGTGGTTACTAAGTTATTAGAATGAATAGATGTCGTATTTTGTAATCGAAATTAAAATATAATTCTTTCGTTTCGATGCGTCTTTGCATATGATGAATGACGATATCGCGCAAAGACGCCAAGAACGCAAAGAATC
>Ga0209386_1000613_pt1 | contig 16854 bp, 10 predicted proteins | sample NGEPertwo_FD_184510 | JGI IMG/M metagenome (GOLD analysis project Ga0209386, IMG submission 184510) | Arctic peat soil microbial communities from the Barrow Environmental Observatory site, Barrow, Alaska, USA - NGEE Permafrost154B-two... | ecosystem: Environmental > Terrestrial > Soil > Wetlands...
TAACAGTATGATTGATTTCTATCGCTCCATCAGAGCTAATCTTATAGATAAAAGCATTTGAGAAAGCGGTTCTAAAAGTCGCCCCTTCTGCGTGATTATTCACTTGGAGGATGATTCCACCATCCTCGTTTTTAGCATATTGCATCTGATCAAGTTTATAACTCAACTGATGCAGCCCAAGACTATACCAATTGTTAACGGGGCCATTTCCCATCCCGGGCTGCCGATCTTTAAGCTGCGAGCCGCCATTGGCCCATGGATCGGTTTCATTTACCAACGGGGCACGCCAAACATTCAAAACCGGACCTTTTTGAATTAAATCTACCCCGCTGTAATTCATAGTAGTAAGGTTTCCGGTGCTTTTATCGAAAATATATGAGAAATTCGATCCTGCCACTGAAATCTTTCCGTTATCTTCAATAACCTCCAAAGCGGTGTTGCTAATTATTTTATTGTTTTCTATCGCCTTAAACCATGGTAAGTCCAGCTGATCCCAGGCAACTTCGAAGCCACTTTTCGCCCAGAATTTGTCTTCCTTGGTTTGAAAGCTAAGGAGCAAACGGTAAGAGACCCCTTCTTTTATTTCAGGTTTTTTGAATGGAATTACAACTTCAGACTTATCGCCTGCTTTAAGAGAAATATCCAGCAATCCATCTTGAATCACAGTATTATCAGCATCTAACTGCCATGTGCATTTCAGTTCATTAAGATTTGTAAAAGGATATCTGTTTGTGATTTGTACGATACTTTTATCAGGATTAACCCATTCAGCATGAACCGGCTGAGCTGATTTTTTAACCTGCCAGAGTTCAGGCTGAGGTTTACGATCGGGCCAGACCATTCCATAAGTCCGTGCACCAATTCCCATACTGTAATATTCGCCCTTTATCTCTTCGTTCTCAAAATCGAGCCACAAGCGGGCACTGTCTTTTAGCAATTGTGAATTCTCCGAAAGTAAACGTTCAATTGCAATATCCTGATTGAATATTGAAACGCGGTCGAATCGCGCATTACTCATATTATCCGAATACTCCGATCCTTCATTTTCGGTACTATATCCTAAACTAACGGGAAAAGGTTTATTGGTTATCTTACCCTTAAACGGCTGATCAGCTACCTTTTTACCATCAATGTAAAGCGACATCTCTTTACCATCGCAAATGCCTGCAACGTGATGCCACGCTCCAATCCATCCTTCCGGCAGCTGACCACTAAGAACCCGTTTCTTCTGATCTGTGACGTAAAATTCCAGGTTTTTCTCATCTTTCTGTACGATTCCAAACTGGTAGTCACCTTTCACCAGAAATGTTCCGTTACCGTTCCATTTGTTCGGGTAAACCCAGAACGACAGGGTTAACTTATTCTCGGTTATATCCAAAGCCGTGTCCCGGTAAGTCTCAACCCATTGATCATGACCATTTAATTCAATCGACTTTCCAAACTTTCCTTCAGCGAAAACAGCCCGACCTTTTATTGAAGTATTGATATGAAAAGGAGATTCATCTTTGATTAGTCTGATTTTCTCAGTAATTCCGGGACTTATCCAATCCCAAATTGCCCCGCCTGTGAGACGTGGATATTTGTAAATCAAGTCCCAGTATTCATCCAGTCCTCCGGCTCCATTTCCGGTGGCCGCTACATATTCGTCCATGAACGATGGGCGTGAATCCTGACTTTCAGGAACCTGGGCAATGCGGGTCTCGAGTTCGTCGGGTGTTGGATACCGTGGGCCAATAATATCTTCGCAAGGCACTTCATTTTTCCAATCGACATCTTCGGTATTTCCGCCATACATCCACAACCGCGTCGGATCAAGTCGCTTTCCCTCTTTGATCACCTCGCAAATATTTTTTCCGAAGCCACTTTCATTTCCGGCACTCCAGAAAAGAATGGAAGGGTGATTTCTGTCGCGCAAAACCATTTTCTGAACCCGTTCAACATAGGCATTTCTCCACTCCTCTTTCTCAGAAATATATTCTGTGGCATGCGATTCATCACCCGTTTCGTCGATAATATAGATACCCAGTTCGTCAGCAAGTTCAAGATATTCCTGCACAGGCGGATAATGGGATGTCCGAATGCAATTGATGTTGAATTGCTTCATCAAAATAAAATCTTTGCGAATAGTTTCTATATCCATTGCATGACCCAAAGTTGGATGTTGCATATGGCTGTTGACACCATTCAGTTTGATGGCCACACCATTTAGCAATAGCGCCTGATGCCTGACTTCAACCTCCTTGAAACCAATTGATGCAGCGATCACCTCTTCAGTCTTACCTTCTGAAGAAATCAACTCAAGCGTTAAATGATAAAGATTTGGGTATTCAGCCGACCATTTATCAGGATTCATCACATTTGCGTTTAGCTTAATCTCCTGATCTCCGGATGCAGGTAAATTAATCAACTCTGAAATAATGGGTTCCTGAACAATTTTGTGATCCTTTCCAAACAAGGTAGCTTTGATGCGAAACCCATTCTTCGTCTCCGGATGATAATTCTTCAGGTCAGCTTTAATACTCAAATTGGCATCCTTGTACTGATTGTCGAGATCAGTAGTCACAAAATAGTCACGAATGTGAACCGCCGGAGTGGCCATCAGATATACATCCCTGAAAATTCCGGACAATCGCCAGAAATCCTGATCTTCAAGATAAGTACCGTCGGAGAATTTATAAACTTGCACTACCAGCGTATTTTTACCAGCAACCAAAAATGGGGTAAGATTATACTCCGCCGGTTCATTTGCCCCTTGGTTATAACCAATTTCTTTCCCGTTCAACCAAACAAAAGTGGCCGAGGTAGATCCATCCATGCGCAAAAAGACCTGGTTTCCCTTCCAATTGGAAGGCACTGAAAAACTGGTACGATACAATCCGACAGGATTATAATCATGGGGAATTCTGGGTGGATCAACTTTAAATGGCTGTGCAACATTCCGGAACATCGGATCACCGTATCCCTGCATTTCCCAGTTTCCGGGAACTTTTATACTGCCCCACTTTTTATCGTTAAAGGTTGGTTGGTAAAACCCGGTTGGTGTGGTTGCCGGATTTTCGGAATAATAAAATTTCCATGGTCCATTCAGCGACAAATAACCTTGAGATGCGTCCCGCTTTTGGGAGAGCGCATTGTCCATATTTTTATAAGCGACCAAAGGTACATGCCCGGGTTCCTGATTAAGTTCAATTACTGCAGGATTTTCGATAAACTGATACACATCATCCGGAAATTTATTCTGAGACATACAGGTAGCAATGTTCAGAAAAGACAAACATCCCAATAAACATGGAAACAAATTTTTCATCGGTATCGTAATTTGGTGATCAATGGTTATCGCGAAAATAAGCCAAATGATAGTAACTTTGCAATTAGTTTGTAGATTAGTAGCATTAAAATTTTGACATCGTAAAATGAACAGGCAAAGCATCGAAAAAGTAAAGGAAGTGGAGGAGATGTTACTCGATGTTGGAACACTTCTTATGAGCAATGGTGCAAGTACCGGAAGAGTGCGAACCACAGTAAACCGAATTGCTGATGCTTTAGGCTATGATGTTGAACTACTGATTACCAGCCGATCGCTGATGTTAACTGTAACCGAGGAGAATGGTTCAGATTACACAAGCAGCGTCAGACGCACACCGCCACATGGAGTAAACTTCCGCCTTGTTTCCGGCATTAGCAGGATGAGCTGGCGTATCATCGAAGATAAACTGAGTCTTGAACAGATCAATGAAGAAATCACAAGATTAACTTCACTTCCTCATTATCCGCGTTTAGTAGTTCTATCGCTTGTTGCTTTAGCCGGAGCTTCATTTTGCCGTTTGTTCGGAGGTGAAGGATGGGAGCTGGTAGTCACTTTTGTAGCCTCCTTTTTTGGACTTTTTATTCGCCAGGAAGCAATTAAGAAGCGGTTCAATCCCTATCTTTCTATCGCATTTGCGTCTTTTGCTGCATCAATGATAGCCGGATTGTCCGTTAAACTTGGAATAGGAGATTCACCAGAACATGCCCTTGCTACCTCGGTTCTCTTTCTTATTCCTGGTGTCCCGTTGATCAACTCGCTTACCGACTTAATTGACGGAAATACACTAAATGGCATAGTCAGAGGAATTAATGGCTTTATCATGGCCTTTGCCATCGCGCTTGGATTAATGTGCGCTATGCAAATTTACGGGCTTTAAAATTTAAACATGGCAACGGAGATTTTACTGATATTAGAAAAAGGAATCTGGTTTGGATTTGCCGCCATCGGCTTTGCGGTGCTCTTTAATGTTCCGCAACGCACTTTGAAGATCATCTGGCTAATAGCGGCCGCCGGTGGTTTAACTAAGCTGATGCTGATGCAATGCAATATTGGAATTGTTATTGCCACCTTCGCCGGTGCTTCCCTTGTTGGATTGTTAAGTGTTTATGCTGCTCACAATAAACATGCGCCCCCACTTGTATTCTCAATTCCATCAGTAATACCTATGATTCCGGGTGCTTTCGCCTACCGGATGATGCTTGGATTAATGCAATTATCCGGGACCGCAGTATCGAATGAAACCTATTATCAAACCCTTGCTCAAACGACAAGCAATGGATTGAAAACCATGTTTATATTAATGGCATTAGCAGTTGGTGTTGCAATTCCTATGCTTATTTCGCGCAAGGAGACGATAAAAAAGATACGCCACAAATCCAATCCTATATCATAGCAACGCCAATTATTAGGACAAGTAACCAAACAATTTTTATACTAAACAACGATTAAACGAAATCAATGCGGAAATTATTATTCATATCTATTCTATTAATTTTCAACAATATATTATTCGTACAAGCCGCTTCACCTTACTGTCAAAAGAGGAAAACCACAGTATCTATTTCCGGAGAGAAGTTTCTTATCAACAACGTTCCTACATTTCAGGGCAAATCGTGGAAGGGTTATCCCTTGGAAGGGCTTTTGCCTAATTCGCGCATGGTTCAGGGAATTTTTGATGATTTAAATAAGGAGACATGTCACTTATGGAATTATCCAGACACTCAAGCTTGGGATGTAGACAGGAATACAAATGATTTCATTCAACAAATGCCCTTCTGGAGAACAAAAGGACTTTTGGCTTTTACAGTTAACCTGCAAGGTGGAAGCCCACAAGGTTATTCAAAAGATCAGCCGTGGGAAAATTCAGCCATTGATGAATCGGGTAATCTTCGGGTAGATTATATGAACCGGCTCGAAAAAATTCTGGATCGCAGTGATGAGCTGGGAATGGTTGCAATTCTTGGAATATTTTATTTTGGTCAGGATGAACGGATTAAAGACGAGGATGCCGTAAAACTTGCGGTCCGAAATACATTAAAATGGCTCACAGAACGAAGATACACCAACGTTTTAATCGAAATAAACAACGAGTGCAATGTTAATTATGACCACAAAATCCTCCAGCCTGAACGTATACATGAACTGATTGAGATGGCGAAAGAATTTTCAGTGGATGGGTCTCGATACCTTGTAAGTACAAGTTATGGCGGCGGAACAATTCCATCTCCTGCTGTAGTCAAATCAGCCGACTTTATCCTAATTCATGGTAATGGAGTCGGAAATCCTGCCGACATTGCGTTAATGGTGAATAAAACCCGAAAGGTGGACGGTTACACTCCTAAACCAATTGTATTTAATGAGGATGATCATTTTGATTTCGAAAAACCATTGAATAATTTCATCGCTGCTACATCTGTTTTTGCATCGTGGGGCTATTTCGATTACAGAATGAAAGACGAAGGGTATAATGAAGGTTACCAAAGCGTTCCTGTAAATTGGGGAATTAGTTCGGATCGGAAAAAAGGCTTCTTCGATCTGCTTGAAACCATTTTTGTGATTTCACAATAATATGCACCCCTTAAATTTAAGCGATAAATCATAACAGAAAGAATAACAATGAATAAATTACTTTTAGGCTTAATGCTTCTCATCAGCACACAGGTCATCGCACAAAAAGGAGAGAAATTCTTTCCTTCAAAAGAGTTGACAACCGTCGGAGCTTATTATTATCCCGAACATTGGGATTCAACTCAATGGGATCGCGACTTTCAAAATATGGCGAAAATGGGATTTGAATTTACCCACTTTGCGGAATTTGCCTGGGCGCAACTGGAACCAGAAGAGGGAAGATACGATTTCAAATGGCTTGACCGCGCTGTTGAACTGGCAACCAAGTACAACCTGAAAGTGGTAATGTGTACTTCTACCGCTACACCACCTGTTTGGCTCGTCCGAAAACATCCCGAAATACTGGTAAAAAATGAAGACGGAACTACTGGCGATCATGGATCACGTCAAAACGCCTCTTTTTCAAGTACAATCTACAGGCAGTATTCGCTAAAGATGGTTAAAGAATTGGCCAAAAGATATGGAAATAACCAGCAAATCATTGGCTGGCAAATGGATAATGAGCCCCGAAAATTCTTCGACTACAACGATGATGCACAATTACGTTTTCGCGAATGGCTCAAAAATAAATACAAAACTATTGATGCTTTAAATAAAGCATGGGGCACCAACTTCTGGAGCGGAACCTATTCTGATTTTCAACAGATCAATGTTCCTTTATACAAAATGTGGGGAATGAATCTTCATCAGAAACTTGATCATAGTCGCTTCTCGGATTACGAGACAGCTTCATTTCTTGATGAGCAGGCAGTCGTGGTGCGAAAGTATGCATCAGCATCGCAATGGATTACATCAAATTATATCCCAATGTATGATGTTGGATACGATGGAATGAGTCATGAACTTGATTTTCCTTCCTATACGCGATATATGGTTTATGGGGAGGCACAGGGAATTGGCCGAAATGGCTACCGCCTTGGCGAATATTCGCGTATCGCAATGGCAAACGATTTTTTCAGACCGATGGCAGGTTACTACGGTGTTATGGAATTACAGCCTGGACAAGTCAATTGGGGAAGTATCAATGCGCAACCTTTACCTGGCGCTGTTAGATTATGGTTGTGGAACGTCTTCGCCGGAGGTAGTAAGTTTACCTGTACCTATCGGTACAGAGCTCCGCTGTATGGTTACGAGCAGTACCACTACGGAATTGTTGGTACCGACGGCGTTACTCCAACCTCCGGAGGAAAAGAGTTTAGTCAGTTTATTCAGGAAATCAATATTCTACGAAAGAAATATAATTCGCAAAACACCCTTCCCAAAACGTACACCAACCGAAAAACAGGAATCCTGTTCAATGCGGATAATGTGATGGCCATTAACCTTAATAAACAAACCACGGAGTGGAATACAGAAGCGCATTTTCTAAAATATTACAAATCACTTAAATCATTCGGAGCTCCTGTTGATTTCATTAGAGATACCACCAACTTTTCGGAATACCCATTTATAGTTGTGCCGGCATACCAGCAGATTGACAAGCAATTAATTGCCAAGCTGACCTCGTATGCTGAAAATGGCGGGCATCTCGTGATGACTTGTCGCACAGGCCACCAGGACCGCGATGGTCATCTCTGGGAAGCTCCATATGCCCAACCCATTTATGACCTGATTGGTGCCGAAATTAATTCGTATGATCTTTTGATGCCTCAATCTCCCGACTCGGTTAGGTTTGAAGGTAAGCCTTATGCATGGACAAGCTGGGGAGAACTCTTAAACCCACGCAAAGGGACTGAAATCTGGGCTAAATACGAGGGTGATTTTTATGCAGGCACTTCAGCAGTTACTTCCCGAAAATTGGGACGCGGCACCGTTACATACGTCGGTGTCGATAGCAAATCCGGGGATCTCGAAAAAAAGGTGCTCAGTCGGCTATTCAAGGAATCCGCAGTCGCTGTCGAAAGCTATCCTCCCGGAATTATCACCGAATACCGTGATGGTTTTGGTATCGCAATGAACTACAGGGACAAAAACTACGAAATGAAACTCCCGGCATCCTCCGAAATCATTTTTGGCAACCAATCAATTGCGCAAGGCGGAGTTCTTGTGTGGAAATATTAGTGAGGAATTATTTAAGGGGAACAGTATTTCTCGCCATCATTGCCTGTTTACTCTGGGCTTCAGCATTTGCGGTGATAAAGATCGGGTTGCAATATACAACCCCATTGCGATTTGCAGGTCTCCGTTTCATGCTGGCCGGATTGATGGTTTTGCCGTTGGTGGGTTCATATCGCATTGCTTTTCAATATATCTGGGATAATTTCCGGCTGGTCTTGCTTATTGCTTTTCTGCAGACGTTTGTGCAATATACGTTGTTTTACAGTGGTCTGAATCTCGTGCCAGGCGCACTCGGAGCCATCATAATTGGTGCAGGACCACTATTTATAGCATTTACAGCACATTTTTTCATGCCGGATGATAAGTTGACTTTGCCAAAATTGGGAATCATCTTTATGGGGATTGCTGGAATTGCTTTAGTGAGTCTGAGCAATGTATCTGGTAAAGAGACAGGTGGCAACCTTATTTTCATAGGAATCATTTTGCTTTTTCTGACCAACATAAACGCCGGATTTACCAATGTTGTTATTGCCCGCGATGCCAAACACATTCCACCACTTATGTTAAGCTCTTCCTCGCTGATCATAGGTGGATTGTTGCTCTTTCTGGTTTCACTTCCAGCGGAAGGATTCACTTTCAAAATTCCACCATTAACTTATTACTTATCAATTATTTGGTTAAGCTTTTTATCAGCAGCTGCCTATTCGATCTGGAATTTTCTATTGCAGCGCAAAGAGGTAAAAGTTTCAGCTTTGAACATGTGGAAGTTTATAATACCCGTATTCGGAGCAATCTTAAGCTGGATACTGATTCCAAATGAATCACCTGATCTGGTATCGATTGCAGGAATAACCATTACGGCCATAGCGTTGGTTTTGTTTAACCGTCAGAATGCAATTCAGTCAAAAGATCCAGCCATTTAGCTCATTATGACTTCTGCAACCCGACGTAATGTGCCATTAGTAATGATGTTATGCAAAATACTATTTCAAATTTTAGTCTGCCAGCCGACATCTTTTCAGGGCATTTTTTATACCTGTACAAATCTGCATTACATTAATTCTTACATTTACCAGAAATAAACAAATTGCGGGTAATATTTTGCAAGGTATTTAGTTACAACCGAATTATATTGCTTACAGATAGAAGATATTAATATTCAACAAGATATTTTAATGAATCAAAAAGTCCATTATGAAAGTCATCTTTCAAATAAGCTACACAGGTTATATTCGTCGATTATAACCCCCACAGGCTATAACAGGCATATATAACCCCTACAAGTTATATATACACAAAATAACCTGTGCGGGTTATTGCAAAAATGGTTGATGGAAAGGATAAAGGAGAAAATGATTTATAAACGAATCGAAATACCATGGGCATAGATGCTGTTATTACTGGTGACTTAGTCAAATCACGCAAAATTAAAGATGCTGATATTGAAAAGGTAATCAATTCCTTAAAGGATACTTTTGATGAAATCAACCGTCAGTTGCTCGATGGCAAAGGAACGTTTGAAATCTTTAGGGGTGATAGTTTCCAGGGTCACCTACCTCAACCAGAGCTGGCAATGCTTGTTGCTATTATCATACGTGCCAGACTTCGTACCTATGAACCTTCGATTGGTTTAGCAGGTCGCATTAAAACCGACAAGCCCATTTTGCGAGCTTACAGCGATGCACGCATTGCCATTGGAGTAGGCACCACCAGGTACAATGCCGACAAAATTACAGAATCTCAAGGCGAAGCTTTTCTGAAATCTGGCAATTCATTCGATGCCTTAAGCAAAGAAAATGAGCGTCTTGCTATAATGACTCCGTGGGAGAATATAAACTATGAGCTTACGGTCAGTTGTAAACTGGCTGATGCACTGATCAGCAAATGGACAGCAAGTACAGCCGAAGCGATGTACCATTACTTGCTTTATGACATCAATCAGAAAGAACTGGCTTCAAGATTAGCAATAACACAACCTGGTGTGCATAAAAGATTGGTTATTTATGGGAATATAAATAGCATTCAAGCATTTCTAAACAGGTATCAGGAATTAATTATTAAAGCAAAATAGCATGGATGCTTTAAATTTCGACTTACTGCTGCGAATCCTGGCTGCCCATTTTTTGGCTGATTTTATTTTTCAGCCCACTTCATGGGTAAAAAAGAAAAATGAGCAGGGTATAAAATCGGGCCATTTCTGGCTTCATATTGCGATTCACCTAATTACACTATCTGTTTTACTTTGGGATTGGAATTTGTGGCCAGTGATCCTTTGGGTTACGCTTGGACATTTAACACTTGATGCCCTTAAGAGTAAACTATCAAATTCCAGTTTATGGATATTTTTAGCAGACCAGATTTTACATGTATTCACAATTGTATTCGTCTGGCTGATCTATTCGGACCAATTTCAAGTGTTTTGTGACACTGCTTCCATAATTGCAAACGATCAGAAATTATGGGGATTATTTTTGGCATATCTTGTATTAAGTACACCTTCCTCTGTAATAATCGGTAAGATGACCCAAAGATGGAGTGAAGATCTGGGAATATCAACAGGAAGTAAAGGTCTGAAAAATGCTGGCAAATGGATTGGTATAATGGAACGCCTGTTAATCTTCACGTTCATTGCAATAAACGAATTTAGTGCCATCGGATTTCTGCTCGCTGCAAAATCGGTATTTCGGTTTGGTGATTTAAAAGATACTTCTGATCATAAGAAAACGGAATATATCATTATCGGAACTTTCATCAGTTTTTCAATAGCAATTGCCATCGGATTGTTTTATAAACTAAACCTGTTTTAGCTTAATCCAATAACCAGACACTTGCGAAAAAAGTTTTCTGGAAACCGAAGCCAACTATATACATACAATATAGTTGAATATTGTTCTATCTGGATTTTAGCAATTTAATCAAACCTGGAATTTTGTATCAACTAACCTCCCACAATTGTGGGAGGTAAACCAATATATGGGCTATTTTTGGAAACTACAAATACAAAAATTGGCATAACAAACCCATGCATTTTATAGGAGAAGGATTGTTGACCATTGCACTTTCACCCAAATTAAAAGAGCAATAGGGATTAACGACATTTTAACCGTTCCTAATCGATTCTATCCGGATATAATCGATTAAGCTATTCGATTGGCTTTCAAGCTTGTATTCACAATGAAATGTTCTAATCCTAAAAAAGACTCTATTTTTCCCAAAATTGTTACATTTTATTTCAATCGTAAAATATTTTTTCTTGCAGTTGTAATTTATTCTGAATATTTTTACATTGTAAATATAAATTTTACATCCAGAATCATAATTTAATACGTCCAATTATGAAAAAACCGATAGATCTCTTAACACAATTAACGACGGCAATTGAGACAAATTCAGGGGATGCAATAGATTTTTATAAAAGAGGTATTGCAAAATTTGAATTACAAGATTACAATGGTTCAATTGCTGACCTTACTAAATCCTTAGAGATAAACCCAATGAATAAATGGAGTTATCTCTATAAAGGAATTGCAAAGATGGGTATTGTTGACTATCATGGTGCAATTGCCGATATGGATCAGGCGATAGCATTAAGCCCAGAGTTTACTGCAGCTTATTACAGCAGAGGATTACTAAAGATAGAGCTTGGCCTGACAAATAGTGGACTTTTGGATTTAAACAAAGCAAACGAACTGGGAGATACCGATATTTTTGAAGGAATAAATATCAACCACAATTAACGGATAATCAAGAGATTTAAGCCACTTTTTTCAAATTGTTTTTTAGCTATTTCATTCTATATCCCGTATAACATACACCTGTCCTGCTTCATGGCGTACAACTCGTATTCTTTCACCTTTTTCAATAAACGAGCTTTCTGACATTGCATCATATATTGCTCCTTCAACAGAGATCTTGCCAGACAGACGAAGAACGGTCTGAGCGATTCCGACTTTCCCTACCAGAGATTTATCCTCCTGATCAACACCTACATAACTTCGCTCAGTCGAAATAGTGGTATGCAGCGCAAAATTCCTGAAAATACCCTTTCTTGAAGCAAATAATTTCGAACTCGCCCAAATTGAAAGAAAGAAAGAGAGTAATATTGAGATCATTACAGTTCCGATTGCAGCCGATATTCGTGCTGGCTCTACATTGTCAAAATCAAAGATCACATTATCCAATAAACTAAGAATCAAACCTGAAACCATTAGAATAATTCCCGAAATACCGAAAACACCAAAACCAGGAATGATCAGAATTTCTACACCAAGCAAGATAAATCCTACAATAAAGATTATAATTTCCCAATTAGCGGCAAGTCCTTCAAGATAAAGAGGTGAAAAATAAAGGATAGCAGCGGTTATTGCCAGGCCAATTGGAAAGCCGATGCCAGGAGTTTGTAATTCAAAATAAATACCACCAATCATGGCCATAATCAAAATTCCGGAAACAATCGGATTGACCAGGAAACCGAGGAACCGATCGAGACCAGTTGCTTTGTATTCGCGTATTTCGTAATTCTTTATGCCGGCCTTCTCGATCACCTCACGAACATCCTTTCGTACGCCTTCACAAAATCCGTATTTGATAGCTTCAGTCGGGGTCATCGTTAATACCTTCCCTGTATCAATAATTCCTGCAATATAAATGGATGAATCTACCATTGCTTCAGCAATTTTGGGATCTCTACGCCACTGAATAAGCGTATCGTTACCAGTAAAAACGGTGTCTTCCCCTTGAGCTTCAGCAGTTGAACGCATAATTGAACGCATGTAGCTTTGGTATTTATCGGGCATGGCCTGACCCGTTGCATTTACAACGGTTGCAGCTCCCATATTTGCCCCTTTGCGCATATAAATACTATCGCAGGCAATCGAAATAAGCGCTCCGGCAGAAGCAGCGTTGTTATCAATAAAAACATAAACGGGAATTTGTGAATTAAGTACCTTTGTGCGCATAGAATCAGCATCCAGAACGGTACCACCATAGGTATTCATATGAAGCACAATAATATCCGCCTTTAAGGATTCAGCTTCTGCAAAGGCTTTAATCGTTTGCCGCCAGATGCCTGGACCAATATTCTCTTTAATAGGAAAAACATAAACGAGTTTATTTTTCGGCACAACATTCAATGAATCAGCCGCAAGCCAAAAAACATTAAAGACCAATAATACAGCAACTAAGAAGTAACGCATACCTGCACAGTTTTAAAATTTATTTCATCATTGACTAAAAAAAACAGCTCAACTCTTTTTGATTCCGACAAATCGAAACCAAACTTATATTTTTATAAAAATACACATTTAGAGGATAATCAGGACAAATTTCTTCACATTACTTATGTCAATGCCACCTCTTGGGCAAACGATCACGATTCACAGATTTTACTACCTTTGCATCAAATAGAATAAGTTTAAAAAATGGAATTACAGATCTTAACTGCCATTTCACCTATCGATGGAAGATACCGTGACAAAGTAGTAGAACTTGGTGATTATTTTTCGGAGTTTGCACTGATCAAATACCGTGTTTACGTTGAAATTGAGTATTTTATTGCATTGACTGAAATACCACTGCCACAATTGACCAGCTTTGTCCCGGAACGAAAAGCTGACTTGCGCAACATTTATGAATCCTTTAGTTTAAACGATGCCGGTCAGATTAAAGAGATCGAAAAAGTAACGAATCACGATGTGAAAGCCGTTGAATATTTCATAAAAGACAAATTTGAAAGTTTAGGTCTCGAAAAATTCAAGGAGTTTATCCATTTTGGACTGACATCTCAAGACATAAACAATACTGCGGTGCCATGCTCATTACGCGATGCAATTCAGAATGTGTATATCCCATTAATTGATGAGCTTATCGCAAAGCTGGAGGCAATGGCCTTTGCATGGGAAGACGTTTCGATGTTGGCCAAAACACACGGACAACCGGCCTCTCCTACCCGACTCGGAAAAGAGATTAAAGTTTTTATCGAAAGACTTAACGTACAGGTGGAACTATTAAAAGGAATTCCATGTTATGCCAAATTTGGAGGAGCAACAGGAAATTTCAATGCCCACCACGTTGCTTATCCTTCAATTGACTGGGTCGATTTTGCCAATAATTTTGTACGCGATGCTCTTCAGCTGGAACGTTCGCAAGCCACCACGCAGATTGCCCATTACGACAATTACGGCGCAATCTTCGACAATATGAAGCGTATCAATACGATACTCATTGATTTTGACCGCGATTTTTGGACCTATATCTCAATGGGGTACTTCAAACAGCAAATCAAGAAAGGCGAAATCGGGTCATCTGCCATGCCGCACAAAATCAATCCAATCGATTTCGAAAATTCTGAAGGAAATCTGGGAATTGCGAATGCTGTATTCGAACACCTTTCAGCCAAGTTACCTATTTCACGTTTGCAGCGTGACCTCACAGACTCTACGGTCTTACGAAATATAGGAGTACCCATAGCCCATACCATCCTGGCAATCAAATCAACCTTAAAAGGGTTAGGTAAGTTATTACTTAATAATGAAGTGATTGAACGCGACCTTGAAGATAACTGGGCTGTTGTAGCCGAGGCAATTCAAACCATCCTTCGCCGCGAAGCTTATCCTAATCCATATGAAGCGCTGAAAGACCTGACGCGTGTAAATCGTAAGATCGACCGTGAGGTAATTCATGAGTTCATCAATAAATTGGCTGTTAGCGAAGCAATCAAAAATGAATTGAAACAGATAACTCCCCACAATTATACCGGCGTATCAATCTGACTTGTATCACTTAATTTCATCCCCAAATTTTTGCAAATTATCTGGTAAAAAACTAAAATATTTTAATTGTGAAAGGTCTCTACCTTCTTTTAAAACGCTTTATAAAGCCATATAAGCGCTATGTAGTCTTAGCTTTTATATTCAACCTTCTTGGTGCAATTTTTGGCGCGTTTCAATTTGCCGCCCTTAAGCCCGTACTTGAGGTGTTATTCGACAAACCAAAACTAATTGAAAAACCTGCAGAGTGGATTTTCACCGTGAATAGTCTCAAGGACAATATCATGTTCCAACTAAATGATATCATCCAAAAGTTCGGAGCCCAAAAAGCACTCATATACATTGGTATTTTCCTGATGATTATGGTATTTCTGAAGGTTTTATTTACTTACCTTGCATTATATGTATTGGTGCCTTTACGAAATGGGGTTGTACGGGACATCAGAAATCAGATTTACTTAAAGATACTTGAACTTCCGATCGGTTTCTTTTCCGAAGAACGCAAAGGGGATATCATTGCCAGAATGACGGGCGATGTTCAGGAAATTGATAACTCGATTATGAGTTCTCTAGAAATGCTTTTGAAAGAACCATTGTTAATTATCATCTACCTGATGGCTATGATCTATATGTCATGGGAGCTCACACTGTTTGTTTTCCTGTTATTACCAGTTGTAGGATATTTGATTGGCAAAGTGGGTAAAAGCCTTAAAAAACCTTCGATGAAGGGGCAAAATAAGATGGGAGAACTTCTTTCTACCATAGAAGAATCGCTATCCGGACTCCGCATTATTAAAGCTTTTAATGCTGAAAAAAAGATCCAGCAGCATTTCCAAAAGCAAAACACTGAATATTACAACATTATGAACAGCTTAATGTGGCGCCGGTATCTGGCTCATCCAATGAGCGAATTCCTCGGAACAGCTGTTATTGTAATTGTATTATGGTATGGAGGAGGTTTGGTTTTAAGCAATCATAGCAATTTATCCGCTGCTGGTTTCATTACCTACCTGGTTTTCTTCTACAGCATTATTAATCCGGCAAAATCATTTACAACAGCTTTCTATGCGATCCAGAAGGGACTCGCATCGATGGAACGGATCGATATGGTGATGATGGCACAAAACAATATCATAGACAAGGAAAAACCACTTGCGGTTAAAACTTTTACTTCTCATATCGAATATAAAGATGTTACCTTCCGTTATATCGAAGATGATGTTCTTAAAAAAGTAAACCTTACCATTCCAATTGGCAAAACAATCGCGTTGGTTGGGCAATCCGGATCAGGAAAATCGACATTTGTAGATTTGCTTCCCCGTTTTTACGACGTTAGCGAAGGTCAGATTTTGGTAGATGGTATCGATATCCGCGACTACAAGATTGCTGATTTACGAGGATTGATGGGAAATGTCAATCAGGACCCAATCCTGTTCAACGATACATTCTTTAATAACATCTCTTTTGGCGTTGAAAATGCAACCCCGGAACAAGTGGAAAATGCAGCCAAAGTTGCCAATGCACACGATTTTATAATTGCATCTTCAGAGGGCTATCAATCGAATATCGGCGATCGCGGAGGTAAACTTTCGGGTGGACAACGTCAACGTGTTTCAATAGCGCGGGCGGTACTCAAAAATCCCCCTATTCTAATCCTCGACGAAGCGACTTCAGCTTTAGATACAGAATCGGAAAAACTGGTTCAGGAAGCGCTCGAAAACCTTATGAAGAACCGCACATCAATTGTTATTGCTCACCGATTGTCAACCATAAAAAATGCGGACTTGATTTGTGTATTTCACGAAGGAGAAATCATTGAAAGGGGAAATCATGATGAGTTGCTGGCGCTAAATGGCATCTATAAAAAGCTTTACGGAATGCAAAATTTTTAAACCAGACAGATAATTGCATAAAAAAAAGGGGGTTGTAGCGAGGGCACTGAAAAAGTCCCTCGGGCATAATTAATAAATTTAAAGCAGTAAAATACAGGTTAAAAACTTGGTATTTTACTGCTTTTATTGTATCTTACAGCCTTAAATAAAGGCACTTAGATGTTAGCACAACAACAAAAGCTCCAGCTGAGTAGATACTCAG
>Ga0209386_1000614_pt1 | contig 16852 bp, 12 predicted proteins | sample NGEPertwo_FD_184510 | JGI IMG/M metagenome (GOLD analysis project Ga0209386, IMG submission 184510) | Arctic peat soil microbial communities from the Barrow Environmental Observatory site, Barrow, Alaska, USA - NGEE Permafrost154B-two... | ecosystem: Environmental > Terrestrial > Soil > Wetlands...
CCATTAAAGAAGAAATGCCGAATTGGATTACAGCTATGAACCAATATGAAAATTCAATGGCCTTAGATATGGATGATGTTTGGGGATAAGCTAATTAATGTGTAAGGTCGATTTGAAACACGCCGAATTTCGGTTAGTATTACATCCATTTTCATCTTCCTTTCGCTTAATTAAAGGGTTATAGGGGGATTTATAACCACCCGTATCAGGGGAGTAATCCATTTGGACTATCCCCTCTATAATATTCAATTGAATTGCTCTCTGTATGAATTTTCATCCCATGCGATAATCTTTGCTCCGATGCGATAATCGCTTTCAATCTCCAAAAACTCCTCATCTACATCAAGAGCTTGTGCTTCCCCCGTTGCAAAGTTCAGTAATACTAAGGAATTCTCATCATCCACAAAGACACGGAATCTGCTAGCCATGGTCACAATTTTATCTTCAACACTCATATTTATTACCCCTTTCATCTGTTCATATTTTGCTTAATTGAAATCAAAAAAGAAGCACAACATTTTGTACTTCTTGTGAGTTTTATTTCTAAATTAAAACAATTACAAAAATTATTATTCAACTTGATAAGTATTGTAGCGTATGCGTAGATACTTATTAAGTTGACCCCGCTGGAAAGCGCCCTATATTCTTTTCATCGAAATGTTTAAATAATTTATTGACTAGCGTCAGGATAACGACGAGAGCAGGATAAACCCCTACGAACTGCGCAGGGGTTTATCCTGTGTCATGAGCAAGCTCAAGCCCCATCCAAATATTTGAACTCATTTTATGAAACATGCACTTGTGAAATCACTGTGAAGTATTTTTTTACCAGTACCAACATTATCCAAATGCCCTCAAACCCTTGCTATTAGCGTGTTTCAGAGAATTGCTCGGATGAAGTGTATTATATATAGTACATCTCATCCATGCTATATGCTACAAACGCCCTGATAGTAGGGGTTACAGCCTTTTATTGCTTTTCTACCTTTGGTAAATTTTTCTTAAAAACCTTTTTAGCCTTAATATATGTAATTGAATTGGTAGCGATGAAATTTTCAACATGTGGATTTTCCATTTGACGATATACTGAATCTGATTTAAATTGAGATTGTAAAACATCCTGCAGTCCCTTTAAACTCAAATCATCTCCTGGCTTCATTTTTTTCATCTCATTGACAACGGCATACCAGCAGCTTTTTTGTTTTGCAAGAGTAGCATTATTTATTCCATTTAAATACTTTGGTTTCCAATCCTTTTTGTTTATTGTGAAATGCTTGTTGAATTTCTCTGTCAACCCAAGGCTATCTTCAAATAACATATAGACATTTGCTTCCTCACCTTCTCTTACACAGATTCTACCAATTTGTTGAATGCAGTCAATAATGTGTTCGCTAAGGGCTGTCAGATCAGGACTACCACTGCCTATAGCTAATGTCTTATTGGTATAATATAATTTACCTTTATTTAACAGGCCTATGAAGACAATGTTTTTATATTCTCTAAAGTCGTTAACACCTGTAGTAGCTGCTCCGAAATGCCTAACTGTATAGAGTTTAGAATCCAAGGCTAAGACCTTTAATGTTTTCTTCAAGTCATCTTCTAATTTAAATTCATTCCGATATCTATCCACAATCGATTTGTAACAAATAATCAATGTTTTTTCATTGCTTGCAGTAATTATATCTTGAATTTCTTCAGCAATTAGGTCAACATTGTCTAGGTAGAATTCCTTATCTCCTTTGAAACTTCTATACTGCTTTTTTACTTTATCTGTCTTACTGCTTTTTTTATATATCAAGGAGCTTTTGGCTGTCCTTTGCGGACTATAATATAAGTTAATCTTTCCTTGAGCCGTTTGATTCAGTCCATCCAAGAATACCACATTGCTCTTTTTGTAATCTTCATCAACCACCACTCCATTTCTTGCACTTGTTGCATCGAGAATAATAGTTTTCTCAAAGTGTTTTGTATAGTTTTCAAGGTTAATATACCTGATAAAACTGAACTGCTTTTTATCTTTATTCTGCCAACTCCGGCTTGTTGTCCCTCCATAGTTTATGAATTTTTCAATAGCCACCAAGTTCTCGATGTCAGCTTGCTTTTCCATTAGTATTGCATAAACAGTACCATCAAACTTAAATTGTGGATCATGTGGAGCTATCTTAACGATTGTGCCATCAGAGCGTTCTGGATATTGTAATTCATTTAGATATAAACCAATTATTCTCAAATCCTCTTTAATTTCATCCGATGCATTCGAGGCACCTACTTTTGTCAGAATGGCTTCCCATTGTTCCAGCAATATATCCCCGATGTCCTTTGTTTCAATTTTCTCATCAATAATCAAAACCTTTCTGCCAGAGATACTTTCCGCGATATTATCCGAATCATTACTTAGAAATAATCTCTGATGAGTTATAACCATTGCCGGATGCGTATCTACTGTCCATTTGCTCAATTTTGCACCACATGTCCTAGTGCAATTCATACATAGAACTGGTGAATATTCTCTGAAATGATCAGGTAATTTACCAATAAAGTTCTTCTTGTCATTGGGGTCTTCATATTCTACACAGTCCTTATAGTTAAATCCTCTCAGCAACCTAGCAATAAAAAGGTCTTCTTGTGGGAAGTTATCAGTATATCCAGTTTCCTTGTATTCTTCCATGTCTCCATAATATAAATCTTCTAATTCTTTTGTAATATCATCGTTCCATTCTAACAATTCTCTAGTGAAACCATTGTCCTTCAATCCCGAATTGAGACAAAATTCTCTGCCCTCTTGAAGAGTTCTTTTCACTATTACAGTTGAAAATGTTTTATCAATTTCGTATATGTATTTAATGAACTCCAGCAATAATGTTGATTTACCCTGTCCAATATCAAGGTTGACCACAATAGGCTTATCGATTTTCACATCATTCAAGAATAGACTGGCTAGCTTTCTTAGATTTTCTTCTTGCCTTCTGGGAATTACTCTATTTATTGTTTTTAAGAAGTTCTTGATAATTTCATTTACATGAGCTGTATAGCCATCTCCAGGTATAACAATATCTTTTATGTTCATGCTCTCCATTTTGTTTTGATCCCCATTCTGCTACATGCTTAGTGCATCTTTGAATTGTTGATATTTTGCCATAGTCTCTCGCAGTTTGAGAGAATCCTTAAAGATATAGATGTTTCTATCTGGCTCTTTCATATCCACCTTTTCACAAACCTTATGAAACCGATTAAACATAAGCCAACCAGCCATTCTTTCCTGAAGAATCACAATTGTATTATCATGGTTCATAATTTCCGACCTCCAACTCAAATTGTAGTAATAGCACTATAACTATTCCACAAAAGTGGGGCTGGAAGCCCCGCAATAAAGAGCATAGAAGAATCAATTCTAATTCCAGTATCAGTTTAATTCCGTTGCAGTTAATTTCAAGCTCTTTCTACTGGGAGCCATATTGACCAATATTTCAAATTTGATATTGGTGCAATTCAGTAAGCTATACTCCTTGATCTGGATGAACTCAGGGAATACTTCCAACATATCTTTCTCATCTTTGACCAAGATCACTTTATCGTCCATGACCTTAATACCGAAAACGATCTGACCATTAGCCTCTAATTCAGATTCAATCAATTCCACAGCTCCGTCATCCAAGACCCTGGCCCGAACATCCACCTTGATATCGATGACCTTTAACCTACTCTTTTCTTCCAAATGTAAGTTTTTTACTACATCGCTGTTGTCTATGGCTTCAACTTGGATCTTCTTGTATTTTTCATAGAGATAAGAAATATCACCGTCTTCTGCCTTCTTATAGACATATCGGCTATTCTGCAATTTAACATTCAAGTAGCCAAATACCGGAAAGAACAAGTTGATTATGAAATCCTCAGTACAATTTTTCAGATTCCCAATAGAGTTGGCAATCGTCACGATATCATATTTCTTAAGGATCTCATCGGCGATCACAATGAACTTGGCATCAATTTCTTTATTCTGCTTGTACTTCTCGGATTTAATAGCCGCTATCGTGGCATCATATTCTGATTCTTCCCATTGACCCCAGGATGAATTTTCTATCATCCAGTCCCTATGCTTGGTTTCTTTTCTTCTTTTACTGTAGTTTTCTTTTTCGACTGCTTGTCTTTCTTCCGTGTAATCTTTATAGAGCTTTTCGATTTCGTCCAAACACATGGGATAGTCCGAGATACTATAATCGCCATTTATTAATTTTCCTTGGATCAACTCAGCTTTATTATCAAACTTAGTCATTACGCCATCGATTTCGCTCAAGAGATTCTTTTTAATTATGCGAGAAACACTATCTAAAAGCCCAAATGTATACTTATATTGGGAATCAACTACGTCTCTTTTGTTTTCCTTATACTGTAAGAATCTTGCCTTCCTACCATACTTCTTATTGATGATTTCCATATCCTCTGGGCTTGGAAAATATAGTGTTTTAGGGGCATCGATTGATACCATGGCATTATAGAGAACAACGTATATGTCCTTCTCATTTTCAAAGAAACGTTGCTTAATATGCTCCCTATGCTGCTCACTGGCATTATAGGTTGTTATCCATTCGCCACTCTCTATTTTTTCTTTTGCCTGTTTCTTTTCTTCCTCATTCAAGCTCACATTTAGGACGAATTTGGAATTAGCGACATCGTAATAATCATACGTCTGCTGACTATCCGAGTTAATGCTGGCACTCTTTAAAGCAATTTTTCCTATTAGATTTCCTGAAGCTCTATAGGTTGCTAAGAATCTATTTTCCGCATTATAAACCATTAATTCCTTATGTCCATCATCTTTATTGATGAAATACTTGCCGTCTTCGGGGAGTACCACAGCATTTCTGATAATATCAGACTCTAGTACAGTACAGGCATCGCCGTCTTGATCCCCGCTAGACATCAATGCCAAAATGTCACTTTTACTATTAAAGTAAATTAGTTCTTGGCAAGGACTTAAATAGTTGTCCAGAAAGACATTTCTAACGAACTTCACATTATGTACTTCGCTATAAGCACAGAGTGGATTCCTTGCGATAGTTCTAATCTCTCCATCTTTACAATCAGAACTATAGAATTTCCCTGCACTAAGTCCATTTTCGCCCTGATCTCGATTCATAGCAAAATTCATATAGGAGATGGAGTCAATTGCTATATACTGATATTTAGCTTTTGCCGTGACCTTACCACAGGCGAGTTCTCGGCATTTCTTCTCAATCAGCTTAGCTAAATTATTCTTAACAAATTTCAGGTTGATAAACTCCTCAGATACATTGAGTAACTCTTCACATTTATTGACGACACTATGCGTTATATTTTTTATCTCCTCTAGAAACTCTTCACTCTCTTCATTATCGCTTGTAATAATATTTTTGAAGAATAGCCTTATGGTATCGATATTAATCAGCCACTCATCCTTGTCGCTGTCCTTTGAGAATGGTTTTAGGATTTTTCTATAGGTTTTAACATCCTCTTTAATCAGATCTAAGTAATCTTTTTTGCTCAATGCCAAGGCCGTGAGCAATTGATAATTTAATCTTCTGTAGTCCTCAATATCCTCATCTCGTTTATTGACCTTTGTAACATAGAGCTTTCCGATTATGTTCTTATATTTGGGATCTACACTGGCAATCCTTTGCTTAAAGGTATCCAAATTCTCGCTATTTTCAGGTTTATAATACTTGGCAAGCTTAACCATGGACTCATTGAGGAGCATCATCTTGTCTGTAACCGGCTGCCACTCTTTCCACATATCCAGCAGATAAAACTGGTCATCTACCTTTTTACAATATTCGGTGTCCCCTTTATAGAAAACACTCAAGTATTTGATTATATTGAACTTCGTGATCATGCCTTTTATGCCAATTCCATATCCTCTGATTATAGCAAACTCAACAGGATAGTCTAATCCAAGTTCTTTTTGAATCTGATTAAACACCTTTGGAGTCGCGATTGCCCCTCCATCGAATACGTCAATATCATGATCAAAATGGTAATCTACCAAGTTATAATCTACTTGATCTTTCATTTTTCCTTTTTTATCTTCGACTTGCTCCGTGAACTTTTCTATCGTTTTATAATCCTTGATGATGTGGAAAAGTGGTTGTGGTAAGACAATAAAATCCGGCATATCGCCAGCCATCTGACAATTACTAACACCTAGAGAGAGACGGCTGAGAACGTCCTTATTAATACAGATCTCTGCCATACTGGCTTCGATCTCCTTAAATTTACCCAGAGATATTAATGCCTCAAATTCTACAGCGAAGTTGAAAAAATCTTCCCTTATGAAGAATGTTTCACATTTACCCATTGCCTTTTCTTGCTTCATACCGCCTGGGGTTGCAAACCAAGCAAAATATACCTTGTCGTTAAATAATAATCCGTTGTTCCATTCTTCTAGTGCTTTTTCTTCTGTATTGGGGAGCAACACTTTTATTATTTCTTCTATCAGTTGACCATCTTCTATTTTTATATTTTTGTAACATTCGAGAGCGTTCATGAGAAAGCTTTCTGATAATGTTATTTGATTATCTTCCAAGTTTTCCGAAGCTATAATTCCATCTTTTATGTTTGATCTTCCAAAGCTATATATTTTAATCTGTTTAGCCTTCATCTATGTTGACCCCCTATAATGAAAGAACTGAAAGATTGACCTTCAGTTCGAGATTACCTTTTTCATTATATCAGAAATATCTTCCAATTCCCCAGTGATTCTCTAAATTTCAATCTTAATTCCATGATAACCCAAACATTACATTGTTGATAAACCATATTCTATTTATAGTAGCCCTCTTTATTACAACCTCTGACATCCGTGCCAAAAGGCTTTTCTCGACAATCAGGTGACTATCTACCTAACAAGACATTTTTCTTTCTAGTTCACGACCTAGTTAACTTATATTTTATTATCAGCTTTTTAGTTTGACTTTATAATTTATATATGCATTTCAGTTGACATATTTTAATAAATGTCCTAGAATATAATTATAAAATATTTAGGGGGTGTCAGACTCATGAAGTCCTCTATCCACGAAATCAGTATCAAAGTATCAGATACCTTTGTCAACACAATTGCTAAATGTTTGGTTGATGCGGTAGGTGATGATATTAAAGAAGATATACAAGGGTTAGTTACTCAAAACGGGACAGCCGCTCGAATTTGGGATTTTATTCACACTAATATTTGTAAGAATTTTAGCATAAGTGACATCATTGCAAATCCAACAAAACGCGGTGGATGGGCGATAGTCCCAGTTTTCGATCGAACTACCGGAATTATATATTCATTGATGAGGGAACAGCGATTTTCTGAATTGAAAAAGCAACGTCCTAAAAGGCGTAAAGCAACTTATCTTGATGCATTAATTGGTTCTTTGAATGCCGACTTAACTGCGCCTCAGCATCAAACATTACTTTTTCCATCTTTATCTTATAAATTTAACGATATACAAATTGAAGAGATCGTCAAAAAAATTATATTCGATTTAGGCATCCCAAAAGAATTAGTTAAACGACATGCATTGATACTATTTCAGAGTTCCAATTATGAGTTAATATCATTACGCTCTTGCATAGTTGATAGTTACTTAGATATAGTTGCAGAAGCTGACTGGAACAACTACATAAAAACTAATGAAAGTGCTGTTGCCGATAAAATTTCTGAAAAAACATCTGCATTTGCTAATCCTACTGCTGGATTGAAATACAGGCAGAAGGCGAAAGATAAAATGGATCAAAAACCTCTTGGAACAGATAAAACTGAAGAAAAGAAAAAGGAAACTGATGATAACAGTTGATTGATATGCCATGATTGGAGGCCCTTCTATGAATAAATCAAAACAGTTTAATGGGGATAGGTTAAAGTCTGCGCGGATATACAGAGGACTAACTGTTGCCGAATTAGCTGAAAAATTGGAACTTCAGCGACAAACAGTTTCTATGTATGAGAATAACAAGCTTACAAACCCCGAATATACTACAATTAAAAAAATGAGCGAATCATTAGGATTCCCAACAGACTATTTTCTGGAAAAAAGTAATATAGAATTAAAACAAGGCTCTACCTATTTTAGAGCCTTGTTAACCACGAATAAAAAATATCGTAATCAGCAGATACAAAAAATGGATTTCATTTCAATACTATACTCTTATCTTAATGAATATATTGAATTTCCCACCTTGAAAATTCCAACAATCGCTGAAGGAACAGATGCTGAAGATGCAGCATCTGCTCTCAGAGAATATTGGAATTTATCTGATAAACCAATAGACAATCTTGTTTACCTAGTCGAGCAAAATGGAATCCTCGTAACATGTTTTGATACCGATACTGATGATATTGATGCCTTTAGTCAACTGATCAATATAAATGGAGATTCAATATATTTGATTGGCTATTCTAAAAACAAAGGTACAGCCGCTCGAATTCATTTTGATATAGCACATGAGCTTGGTCATATGCTGTTACACGAATGGAGCGAAGATATTGAAACTTTATCTAAAGATGAATTTAAGGAACGGGAAAACCAAGCACATGCTTTTGCTTCTGCATTTTTACTCCCTAAAAATGCTTTCAGTGCAGATGTTGGCTCCTACGCTAACAATCTTTCCTACTATATTGAACTAAAGAGAAAATGGAAGGTTTCTATATCAGCAATGATAAGGAGATCATACAATCTTAACCTTATCGATTACTCTACTTATCAGCAATTAATGCGAGCCATGCAAAAAAAAGGTATCAGAAAAGAAGAACCTTTAGACAATATCTTAATCACTTCAGTTCCATCGTTGCTAAAGACCTCTGTACAAATGCTGCTTGAAGGCGGTGTTTTAACTCCAAAAGAGTTTATGGCCGAGTTAACCAATGACTATAACTTTAGTCTCGATCATAAAGAGATCGAAATACTTTTAGATTTACCAAAGGACACTCTAAAGGTTTCCAATGTAATTCCTTTTCACAGTTTAAATATTAAGAAAAGAGGCGAGGCTCAATAGTAAAATCATCATTCTATTGGCGTTCTACTTAAGCAGCTCCTTCCGGTTTTGGAAGAGGCTGCTTGTTTCTCTTCAAACAGATTGTTAACATTTTAATCGCCATCAAATAGTGTCTCGTATCTATAGATTCAACCCATTCAGCAGATCCCTTATCTTCTTTACTTCCTCCGCTGTCAATGTGGAGCCCTTGCCCATCTTCAAATGATCCGGCGACCATTCCCGAATGTCATACTTTGGGGCATTATCATTCCAACTAACAAGGCTCAACTCCTTAGTCCACCCTTTTGTTGATTCTGATAGGACACCGATTGTTTCTTTAATTTCGAATTTGATTTCTGCCATGTTACTGCTCCTCCATATAATTATGTTTGTTGAAACGCTTCTTGTAAAACAGCTTGCATAAGAATTTCACTTTCACGTTTTGATTGTTCGACTGTTTTCTCCAGTTCGTCGCATAATGCCATCAAATGATCGACTCTCTCAGCGATACGTTTCTGTTCATTTTGCGGGGGGATAGGAATAAGAAATCTCCCGAGCTTATCCATGCTCAGTCCTTCCCTTGAAACCCCTACTTGAACGTTCATTATTAAGTTTTGAATGTATGGAGAAATGATACATTTGTGGATAAAACTATTCATATTTGAATCTATCAATCGAATAATCGATACATGTTGATTCACATTTGCCATGTCAAAGTCCTTATTTACAATACAACTTCGACCAATCGAAGCACCCGTAATATTGAGAAGAATATCATTAGCTTTAACTATACTACCTTGCATCTTATTGTTAATTTCATCTGATATATAGGCAATATTGTCAATCTTCAAACCATTATTCCAAACATTTTGAGAACGAATAAATTTAATACCCTTCTCTGAATAAACATTTTTTCCACCAGTAGGAGTACTGCCAGCTCCGAGTTTGCAACTTACTGAAGCAAACCTAACCCATTCCCAACCCATTGGCAATTCATACGGAATCTCCTCCTCCGAAATTTCAGGCAATCGCTTTTCTCTCTTAATTTTCTTCTCGTTAATCAATTGTGCCTTCTCCGCCTTGATCCTCTCCAACAATACACTTGCTGGTTCATCGTTCGGGTCTTGAGGAACAAGTTTACCTTGTACGGCTTCTTGAAGGATGGATTGACGCAGACTAGTAGCTTGAAGGTTTTGATTATTAAATAATGCCTTTAATTCCTCAGTTTCCTCAAACTTCTCAATTATTAATTTAATATTCTCAGATACTCCCATCAACTCATGATGAAGATTCGTATTTTTATACTTTGAGTCAATTAATTGCAATACTTTCTCCTGCATTTCTATCTCGCAATAAGGAATTATAAGCCCTTTTAATTTTTCTGCATTTACATTGGGTTGAGCAGACCCTTGTTTCAAATCAACAATTTGATTCCAGTATACAAAGCTATTTAAAAACAAATCTAAAAACTTAGGGTTCAAGTTTTCTGATGTCCTTAAACGTATGAGATAACTAGCAAAAACGGAAGGAGAGCTTGTCTCAGTAATCAAAAAGCTTTTCCCTGTTGTACCGCCAGTTCTTGCGACTAAGATGTCACCTCTTTCTAATAAATAACCAGTAGGATTTACACAATCACAATATGGAACTGTATCCCAATCGACTCTTCCGTCTTTAATATCGGTTATTCTTAAAAACTTATGTGTGCCTTCTTCTTTGGAAGAATCGGTGTATCCATACCTTGTATCCACTAATTGTTCAACTAAGTCTACAGGATTTTTGAACTCATTTAGAACATATTTCATAATAACTGTGTTTTTTATCTGTCTTTTAATTTCTTCATCAGCTGACATAAATGAAAGGGAAATGTAATTAAAATTTAAATTGACTTCTGTCATTTCTTTAGCAACTCCAAAATACAATTAATTTTCTTTTGATTTTCCATCATGATTCTTATTGTTTCATTCTTATCTCGAATTTTATTTTCTTCTAATTTAACAGGATTCTTCAAATCCAAATTATAATTCCGTTTTTTAATGTCCGCAATGTTAACTCTCCATGCATAATCATTTTCAACTCTATTGTTCCACCAATGTTTCTCCAGTTCAAATTCTTCATAACGAATTGGCTTAGTTTTTGAATAGTTTTTATACCCTTCAGGATAGGGATGCTCAAAGTACCATATTTCCTCCGTCGGTTTCCCCTTTTCAAAGAACATTAAGTTAGTATTAATCCCTGTATATGGAGAAAATACGCCATTGGGCATTCTTACGATTGTATGAAGATTGAACTCTTCAAGTAGCTTTTCTTTGATCGCAGTTTTTACGCCTTCACCAAATAGAAAACCATCTGGTAAGACGATTCCCGCACGACCCCCATCTTTCAATAAATACATGAGTAACACCATGAATAAATCTGCTGTTTCTTTCGCCCGAAACTTCTCAGGAAAATTGGTTTCTATCCCATCCTCTTCGATACCACCAAACGGAGGATTTGTGACAATCACATCGACTTGTTCTATCGGTTTATAATCTCTAACATTTCTAGTTAATGAATTATCATGCCTGATTTTTGGTACGTCAATATCATGCAAGATCAGATTAGTGATTGCGAGCATATGCGGCATTGGCTTCTTTTCAATTCCCATGATGGTTTCTTGCAGCACTTGATTGTCTTCTACATTCTTTATTTGCCCCGTCTTTTTAAAATGTTCAATTGTACTTGTTAAATATCCACCCGTCCCACAGGCAAAATCAAGAACTTTTTCACCTAGTATTGGATTCACCATATCAACAACAAACTGTGTTATAGGACGCGGTGTATAATATTCTCCTGCATTCCCAGCGTTTTGCAAGTCTTTCAGGATACTTTCATAAATATCATTGAATGTATGACGGTCTTCTTGTGCCGAGAAATTGATCTCATTTAACTTGTTAATGACTTGGCGCATCAATGTGCCTGATTTCATATAGTTATAGGAGTCCTCGAATACAGCCTTGACAATAAATGCCTTCGGATCACTATATTCGTCCAGCACCAGCTCTTTCAGATCTTTAAACAACTTATTGTTTACGAAATCGAGCAATTCATCGCCTGTCATACCCTCGTCATTCGCCGCCCAATCACGCCAGCGGAGTCCGTCAGGAGTAATGGAAGTGTACTCATCTCTCATTAACTCCCATTCTTCTTCCTTGGCATCGAACACTTTTAAAAATACCATCCACACTAACTGAGAAATGCGTTGTGCATCTCCATCAACGCCTGCATCCTTACGCATTGTATCCTGAACAGATTTAATAACTGATGAAACTGACATGAATCATTCTCCTTCTGAAGCAACTTATGCTGTATAAATTTCCTTTTCCAATTCTTTGATAACTGCTAGGTAACTATTCTTTCCTCCGAATTTCTTCACAATCTCAATCGGAGAACCATAAACTTGAAACTCAGGAATCCTCAATACTTCCAGATCTTCTAAATTTGACAAACCTTCATCCGCGTATTTATCCAATAATGCTTCCAATACCACCCTGGCATCATCACTATACTTCGTAAAATAATTTCGTTTCTTAACATTATTCGCTCGTTCACGACGAGTCAACGGCGGCATATCGAATGCAACATGACAAATTAGGTCAAAAGGATCTAAGTCCTTTCCAACCTCATCCTGTAACTCATCCAATAAAATACCTTGTGACTCCAATTCTTTCAGAATTACATCTTTCTTGTCCGCATTGTTCCATTTTCGAAGGAAATCATTGAGAGTAAGATATTCATTTTTAACATTCTTTTTTGTATAATCAGTCAATGATTCGTTTATCAGTTTACCATCTTTATCATAATAGTACACGCGATGGTTCATAACTTTGACTTCCACATTATTTACGTAATACTTAGATGGTGTGTCATGAATTTCTCCACCACCGTCAATGGGGGTATTTCCATAATCCCCACCTGGAAAATCATCGCCCGATGCTTCGTCTCCTTCACCGCCAACCTCAGGGTCTTCATCTTCAGGTGGAATATCTACTGTGACTGCTTTAATTACTATCGGATCACCGTCAAAATTCTTATCTGCAAATAACTTCGTAACATTCCTAAAATCGATAATTGTAAAGTACAGTTTGCCATGATCTTCACGTATACGTGTGCCACGTCCTATAATCTGCTTAAACTCAATCATACTATTTATATTTGAGTCAAGCACGATCAATTGGCATGTTTGGGCATCCACTCCCGTACTCATCAACTTACTAGTAGTCACAAGAACAGGATATGGCGAATTGGGATCAATAAAATTATCCAATTCAGCTTTGCCTTCGTCATTGTCTCCAGTGATTCGCATGACATACTTTGCATTTTTTGCGATCATGTCGGGGTTCTCATTCACTAGTGCTTGTCTCGTGCGTTCTGCATGATCAATATCCACACAGAAAAAGATGGCTTTTGCCATACGTGTTTTGTTATTCTTCATATAATCCGAAACCATTTTTGCTACTGTTATTGCTCTTTTTTCGAGAATTAGCTTTCTGTCAAAATCTTTAATGTTATATTCTCGATCCTCAATCACATGGCCGTATTTATCTTTTTGTCCTTTAGTAGGACGATAGCCTTCAACATCTTTATCTAGAGTCACCCTCACGACTTTATATGGAGCTAGAAATCCATCATCAATGCCTTGCTTCAATGAGTAAGTATACACTGGATCGCCAAAATAAGTAAGATTTGAAACTTCCTTCGTTTCCTTTGGTGTTGCCGTTAATCCGATTTGAGTCGCGCCATTGAAATAGCTAAGAATTTCTCTCCAAGATGAATCTTCCTTTGCACTGCCTCTGTGACACTCATCAATAATTATGAGATCAAAAAAGTCGGGGGAAAATTCTTTATATACATCTTGAAAGTCCTCATTACCGGTAATTCCTTGATACAAAGCCAAGTAAACCTCATGGGCTTTGTCTATCTGCCGATGTTTAATTTTGGTCATTTTATCACCGAATGGTGCAAAATCATTCGCCATAGTTTGATCAACTAGAATATTCCGATCCGCTAAGAATAGAATCCTCTTTTTGGCTTTCGACTTCCAAAGACGATAAATAATTTGAAATGCAGTATATGTTTTGCCTGTCCCCGTTGCCATTACAAGTAAAATACGATCTTGCCCTTTAGTAATTGCCTCAATGGTACGATTGATTGCAATACGCTGATAATAGCGAGGACTTTTCGCCCCTAGAGCAAAATAATAATCCTGAGTTATTGTTTCTTCTGCTTGCATGTCAATCCCTTTGTGCTTCTTATAACGGTCCCATAATTCGTTAGGTGAAGGGAATTTACTCAAGGCTAATTCACACTCTATAATTCCATCTTGAACTGTGCGATCATGTTCTAAAAAGCCATCACCATTTGATGAGTAAACAAATGGAATATCTAATATTTCTCCATAATTGAGTCCTTGCTGCATACCTGAACCAAGCGAGTGCTTATTGTCTTTGGCTTCAATAATAGCGATAGGAATATTGGCTTTGTAGTAAAGAATATAATCAGCACGTTTTCTATCGCCACGCGTAACCAGCTTTTTACGAACAATAACTCTACCATCAGTAAAAGTGACTTCCTCACGGATCTGTTTTTGTAAATCCCAGCCTGATTGGATGAGTGCTGGCGTTATGTATTTGGAGCATATGTCTCTTTCTGAGAGGTCTTTCTTGTTCAATATGATTCCTCCCTTGTATATCTCGCTGGGAAAACCTAGTATATTTCTCTATCTTACCATAGCACATGGACATAAATCTGAAATTATTATCTTCAAGTGTTAAATACTTCCTTTATTATAATCTATCTATCCAGCAATAGTAAGTTGCATAGCGCCAATTACACTCTACCCATATTAAAAAGCACCTACTTAATCCAGCAGATGCGCTTTAATATAGGCGACTTATTCGCTTTTACTTATTCTCCCAACCTCAACCGTAACCTTCTTACCCTTTTCCCCTATAATATAATCCTTGTGATATAGCAGTACAAAGGTCTGGGCGTGTCCTATCTCTAGGATATCGACCTCCTCTAAATAACTCAATTTGAAATAACGCTAAAACCAGTCAGACTTGTCAATCGATATCATTAATTCGCCAACCCGCCCAATATTCCAACGCCCAGGTTTTCTACGACATCACCCTATTGAGAAGTACAATTGATATCTACTGCGTATACTAGCCTCTAAAAAGTTTGTCAATTCTTTCTAAACTTGCCTCCAGAAAATATTGCTAGAGCAACGGAAGCTGCAAAACCCACAGCATTCCTCATAATCTTTGGGGTACATTGATCACAATAGGCCTCATCCCAGAAGTTGTGAACTTTAGTCATTCTGCCGCATTCCCAACATTTAAGCAATAGAGTCCCACATTTTGAACATTTATAAATTTGTTTTCCATTCCATTTTTTATAATTTTCTTTGAGTTCAGTAACTTCCTTACAATCTGGGCATCCTGCTTTCACCATTCAAAATTCTCCTTCACATATTTCAAATTGTACAGATCCTAAAAAGCCCATTTGATGAACACCCTGTTTGTTTTGCTCAACTTTCCCCCTCAGTATTTCTACCTCTCCACTAAAGTTGTACTTTTCGTAGGTTTCTGAAATTTTAGCCAGTAGTTCAACTAGTCCTAAATTATCTGAATCTGTAATGTTAAAGTAAAACCTTGCTTTGTTAGAAATTTGCTTCTCAAATTCCACAATATTTCCCTTAACACTGTCAACAGCATTTTGGCATAATGTGTAATGTTCCAAAACCTGGTAGACTTTAATCAAAGAACCCATCGATAACATGTATAAAATGAAATTATTTGTTGCCTTATCAAATTTCTTAGTTGTATTCATGAAGAACTGTTCCGTTCCCGGTTTGTAGTCAAATTTCTCCGTAATTCCCTCCAACATATCCCACCCACTGTGTCTTTCGGGCTCAATCTTCATTTGGTCAGAATATAGCTGCAAGTAATATTCTGCACTTTCATTAAGAGCCTGGATCGCATTTTCCAACATCCGTAATTTTCTTTCTATGTGATCCATAGACAATGCCTGCTTTATGGTATTAACAGTCCCAAAAAGTTTTGAGCTATTCTCCGCATCAATCTTTCGATTTACTTCTTCAACAGTCTTTTGTATTTCATCGAGTTTAGCCATTATTTGGGCTAATTGAATCTCGCCAACTACTGAGGTTAAAGCTCCTGAGAGTTTTTCTATACTTGAAGGCGATACGTCTTTAACATTAATATGTCCCTTTACACTTTTAGTCTTTGCGTCACGAATTGTAGCCTCGGCACCATTCCAAGTATATTTCCCTTGTTTCATGCCCTCTTTAATCGTGTCTTTAATTACTACTTCGTACAATTCGCCATTGTCTCTAGGTAACTTTGCCTGTCTGGTGATTATATCTACCACTTCCGAAGCAGACCTACTAACAGTTGGTCCCTTCGGCACAATAGGTTGTAAGGTTGGAAAAAGAGGAATACTGTTTGCACCTTCTTTAATTATGATCGGTCTGTTATTTTCCATAATTCCCCCCTATATTCTGTAAAGCTAGGTTAGTTTTCTACAACTCTATTCATTCTACATCTTTCTTTTTTATCCTCCCAAGATAAACAAAAAAGGCCTCCGTTACAAAAACGCAATGACCATGGTCTCGATGTGCCCTGTCTTCAGAAATTTATAGTCTAAAATAACCTACAATGAAGTAACACCAACGTGCCCTGTCACAATGAAAGTGCTATAAATAATCTACAATGGGTGAGCGTCTTTCCTACAGATTTTATCACACAATTGACACTCCTACTCTTTGCAAATGAATGGCAACTACAAACCCTCAGAA
>Ga0209386_1000615_pt1 | contig 16845 bp, 14 predicted proteins | sample NGEPertwo_FD_184510 | JGI IMG/M metagenome (GOLD analysis project Ga0209386, IMG submission 184510) | Arctic peat soil microbial communities from the Barrow Environmental Observatory site, Barrow, Alaska, USA - NGEE Permafrost154B-two... | ecosystem: Environmental > Terrestrial > Soil > Wetlands...
CGAGGCGGTCCTGCACGACTACCTGCAGCGCCTGAACGACCCCGCTGCGCGCAGACCCGCCGACGAGCTCACGGCGCGCGAGCGCGAGGTCCTCAAGCTCATCGCCGAGGGCAACACGAATCAGGACATCGCCCAGGTGCTCTGCCTCAGCCGCAAGACCGTAGAGAAGCACCGCGGCAACATCATGGACAAGCTGAACCTGCACAAGGTCACTGACCTCGTGAAGTACGCCATCCGCGAGGGGCTCACCGGCCTCGAATGAGGCGCGGCCCGCCTGCGCGGCGCTTTGGCCATTCTGGCGGGCCGCCTCACGGCATCCCTGGGACAACTGGGACTGTGGCCTACCACTTTTTCTACAGAAGGGGAGAGGCTGCGGCGCGTGCCCCGTGGTACCTTGCAGCTTGTGAAAGTAGTCGCGCGGGGGGACCCCTGCGGCCGCTGTGGAGTTTATTCACTGGCTTTGCCACAGGCTCATTGTGAAACGAGTTCTAAGTCAATGGCCGCACCCGGACACAGGCCCGGCGGCGGAGCACGCGGGTGTGCCCGGGGGCTGCCTCAAATCGCGTACAGCTATAGGAGATACCGTGAAAGCACTGGTTTATGGCGGTCCGGGTAAAAAGTCCTGGCAGGACGTTCCGGAACCGGAAATCATTCACCCTACCGACGTGATCGTGCGGGTCGACACGACCACCATCTGCGGAACGGACCTGCACATCCTCAAGGGCGATGTGCCGGCCGTCCAGAACGGCCGGATTCTGGGCCACGAAGGCGTCGGGACCATCACGGAACTCGGTTCCTCCGTGGGCAGCCTCAAGGTAGGCGATCGGGTCATCATCTCCTGCACCAAGTCCTGCGGACACTGCGCCAATTGCAAGGCCGGACTCTATTCCCATTGCCTGGGGGACGAAGGACAGTCCGGAATCGGCTGGGTCTTCGGGCATCTGATCGACGGCACCCAGGCCGAATATGTCCGCGTACCGTATGCGGAGAACTCGCTGTACACGATGCCCGAGGGTGTCAGTGATGACCAGGCCGTCATGCTTTCGGACGTCCTGCCCACGGGTTTCGAGATCGGCGTCCAGTACGGGGGGGTCAAGCCCGGGGACGTGGTGGCGGTAATCGGGGCCGGACCGGTGGGGTTGGCGGCCATTGCCACGGCCGGACTCTACGGCGCGGCAACAATCATTGCCATCGACTTGGACGAGACCCGCCTGGAGCAGGCCAAAGAGTTTGGCGCCACCGACGTCGTCGTCTCCGGAGCAGCCGACTGGAAGGAGCAGGTTCTGGCGCTGACCGACGGAGCAGGTGTCGATGTGGCGATTGAGGCGGTCGGCGTTCCGCAAACCTTTGATATGGCCACTGACCTAGTCCGCCCCGGGGGCAATGTGGCCAACGTCGGGGTCCACGGAAAGCCGGTCGAATTGCATGTGGAGAAGCTGTGGATCCAGAACATCAACATCAGCATGGGCCTGGTCAACGCCAACACAACCCCCATGCTGCTGAAGCTTGTGGCCCAGAAGAAGATCCCGGCTGAGAAGCTTGCGACCCACCACTTCACCTTCGACCAGGTCCTGGATGCCTACGACACCTTCTCCCGCGCGGCCGAAACCAAGGCCCTGAAGGTTGTTATCAGCCGCTAGTTCTTGAAGCCGGCGATGAAAGGGGCGGGTGCGGAAACCTGGCCCCAGTAGGCCAAGGAGGTGGCGCCGTGCGCGCAATGGTCATCTACGAATGTTCGAGACGATCGGACCGAGCGAACGGGAAGGAAGTGACTGGCCATGTTGGAGCTGATGGCATGGGATCTCTTCAAGCAACGCAGAGCAGAGCTGCAGCGCATGGCGGACCGCGCCCGGCTGGTGCGCGAGGCACGGTCTCAGCGCCGCCGGGGCGAGCAGAAGGCGAAAGGGTGAGTGAGATGCGTGTGACCCACGGGCCGGTCGAGCTCGAGATCGTCTGCTACTTCGCCGATCGCCGGCGCCGCGACCTCGACAACGTCGTGAAGGCGGTCAGCGACGGACTGGGCGGCGTGGCCTACGCCGACGATTCACAGGTCGTTAAGGTCAAGGCGACGCGCCGGGAGGGCGAGCCCCGCACCATCGTGTGCGTGGCCTACCTCGACAGCTAAAGGGGAGGCCGACTCCCGCCACGGACGGGCCGCGCCTTACCCCCGGACGCGGCCCGTCGCCTGCCGGCAGTGCCATTCCAGTGCCCGAGTTGCACGGAACTCCACGCTCACGCTCGGAGGTCTCCAGCAGGGCAGCAATGCGAAATGTACCGATAAGCAGCGCAAAAGGTATGGGCACCTGCAGGCAACGGCCGATTATGAGTCGGCTGCTCTAACCAACTGAGCTATAGGCCCACGGTCTACTGCGGCCGCGATCGCCCTGCGCCTCGCCGTCTCCGACCTCGCCACCGCCACCCTGCGCTCGTTGCCTTCGCCCTTTCGTCGTTGACCGGACACCGATTCCCCCACACACGGGCCGCGGCTTACCCCCGGGCGCGGCCCGTCCCTCATTCACTCGCGAAAAAAGTGCGAATCTTGCAGGAGACTCCGAGCCTGAGCACAGAACGGCGAGACGGTGACCGGACGCAAAATGTACCGATAAGCAGCGGAAAAGGCATCCATGCCGGCAGATGCCTCAGATTTAGGAAACCTGCCGAAGGCGTGACAGGCTGTAGTGCCTCGTGAGCGAAGGTGCTGCACAGTCCATGGTTCTGCGCAGGCTCGGTGACGTCGCGTGCTCACGCGTGATGGGCAGTGGCGAGGCGTCCCGTCGGCAGAATGTCGGCAGCTACTCCACATCCGAGCGCACCGGCCCCTCAGACAGGGCTCGCGTACAGAGCCACGCACCCATGGGGAGCCAGTCGGGGGCGCCGGTCGGCGCTTTCGGCTGGTTCGGAGGGGGGCCCTCAGTCGAGGCAACCGCGCAGGCACTGCGCAGCCCGGTACGCCTTGAGCTTGGCCAGCGTATTGACCTCGATCTGGCGGATGCGCTCGCGGGTGAGGCCGAACTCCTGGCCGACCTCCTCGAGGGTGCGCGGGTGGTCCCCTTTGAGTCCGAAACGCAGCTCGATGATCCGGCGCTCGCGCTGCGTGAGCAGGTTGAGGACGCGCGTGAGCTGCTCTCGTTCCACGATCTGGCCGACCTCTTCGACGGGGGAGATCGCATGCTTGTCTTCGATGAAGTCGCCGAGTTGCGCGTCGCCCTCATCGCCGACCGGCTGATGCAGGCTCGTCGGCTGTTGGTTGACCTTGAGGATCTGGCGCACTTTCTCTGGCGTGGTTTCCATCCGGGCGGCGATCTCCTCGGGCGTGGGCTCGCGACCGATGTCCTGGAGGAACTGGCGCTGCACACGGGTCAGCTTGTTGATCTGCTCCACCATGTGGACCGGAACGCGGATCGTGCGCGCCTGGTCGGCGATCGCCCGCCTGATCGCCTGGCGGATCCACCAGGTGGCGTAGGTGCTGAACTTGAAGCCCCGCCGATAGTCGAACTTCTCCACCGCGCGCATCAGCCCGAGGTTGCCCGCCTGGATGAGGTCGAGCAGCGGCATGCCTCTCCCGACATGCCGCTTGGCGATGGAGACGACCAGGCGCAGATTGGACTCGATCAGCTTGCGCTTGGCGGCAAGGTCGTCGCGCTCGATGCGCTTGGCGAGCGAGACCTCCTCCACGGCGGAGAGAAGCGGCACCTTGCCCATCTCGCTGAAGTACATGCGCACCGGATCGCTGCTGGGCGTCCTCACCGAGAGGTCGAGCGTGGGGATGACCTCTTCCTCGGGCTTGGCCTCGACACCCTCCTCGCCGGCCACGGCCTCGCCCTCGAGGATGTCGATGCCGAGGTCTGCGAACATGGTGTAGATCTCCTCGACCTGCTCGGGGGTGAGCTCGACGTCCTGCAGCGCGTCGGCGATGCGGTCGCTCGTCAGGTACCCCTGCTCGCGGCCCTCTTCGAGCAGGCCGCGGGCGTCATCCGCCGCGAACAGCGCGGGGTCCGCGGTGGTGACCGTGCGATCTGCGTAGGATTCACTCAAGCGATGTCTCCTGTCTTTCGATGCGTGTTTCGACCAGCGGCTTGCTCAGTGGGGTGCTGCAGGCGACTCGCCAGACACGCAGCAGCCTCGCAGGGTGCGGAGAGGCACGAGCGCGTCGTCAGACTGAGGGGCAGTTGGTTGCGAACGGAGGGTGAACTTATCGTTATTATACCACCAACCGGCGGTGGCGGGGGACGCCGCGCGTGAGCCGTCGAGGTTCACAACTGATGCGGCCCCTGACGACGAGTGGCCTGCCGGCGAACGGAGCAGGCACACTCGCCTGTCACGGGTCTTCATGACGTGTCTGGCCGATAGAACCGCACAACGTGCTGGCATTCTCAGTCCCCCGCCGACGGGAAGCCGCCCCACCTTGCGCCAGCACTGCCACGACAAGCGGACCGACGATGCGGGCCGGTCCAGATCAGGCCGGCTCGCTACCGCAGCTTACGCGCGATCAGCGGCCAGAAGCCGGCTGCCTCTAGGCTCATGACCCAGCTGCTGATGCCGGCGATCTTGGGATGGCGCGCGCGCAGCGCCGCGAGCTTGGCAGCGATAGCGGTCTGGTCCTGGAAGAAGACTGCGTGCGTGACGCCCTTGTCTGTGAAGCGCAGCGTCGCCTCCTGTGATGCGGGGTCGCGCCCGACGGCGAGGTGGTAGCGGGCGGCCAGCGCCGCCCCCCTGCCGGCGGAGACGGTGCTCACCGCTCCGCCATGCCAGTCGAAGCCAAAGAAGTGCACGCCCATCGAGATCTTGCGCGCCGGCACCTTGCTCTCGGCAAAAGAGAGCACCCGATCCACCCAGGCTAGCGGCGCCTGCGGTCCCGGGTCGCTCCACGAGCCGCTGTAGCTGTAGGTCATGATCTTGAACTCGTCGACGGCCTTGCCGATGCGGGCCCAGTGCGCGAAGATCTGGTTCTCCCACTTCCCCGGCTCGGACGTCTTCGGAGTGACAGCGATCGAGAGGAAGCGATGCTTTCCGTGCAGGGCCGCGGCAAGCTCCTCGACAAAGGATGAGAAGCGGTCGCGGTCGGCCGCCTTGAGCGCCTCCCAGTCGAGGTCGATGCCGTCGTAGCCCTTGTCCTCGACGAGCGTAACGAGGTTGTCGATGAAGCGGCGGCGCAGCTCTGGCGAAGCCAGGATCACCGCCGCGGCGGCGCGGCTGAAGGAGCCGCCCGCGTGCTTCGTGTTGGTCACCGTGGCGAAGATGTTCAAGTCGCGCTCACGAGCGGCCGCGACGAGGTCAAGGTTCTCGTTCTCGGCCGTGACGGCGCCGTCGGCCTGCGCGTGGTACCAGTCGAAGTCGACCTCATCGACCGCGCGGGCGGCGGTCGCCGCTTCGAGCGAGGCGACGCTGCCGAGCGTCCACGCGCTGACCCGGTACTGACGCCCGCCGAGCGGCGTCCTCAGGTAGCCGAGCGGAGGCTTGCCGGGTCGGTCGAGGTGAGCGGCGAAGGGGCCGACGGTGAAGAGCAGGACGACCACCAGGGCGAGCGCGCCGGCGAATAGCAGCAGCGCGAGCAGGCGCTGCTGGCGTAGGCGAGCTCTCCTGACCTCGCGGGGCGGGACGGTCATCGCGGGCAATCTCGAGAGATGCCGGTCATCGGTAGCACTGTAGCAGTCAGAGACGAGAAGGGGGGCTTTCGGTCAGTGCGGCCGGCCCTCCACGCCAGGCGGGACAACCTGAGCGTGACAGGTTATGGAGTGCTGTCCACGAGCAGAAAGCTGGCGACGTGCAGGCGCTTTGGCGAGCAGGCCGACGCGATGCCGACGCCCACTACGTCCCCGAGACGAACGGCGTCGTCAAGCGCTCCAGCCAGACGCTACGTTCAGCGAGGTCAGGCCGCATGAGGCGCTGGAGCAACGAGTCTCCCTGGAGATACCGTCTCGACCTACACCCATGCAAGGCCCTGACTCTCCAAGAAGCTTCACCGTGAGGATGTCGGCGTCGCCCAGGCTGATCACCCAGCGACCACGCTGAGTGTCAGGCGGCCAGGTCTGCCCGCTCGGCCGCAGGCTCCTCCACCCACTGGATGCCCAATCCGTCGTGGATGTCCAATCCGTCGCAGACGGGGCAGGAAACGAGGGCGTCCTCGACATCGGGAAGGTACTCCGTCCTCTCGAACTCGTGGCCGCAGTCTTGGCACTTGAAGTACGGCACGTTCATGATGCGCCTCCTTTATGTCTACTGTTCCCGGTTGGGCTTGGCCCGTATCGGGCGTGGCCGGCCCTCCCGGCCCGCAGACCGGCTCACGCCTGCATTGGCCGCGCCGCAAGACGGGTTGACCTGACCCCCGCAAATCGGTCCACCCCGAGGTGATGGTTTTCGGACCGAAGAGGGAGGAGTCAGATCATGCCCCAGACGCGCTACCGCCCCGAGGAGATCATCGCCGTGCTTCCGTGAAGCCGAGGTGCTCCTCGGCCAGGGCAAGAAGGTACCCGAGGTCGTCAGGGTCCTCGGCATCAGCGAGGGGAGCTCCTACCGCTGGCGCAAGGAGTACGGCGGCCTCAACTAACCTGACCCCCTGAAATCGGTCCACCCTGAGGTCGTGATCTTCGGACCGCAGAATCGCGAGTCTTGCGTCACGCCAAACGGATCACCGTCATGGCGTCTGACGCGGTAACTATGGGAAGCTTCGTGGTGTCTGCTCCCACCGAAGGTGAAGGAGAGTTGGAACATGGCGAAGCCGAAGCTGAAGTTGAAGCCCGTCGATGAACTACCGAAGCGGCACAGGACGAGCGAGTACACGCTTCTCGTGCAGGAGTTCCTGAAGAGCAAGGACGCGCACGCGGAGATTGAGAACGCCCCGAAGAATGCTGCCACCAGTCTCCGTAACGCCGTGAAGAACCTCGGCGTCGCCGACAAAGTTGAGGTCAAGACGATTGGCGGGGTCGTCTACCTGACGAAGAAGTAGCCTACTTCGCGCGAGTGGGGCGTGCTGCTCGAGGAGAAGGGACCTGCGTTGCGCGGCACCTTCATCATCGACCCCGACGGCGTCCTGCGCTCCGCCTGCGTGCACGACGACAACAGCGGTCGCACCACCGACGAGATGCCGCGCGTCCTCCAGGCGCCGCAGACCGGCGAGCAGTGCCCGGTGGACTGGCCCTCGGGCGAGGCGACTCTGTGATAGGGAGGCCGGCGCGCTGGGTAGTCCATGGGTGCAGGCTACGGCGAGCGAGGGTGGGGGGTGACAGTGATGGCCGTCTACGAGTTCAGGTGCAAGAAGTGCAAGCGGAAGTTCGCGGTGACGTGCCACATTGAGGAGCGCGACGCGAAAGCGGTGTGCCCCAAGTGCGGCAGCCACGAGGTCGAGCAGAAGTACACGGCGGAGTTCTCATCGCCGCGGCCCGACAAGTACTGACCGTGGGCCGGGGCACAAGTGGCCCAGCGCCGGCCTGGTAGCCCGTGACCGTGCCCATCTCCGAGTTCACGTGCAACGTCTGCGGCGAAGCCTTCGCGATCATGGCAGCGCTCAGTGAGCGCGACGAGAAGGTTGTGTGCCCGCCTGCCCCGGCTGACTGAGGACCGGCACAGGTTCAGGTGACCTCCTAGGCCGACAGAAGCTGGCCGTGTGCAGGCCCTCTCCCCCGACCGCCGCCGCCGTGCCGACGCAGCGAAGGCGGCACGTTCCATCTATCGTGCCGCGACAGAGACACCCATGGGGGCCTCCTCCGCGATCACATGAGCGAGTCCGGTCATGAGCTGCGCGTCAGATTGAGCTCGAGCAGACGGGCGAGGATCTCGTCATCGGACAGCGGGTACGCCCAGCCGTAGGCGTCGTGCACGGCCCGGTCGAGGCGCTCGTGCGCCTGCGTCAGCCAGGTGGGACGAGCGTTGTAGAGGTTGGTAAGCGTGCGCTTGGCGAGCTGGGCGGCCTCCAGCCCCGTGGGATTCTGCCAGCCGACGCGCAGAGCGTTCAGCTGACGGGCTGCCTCAGCCACCTCCGTGACCGGCTCAGGCGCTGGACTCGCGGGAAACGGAAAGGTCTCGAAGGTCGATGTGGGTGTGTAGCGGAAGCCGGACTCAACCTCACGCAACTGAGTACCGAGACCCCGAGCCCACAGCTCATGGACGCGCGACTGCAGCACGCCGAAGAAGTAGTCGTCGTCGCGGGCGAACACAATGAGCGCGTGGTCGGGCAGGGTCTCGTGCGGCAACCAGACGAAGAGACGATGCTTGGTGACGCAAGGTGTGCAGAGATAGCGCGGAAGCCCGTTGAGGGCCTCTCTCATATCCACACGCGGTCGCTCATGCAACCACCACTCGCTGATCGTGGTTCGCGACTTGTCCCGCGACGGCCTCACATGCTCGCGCACGTACTCGAACGGGGCCTCATAGAGAGCGGCCTCTGCGATCGTCATGTCGGTGCCAAAGTCGATGATCCACATGCGCCGCGGGCGCCTCGTCACATCGAGGCCGTTGACCCAGGGACGCACAACGTCGGCGTTGCTGCGCCCATCCGGGTTCGGCATCGCCAGCAGGTGTTCAGCCACCTCGGCAGGGATGTCGAAAGCGCCGCCCTTGGTGTCGCCCATGAAGGCAATGCCGCGGTTCTCGGGCAACCGCTGCGCGACGGTCAGGTCCTTGCCACTCGTCAGGTTGGCATTGATGGCAGGCACGGGTCTGCCGTCCAGGAAGCGCTCCTGCTCCGTGCCGTCGTCGAAGCCGACGAAGGAGATGTGCACGGCGGCGCCGTCGAGCACCCAGGGCTCGTCAGCCCAGGCGAGAAAGATGTCACCGCTGCGCTTGATGCGCTCGAGAACGCGACGGTTGGCGCCGCCGCGGATGCCCTGCGTCGCCAACAGCCCAACGCGCGGGACTTCGCCGGCCTCGACCATGGCGCGCGCCTTCTCGTGCCAGTAGCAGACGAAGTCGGCCTCGCGCGGCACACGAGCGTCGTACACCCTGAAGAGCGCCTCGACATAGTCGTCCCCGAGGCTGCTGCGCATGAGCTTGCCGCCGAGGAAGGGCGGGTTGCCGATGATGACCGTGGCGCTCGGCCAAAGCGCCTCGCGCGGCCCGTCGGGGCCACTGAAGTCAAGGAGCGCGTCGCGCTGCTCGATCGTGTCGAGCGGTCTGAGGATCGGGTCCCGCGAGTAGGCGAAGCCGTTGGCGAGCATCCACTGGATCTCGCCGATCCAGATGACGACCCGAGCCAGCTCGGCCGCGTAGGCGTTGAGTTCGATCCCGAGGACCGCTTCAGGTCCGATCTGCGGAAACTGCAGCGGCACGTTCATCGTGAGCGACACCCAGAGAATTGCTTCGCGCTCCAGATCCTTGAGCGCGAGGAGCGCGAGGTAGAGGAAGTTGCCCGAGCCGCAGGCGGGGTCGAGGACGCGCACGACGCGCAGTCGCTCGAGGAAGGCGTTGAAAACCGCGAGCGGGTTCTTCCCGGCTGGCGTGCGGGCGGTGACCGTCTTGCCCTCAGCGAGCAGCGCCTCGACCTTCGCTTGGGTGGCCTCGAGGTCGCGGCGCAGCGGCGCGAGCAGCACCGGCTCGATCAGGCGCATAATCGAGGCGCGATCGGTGTAGTGGGCGCCGAGCTGAGTGCGCTTGCTGGGGTCGAGACCACGCTCGAAGAGGGTGCCGAAGATGGCCGGCTCGACCTGCGACCAGTCGAGGCGTGAGACGCGGTCGACGAGCGCGATCTCCTCACTCGTGAGCGACAATACGGCGGCGCTGTCAAAGAGGCCGCCGTTGAACCAGTCGATGCGGTCGACGCCGAAGAGGCCGCCGCTATGGGCCATCTTCGTGAACAGGTCATGCAGGCCGCCTGAGAACACAGCGGGGTCGCTGCGCGCGCCGGCTTCAAGCCGGCGCACGAGCTCGGCAGGCAGGAGGCCAGCGTCCTCGGCGAACATGCAGAACAGCAGCTTGTCGAGGAAGTGCGCGACCTCTCGGGGGTCGTGGCCACGAGCCCGCAGGCGTTCGGCAAGTGAGGCGAACTCCCTGGCTGCCTCGGCGGTCAACTCATCTCGTGTCGTGCCCGGCCTCAACTCCTCAGGATGCTGCAAGACGGCGCGCAGCAGCCGCAAGGGTTCCAATGGGTCGGAGCGGAGACGTTCGAGATTGAACTCGTGGACGTTCGCGGGCGTGTTCGTGAAGTTGGTGTGGATCTCGAAGCGGTCGAGGTCGCAGACCACGAGCAGGGGCGGATTGCCGAGCGCCTCGCGGTACTGCAGGAGCTGCGCGTAGGCGGCCTTCAGGTCCTTGTGCTTGCCCTTGTACTCCCAAGCGAAGTGGCCGCGCTTCCAGACGTCGGCGAAGCCGTCTCTGCCATCGGTCTTCTCGGCACCCTTCTCGAAGGCGTACTCATCGCCGGTCGGATCGGCTTCGTTCGGCGTCGCCACGCCGAGCAGGCGACACAGATCGATGAAGTGTTCCTGCGAGGCGGCGCGCTCACTGCGCGTGTTGCCGGTCCACTTCTGGACGAACTCGGCGGGCGAGAGTTGAGCAATCACAGCCCTAGCGCTGCCCGACGCGACGATGCGACCCTTGCACAGCTGCCACGTGCACCCCTCCCGTTCGGCCAACCGACCCTCAGCTTCAGATGCTATACCACTGGTCGGACGGGCAGGTCGAGCGTGGCGCTCCGTTCGAGCGACCGTGGCAGCTGACAGCGACAAGGAGGGCGGCGGACAGGTCAGCACGACTTGTTTCCGGCTCGGAAGCAGGCCGTGTGCTGGCCTTCTCACCCCCGCGCCGACACCTCGCCGACCAGACGCGGAGGGCCGCGTCCGGTCGCTCCTGCTCCTGCGTCGTCCCGATCAACAGCTGTCCGGGGCCGTGACTCTCCAAGAAGGTCGGCGCGGTACAGCTCGTGGAGAGGAGCTGTGTCAAGCGGTGGCCGCCTACCCGCTCGCCGCGTGGGCACGCCTCAAAAAGTCTTCGCAGGCCTCGGCTCTGCCCGCTTCTCGGAGACGGCCACGACCGCCACGTCGTCAGCGAAGGCGGCGCCGTTGGCAGTCTCGACATCGGCGAGCACACGCTGGAGTGCTGCCGCGTCAAAGCCGGCCGCGTCTTCCTGCAAGCGCCGCGCGAGGCGGTCCTCGCCGTAGCGCTGCGGCGACCCCGGCGCCACCCGGCCCTCGATGAGCCCGTCCGTGTAGAAGAACAGTGTCCACCCAGGCGGCAACTTCACCGTGGTGGGCCGCGGCCTGCTGCTCTCGTCGAGTCCGAGCGGAAGGTGAGCCGGCAAATGGATGGGCTGCACCGCACTCAACAGCAGCAGCGGCGGAGGATGACCGGCGGAGAGCAAAGCCGCACTGCGCGCGGCCGGATCGATCCAGGCCAGCACCACGGTGGCGAATTGCTCGAGGGGCGGCTGCGCCGCCACCATCCTTGTGAGGCTGTTGAGGATCGCTGAAGGGGCGGTGCCACTCAGCGTGAGCGCCTGCCAGCCGGCGCGCAGTCTGGCGCCCAGCGCTGCCGCGCTCGGGCCGTGGCCAGCCACATCACCGAGGATGAGGGCAAGGCGCCCATCGGGCAGCGGCATGACGTCGTAGAAGTCGCCGCCCAGCAGGAGGCGGTCCTCCCCGGGGCGGTAGGCGGTGACGATCTCGAGAGCGCTGTGGGCGATGGGCATGACTGGCAGGAGGCTCGCTTCCAACGTCGCATGCAGCTTCTCCGCCTCGGCGTGAGCTTGCGCGCGCCACGCGTCGAGCGTGGCGACGGCGGCCTGGTCGGCGAAGCGCTGCATGACGGCGAGACCCTCGTCGTCAGGCCGCTCCGTCCCCTGATCCCACGCAAGCGTGAGCAGGGCCAGCGGCTCCCCGCCGGAGCGCACCGGCACATACGCGACGGCGCCCTCGGGGAGCAGCGACGTGAGGCTCGGCGTGGCGCCCGCAGCTAGGGCTTCAGTCGACGGCGCCTCCGCATAGAAGGTTGGGCGCTCCAGGGCGATCAGCCGCGCCAGGATCGGATGGTCGTCCAGCGACACACGGCGCCCCGTCCCGAGTGGCGCAGGCGGGGCGGTCGCCACGGTGCGCAAGCTCGCCTCCTCGACAAGCGTTAGCGCGGCCGAGACGCACTCAAAGGCGCTGAGGGCTGCCCGGCAAATGTCGTTGGCCACTTGCCGCGGACTCTCGCCGCGGTGAAAGGCGGCCGTAGCCTCGAGCAGGTGCTCCGCCGTTTGACGCACCGCCTGTGCCTGGGTCAGGGCGACGGAAGCCTCTTCGCGCTTGATGACCTGCTCACGCAGCGCCTCGGCGATGATCCCGGAGAGCAGGCCGGCAAGCATCCAGATCGCCGTCGAGGCCGCGGTTGCCAGGAACGACTGGTCGGTCCCAAAGTGCGCCACAGTGGCGTAGAAGATGGCGCCACCCACGAGGGCGGCGGCGGCGCCGACCGAAGGTCCGGCGAGCGTCCCCGCGGCAACCGCGGCCAGCACCATGAAGGAGATAGCGACCGCCAGGGCCGCATCCTCGCCGTGCGCCAAGCCGAGGCTTGCGAGGACGACGAGTTCCGTCAGCACGGCGAGGAAGAGCACCGCCCAGCGGTGTGGGCGTAGCGCCTCCCCGACACTGATGAAGAGGCGACGCAAGACCTGACCAGGAGCGGTCATACGAGGCGCTCCTCCTTCAGAGGATTGACAGGCCGTCGGAGAGTCGGGCATCAGTGCCCCAAGCGCGTCCTAGGCTAGCACTGCCGGATGCGCGGTGGGCCGCCGGCGGTTAGTGAATCCGAAGTGAAGTCGGGTCGAGCACCGTGCCCTACCGAGCGTGCGACCGCGGCGGTCGCACACGACATCGAGGGCCAAGCGCCGCCGAGTGGTGGCTACGCTGCCCTCGACTTGCCGGCCGCCGAATCGTCAACCGCGATGCCGGACACAGGTGTGGCGAACGTCTGCGCCTTGCTTTCCCGCTGCACACGGGTGGTCTCGCCGACGCGCCGCCGACGCATCGTGAGCTGCTACTCCTTCTTGGTCCGAGAGCCATGCCCTCAAGTTGGACCGATTTCTGGGGGACAGGTCATCAACCTTGTGCATCAGGCGCTCGCAGGCTACGTGCGCACCGCACCGCACCTCGGCCTCGCCACCAGCCCTCCCGCGTCGCTGGCAGCCGCGAAATCGGCGGCGACGCAGCCCCGCCCGCTTCTCGTGAGGTGCGAAGCCGCGCCACGGGCACGGCGGTCAGGTCGTCTTTGGGATCATCGGGCTGACCGGTGCCGGGGCGCCCAAGCGCGGGCGGCGGGGCGGTCGCTGCGGCGTAGGCTCGCTGCCGCCCGACTGGCCGCGCTTCTCATCCTTCTCGCGGAAGACTTCCTCTTCCGGAGTGCCGACCAGCAGCGCCTCGAACTCGCGGCGATCGATGGTCTCGCGCACCATGAGGATCTTGCTGATCGCGTCGAGCAGCTCGCGCTTGTCGCGGAGCAGGTCCTGGGCGCACTGATGCGCCTCCTCGATGATGCGGCGGATCTCGTCATCGATCTGGCGAGCCACTTCGTCTGAGTAGTCGGCCTGCGCCTGGAACTCACGCCCCAAGAAGGGCATCGCCTGGTCGTGGCCCAGGGTCCGCGGGCCGAGTTCTTCGCTCATGCCGAAGCGCATGATCATCTGCTTGGCGGTAGCCGTGGCCTTCTCGAGGTCGTTGGCGGCGCCTGTGGTGATCTCGCCGAACACGACCTCCTCGGCGGCGCGACCACCCAGCGTCATGGCGAGGGTGTCCATGAGCTCACCCTTGGTGGTGAGGAACTTGTCTTCGGTGGGCAGGGAGATGGTGTAGCCCAGCGCTTGGCCGCGGCTCACCACGGAGATCTTGTGCACGGGGTCGGTGTGCTCAAGGAAGTGACCGACGAGCGCATGGCCCATCTCGTGATACGCCGTGATGGCCTTCTCTTTCTCGGAGATGATGCGCGTCTTCTTCTCGGGCCCGGCGAGGACGCGCATGATGCCCTCTTCGAGCTCGTGCATCCCGATGACCTTCTTACCGTAGCGGGCCGCCAGCAGCGCGGCCTCGTTCACGAGGTTGGCGAGGTCGGCGCCGGTAAACCCCGGCGTCTGCGCGGCCAGCGCGTCGAGATCGATATCTTTGCCGAGGGGCTTGCCGCGCGAATGCACGTCGAGGATGGCCCGGCGCCCGGGCCTGTCGGGCCGGTCGACGACGATCTGGCGATCGAAGCGGCCGGGACGCAGCAATGCTGGGTCGAGGATATCGGGGCGGTTGGTGGCGGCGATGAGGATGACGTTGTCCTTCATCTCGAAGCCGTCCATCTCGACGAGCAGCTGGTTGAGGGTCTGCTCGCGCTCGTCGTTGCCACCACCGAAGCCGGCTCCCCTGTGACGGCCGACGGCGTCGATCTCGTCGACAAAGATGATGCAGGGCGCGTTCTCTTTGGCCTGTGCAAACAAGTCGCGCACGCGCGAAGCGCCGACGCCGACGAACATCTCGACGAAGTCCGAGCCGCTGATGCTGAAGAACGGGACGCCCGCCTCGCCGGCGACGGCTCTCGCAAGGAGGGTCTTTCCTGTGCCGGGCGGGCCGAACAGCAGCACGCCCTTGGGGATGCGCGCGCCCAGCTGCTGGAACTTCTTGGGGTTCTCGAGGAACTCCTTGATCTCGTGCAGTTCCTCGACGGCCTCATCGGCGCCGGCCACGTCCTTGAACGTGACCTTGGGGGAATCCGGGCTGACGCGCTTGGCGCGGCTCTTGCCGAAGCTCATGACCTGGGAGCCGCCGCCCTGCATGCGGCGCATCATGAACACCATGAAGCCGACGATGAGCGCCAGCGGCAGCAGCAGGATGAGCAGGCCGCTCCACCACGAGGAGGCCCCGGTCGTGACCGCGACCGCGACCTGCGGATCCTGGGCCAGGAGCTGGCTGAGCAGCTTGATATCGGGGTAGCCGATGGTGTAGGGCGGGCCGCTCGTGGGCTCGACCGCGACCGTCTGCGCCTTGAGGTCGATGGACACTGACTTGACCTGGCCGCTGTCGAGCTGGCCGACGAAGCTGTGGGGGCCGCCCTGATAGGTGTAGTGAACAGCGCTGCTGCCCCCACTGCGCAGCGCCTGCGCGGCGAACAGCAGGATGAGCACTGCCAGCAGGGAGATGATGAGGCGCCGCGATCTGCTCACGAGGGACCTGTGCTTTCGAGGTTGTCGGTCGATAGTCGTCTTATGTGTACCCCAAAGAGGGTGAGCGACCACGGAAATGTAAAGAGGGGTCACGGTCGATCTGACCATGACGTACTCCTCTTCCTACGTGAGTGGGTTCAACACCCTGGTGGTTGGCGGGGTGCACGTGAGCTTGTATCAAGCCGAGCTCGAGCTGCTGGACGGCCTCCAGGCAGGGCATGAACCACTCGCTCGACCGAGCGATGCAGACGAGGCGCTCTTCGGGTGACTCACTTTGGCCGAACATGGTAGTCCCCAGAAGGAGTCTGCAGTATGCGTAGGGTCCCCAGACGCGGGCTGCCTCTACGCTCACGACGCTACCACCGACGCCGGATAGCGGCCAAGTGGTCACGCCACAGGTCACCCGTACCTCTGCGCCCTGCCTTCCTGCTGCACAACGGCGGTGACGCCGACGTGATGCCGGCGTCCACGGAACGATGCTGTCGTGCATCACGCTCGACTCGGGATCTGAAGGCGGGCTGCCGGCATCCCCGGCAACGCCCGCTCATCCAGGCCGTATCGGAGGAGCCTCGCCCTAGCCCGCTTCGCCCTGCTGTGCCGCTCGGCCGGTGATGCTCTCAGCCGTTCGGACGATCTCCGCTTCGAGCTCCTCGTCGGAGAGGCAGCTGAAGTCGTACTCATGCCTGATCGCCCCGCCTTCCTTGCCGGTGACTTCCTGACGCTGGGGCGCATCGAGGCCGAGCAGTCGCGCCCGCCGCTCCTTGACGTGCAGCCTCACCTCCAACAGGCGCGCTAGCTCCTGCGGCGAGACCATGGCGCTGGCCGCCACGGCCGCCTCGCGCTCCATCGCGTCGAGGTCGGCCAGTTCGCGCGCCCGCGTGGCGGCTACGTCTCCCAAGGCTTCCTTGCGCCAGACCGCCACCAGGGCCTTGACGTCGCGCGAGACGGTCGACTGAGTAACGCCCACGGCGGCGGCGATCTCCTCCTGGGTCAGGCGACGCGTCCAGAGCTTGGCGACCGTGGCGCGGCGCTTGCTGACCTCCTGACGCCTGCGTTCCACGGCCATGATCTATGCACCCTTGGTATGCAGCTGCGGCTCGCGACCGGTAAAGAGCCGGTAGCGCGCACAGGCCACGTCGACGAAGACCGGCGAGAGCTCCATGGCGTAGCAGACCCGGCCCGTCTGCTCGGCGGCGATGATGGCCGTGCCAGATCCCGAGAACGGCTCATAGATCAGCTCGCCGGATCTGGTGTGGTAGGTGATGCAGCGTCTGATGAGCTCGACGGGCTTTTGCGTGGGGTGCACGCCGGAGGTGTCGTCGCCACCCGAGGCGATCTCCCAGACGGCCTGGGTGTTGGCCGGCGGTCGGCGAGGCGACGGCGGGCGACTGCCCTGCACCCAGCCGTACATCATGGGCTCGTAGTCCCAGAGGAAGTCGCAGTGCGTCAGCACGGCGCGCGTCTTGTGCCAGACCAGCATCTGGTGAGGCAGCAACCCCGCCTCGCGCCAGGCCGAAAACAGCACCTCGCAGCGCATGGCGCCGAAGCACTGGTAGATGGCAGCCGCCTTGGCGAGGGCGTTGTCGACCGCGGCGCGCAGGAACGTCTCGTAGAAGGCGACCGAGTGCTCGTGGTCGACGTAGGCGTCCCAGTGCTTGGTGCCGGCGTCGGGGTCGGACTTCCACTTGCTCTTGTTGCCCATACCGGCTTTCCACTGGTTGTCTGGTGTCGGTGCCAGGCCC
>Ga0209386_1000616_pt1 | contig 16833 bp, 12 predicted proteins | sample NGEPertwo_FD_184510 | JGI IMG/M metagenome (GOLD analysis project Ga0209386, IMG submission 184510) | Arctic peat soil microbial communities from the Barrow Environmental Observatory site, Barrow, Alaska, USA - NGEE Permafrost154B-two... | ecosystem: Environmental > Terrestrial > Soil > Wetlands...
ATATTTAGTGATTGCTGAGGTTAAGGTTGTTTTACCATGGTCTACATGACCGATAGTACCCACATTAATATGGGGTTTAGTTCTTACAAATTTTTCTTTTGCCATTTGATTTTTCCTCCTTAAATATTCTATACTATTTTTATTATTTTAAACTTAGAATAATATTTCCTTGGTAATATTGTCTGGAACTCTCTCGTAATATAAAAACTGCATAGTAAAAGCAGCTCTACCTTGTGAAATTGACCTTAAGCTGGTAGCATAACCAAACATTTCTACTAAGGGCACGTGAGCAGTAATAATTTTTACTTTAGCCTTTGATTCTATCCCTTCTACTTTCGCCCTTCGTGAACTTATATCACTTACTAAACTGCCTAAATATTCTTCTGGGGTTACAATTTCTACTTCCATCATCGGCTCTAAAAGTATTGGTTTGGCCTTTTTCACACATTCTTTAAAAGCCATAGAGCCTGCAATTTTAAAAGCAATCTCCGATGAATCTACTGGATGAAAAGAACCATCTAGTAAAGTTACCTTTATATTGATAACCGGGTAATTAGCCAATACTCCACTTAACATAGCTTCTTTTATGCCCTGTTCTACTGCGGGAATATATTCTTTGGGTATTGCTCCGCCAACTATCCTATTAATGAATTTAAAATTATCTTCTTTGTAAGGTTCTACCTCTAGAGTTACGTCTCCATATTGTCCCCTACCTCCTGATTGTCTGATAAATTTCCCTCTGGCCTTAGCAGTTCTCTCAATTGTTTCTTTATAAGCCACTTGTGGCTTTCCTATATTTCCTTCTACTTTAAATTCTCGAAATAAACGATCTACGATTATTTCTAAATGCAGTTCCCCCATACCCGAAATGATAGTTTGACCGGTTTCAACATTATGCGCCCTTCTAAAAGTAGGATCCTCTTCTGCTAATTTATCCAAGGCTAAAGCCATTTTATCTTGCTCTGCTTTATTTTTTGGTTCTATAGCAATAGATATTACCGGCTCAGGAATTTTCATTGATTCTAAAATTATAGGATGTTCTATGTCACATAAAGTATCACCGGTAGTAGATTTTTTTAAACCTATTATTGCACCCAAATTTCCTGCAGGTATCTCGGTAACATCATTCTTGTGATCAGCATGAATTAATACTAATCTATTTATTCTTTCCTTAAAACCTTTAGTTGAATTATAAATATAAGAACCTGATTTCAATATACCTGAATAAACTCTGACAAAACTTAATTTCCCTATATAAGGATCAGTCATAATTTTAAAAACCAAAGAAGATAATGGTTCTTTATCCTCAGGTAATCTAGTTATCACATTTTCGCTCTGGGGATCTATGCCTTTGGTCGGCGGAACATCTAAAGGAGAAGGTAGATAATCAACTATTGCATCTAAAAGCAACTGAATACCTTTGTTCTTTAAAGCCGAACCACAGAAAATCGGAACTGCCTCATTTTTAATAGTTAACCTGCGAATTGCAGATTTTATTTCATTGGGAGTAATTTCCTCACCTTCAAGAAATCTATCCATAATTTTCTCATCAAGTTCAGCCAAGCTTTCTATCATTTTATGATGATATTCATTAGCTAATTCCAGTGTATCTTCTGATATAGATACTTCTTTATAATTTACTCCTAAATCATCTATGGAGTAAGAATAAGCCTTCATCTTTATTAAGTCGATAATGCCTTTGAAGTTTTCTTCACTCCCCCAGGGCAATTGAACAATGATTGGATTAGCCGCTAGTTTATCTTGAATCATCTTTATAACATGGTAAAAATCTGCTCCTGGTCTATCCATTTTATTAATAAAGGCGATACGAGGAACACCATATCTTTCTGCCTGATGCCAAACGGTTTCTGTCTGAGGTTCAACTCCTCCCACTGCACAGAATACTGCAACAGCACCATCAAGCACTCTTAAACAGCGCTCAACTTCCATGGTAAAATCTACGTGTCCAGGCGTATCAATAATATTAATACGATTATCTTTCCAGTAAAGAGTGGTTGCTGCAGAAGTTATAGTAATGCCCCTCTCTTTTTCTTGAGGCATCCAATCCATAGTTGCAGACCCTTCATGGACCTCGCCCATCTTATGAACTTTTCCCGTATAGTAAAGTATCCTCTCGGTAACGGTAGTCTTTCCGGCATCAATATGGGCCATTATACCAATATTTCTTATTTTGTTTAAAGAATGTTTCGTAGACATAATTTAAAAACCTTATCTTAATTCTTATTTTGTATTTCTTATATTTTAGTTAACCAGTTATCCAGTTACCCGGTTAACCAGGTAACTAAAATCTAACGACTATTTTATTTACCATCTGTAGTGAGCGAATGCTTTATTTGCTTCAGCCATTTTATGTGTGTCTTCTTTCTTTTTAACGGCTGTCCCAACACCATTTGCCGCATCTGTAAACTCTAAGGATAATTTTTCATGCATTGGCTTACCTGTTCTTTTCCTGGCAAAGTTAATTATCCATCTCATCCCTAAAGTAATTCTTCTATCCGGACTTACTTCAATGGGGATCTGATAACTTGCTCCTCCAACTCTCCTTGACTTCACTTCCAATACCGGCATAACATTCTGTAAGGCTTGATTAAATACTTCCAAGGGCTCCTTTTTTGTCTTTTTAGAAGCTATATCTAAAGCCCTATAAAAAATTGCTTCTGCTTTGCTTTTTTTGCCATCATGCATTAGCTTGTTTATAAAAAGTGTTATATTCTTATCATGGTACACAGGATCTGGTGCATTTATTCTCTTTACTGCCTTTCTTCTCCTGGACATTATTTACCACCTCTATCTTTTTAAAATTATTATTTAATTAACTAGGTAACCAAAGTTTATTACTTGGTTGTCTTTTTTGGTTTTTTAGCGCCATATCTTGAACGCCCTTGCATCCTATTTTCTACTCCGGTAGCATCCATAACTCCTCTAACGATATGATATCTAACTCCTGGTAAATCTTTTACCCTTCCACCCCTTAAGAGCACAATGGAATGTTCTTGAAGATTATGCCCTATTCCTGGAATATATGCAGTCACCTCCATATTATTAGTTAATCTTACTCGAGTGACTTTTCTTAAGGCGGAATTAGGTTTCTTAGGAGTTATAGTCCAAACTCTAGTACATACCCCTCTTTTTAAAGGGCTGCCCTGCAAAGAGGGCGTACCAGATTTTTTAAGGGCCTTTTTTCTACCTTTTCTTACTAATTGGTTTATGGTAGGCATATCTTACCTTCCTTTATTTAAATTTATCAATATCCTATAAATAAAAATACTTTTATATTCTAACAGCATCAGTATTTGATGTCAACTATTATTAACAGATTTTTTATCTTTTGCTTCCTCGTTTTCTAAATTAAGCTCTAGTTCTTGATCTGTGGTGTGATCCGAGATTTTCTCTTTACTATCTTTATCTTCTTCTCTAAATATGTTTATCTTTTTTTCTACCTGCTCTTCTTCTGCCTCTTTAAATATTTCTTCCATTTTTTCTTCTTTCTCATGTAAGTAATCAACTTCTATTCCTCCGTATCTATTTAAACCTGTCCCTGCGGGTACTATGTTACCGATAATAACATTTTCCTTTAAACCGTAAAGCTTATCTACCTTCCCCTTGATAGAAGCGTTAGTTAAGACATGAGTAGTTCTCTGAAATGATGCGGCAGACAAAAAACTTTCAGTAGAAAGAGAGGCTTGAGTAATACCTTGGATTATGGGCATTCCAACTGCTACAAATTTCTTCCTTTTAATAAATCCTACATTTTCAATTATATTAATACATTCAATCTTATTATTTGCCCTTACTGTTATTAAATCCAAATGTCTATTGCAAATTTCTGTTGCGTGGTTCCTGGTTATTTTTTTGCCTCCATTTATTATAACTTCCTCTGTTTCCGGATCCAAAATATCTAAAGCAGTAGTTTTACCTACTACATTGTCGTAAAGGAATTCTAAAGTTCTACCTTCTAAAGAAAAATATCTTCCATCTTCCAATGGCAGCTCACTTAATTTATACAATAATATTTTTTTAATTAAATTCTTACTTATTATTTGATCCTTATCCGCGACAATATTTCCGCTTATCGGATCTTTAATATCTTCGCCAATAGACCGGCCAATAATTTCATCTTTAATTGATTTGATCAGCCCGTCTCTTACGGATATCTCCTTAATTTCTTTCCAGACCTTTATTCTATCTACATTAGCTTTTATGATCTTGTCTACTTCTGAAGAAGTAAGTTGTTTGTTCGCACTCACTAGAACTTGAAGATCTTCTGGGTTAATAATATCTGCGGCAGTAATCCTGTCTTCTATCTTTTCGTAAACATCCGGTTTAGCGTAACTTATTGTTCTAATATCATTATTAATAATTTTTGCTGCCATTTCTCTGCTAATAGCCTTATTAAATTTTATCTTAGCATTATTTAGTTTGTCCGTTTCAGTGTTGCCTTCTTGAATACTATCTTCAATCCTACTAACCAAAATATTGCCGGTAATTCTTTCTATAAAGGAATTTTCTCCTTTAACAATAGTGAATTGTTTGTTTTCTTGATCTTCAACTATCAATGCGGTAAAATCGCTGGTTTCAATTTTAGATATAATTTTATTAGTAATAACTTCTCCTTCTTTAACTATTAACTCACCTATTTTAGCATTTCCCAACGAAGAGATAGTTTTTTTATTTACTAATAATTCTCTATTCTTCTTACTAATTTCTTCATTTTCTTCTACTACTTTTTTATTAGCCTTTTCAAAATCCGATACATATACTAATTCTCCGGATAGTAACTCAGAGTCACGTGCTGATCTGACATAAATCATGTTTAAGCGGGCAATCTGACGAATTATTGTTTCGATATGTTTGTCACTGATTTTAACCCCTTGTGATCGATATACTGCTTGTATTTCTTTTAATAAATATTCTTGAACTGCCTTAATTCCCTGAATCTTTAAAATATCATGAGGATCAATAAACCCGACAGTCAATCTTTCTCCAGCACTAATCTTTTGTCCCTTTTCTACTATTAGCCTTAAATCGGCGGGAATATTATAGATCTTTTTCTTTTCTTCGATAGCATCTTTATTTTCTTTTGATGTTTCAGGATCAATTACAACCTGCTTTTTATAATTATCCTCAGTAATAATTTCCCCTACTGTTCCATTTATTTCACTGATCACTGCTTGTTTTTTTGGCTTTCTTACCTCAAAAAGTTGTTCTACCCGCGGCAAGCCCAAAGTAATATCTTCACCGCTTATTTTAACCCCTCCGGTATGAAAAGTTCTTAAAGTTAATTGTGTCCCTGGTTCTCCAATAGACTGAGCTGCAATAACTCCTACGGCTTCCCCAATATTTACTAATTTACCAGTAGTCAAATCTTTGCCATAACATTTAGCGCATAAACCGTGTTCTGCTCTGCAGGTTAAAACCGATCTAACCTTAACTTCTTTTATCGCCGTTTCTGAAATCTTTTTAGCGCTTTTTTCGTCAATTTCTTTCCCTAGTTCAACTAATACTTCACCGGTCTTGGGATCTATTACCTCTTCTTGGGTTATTCGCCCTACTAACCTTTCTTCTAAAGTCTCGATTACACTACCATCATCTTGAAAGGCTCTGATAATTATTCCGTCAGATGTACCACAGTCTTCTTCTCTAATAATTGCATCTTGAGCTACATCAACCAACCTTCTGGTTAAGTATCCTGATTTTGAAGTTCTAAGAGCAGTGTCTGCTAACCCTTTTCGAGCTCCATGGGTAGAAATAAAATACTCTAATACCGACAAACCATCTCTAAAATTAGATCTAATAGGAAATTCAATAATTTTTCCGGAAGGATCAGCCATTAAACCCCTCATCCCGGCTAATTGACCAATCTGTCGCTTACTTCCTCGAGCTCCGGAATCAGCCATAATATATAAAGGATTAAATTTATCTAAATTCTTTAAAATAGCATCCACTACCTCATCTGCAGCTTTAGTCCAGGCATTTACAATTTTCTGTTCTCTCTCATCATCCATAATTAATCCGTAATTATATTGTTCTTGAATTTTATCTACTTCCTTTTCAGCCACTTCTAATATTTCATTTTTCTGGGAAGGTATTTCTAAATCTGCTATCCCTATGGAGATCCCGGAAGAAGTAGCAAAATTAAAGCCTAATTTTTTAATCTTATCTAAAATATCAACAGTTATTTCTTTCCCATATTTTCGGTAAATAAAAGATATTATTTTTTCTAAGGATTTTTTGGTTATGGTTAAATTGATAAAATCCATATCATCAGGGAAAATTTCGTTAAAAATAATTCTACCAATTGATGTACTCTTTAAGGAATTTTGTATTCTGTATTTAATTTTAGTATGTAAATCTATAAAGCCATCCTCCCAAGCCCTTACTGCTTCATTAGGATTACCGAAAATTTTTCCCTCACCTTTTTTTCCGCTTTCCCGCATAGTTAGATAATAACAACCTAAAATTATATCCTGACTAGGTAAAGCTATGGGCAAACCATTGGATGGAGAAAGTATATTATTAGAAGACAGCATTAATACTTCTGCTTCGGCTTGAGCTTCCGGCGAAAGAGGAACATGAACTGCCATCTGATCGCCATCAAAATCTGCATTAAAAGCTGCGCAAACTAAAGGATGAATCTGAATTGCATTTCCCTCCACCAAAACGGGTTTAAAAGCTTGAATTCCTAAACGATGTAATGTTGGTGCCCGATTTAGCAAGACAGGATGATCTTCTACAATATCCTTTAATATACTCCAAACTTCCGGCTTACCTTTCTCTACTATTTTTTTGGCAGTTTTAATATTATGAGCTAAATCCCTAGCTACCAATTCTCTCATTACATATGGCTTGAATAATTCCAGAGCCATCTTTTTGGGTAATCCGCATTGGTGAAATTTTAAATTAGGGCCTACTACAATTACCGATCTTCCTGAATAATCCACTCTTTTACCTAAAAGGTTCTGTCTAAATCTACCTTTCTTGCCTTTTAACATATCACTTAATGATTTAAGGGGTCTATTCCCAGTGCCGAGCACTGCTCGCCCCCTTCTGCCATTGTCTATCAAAGCATCAACCGCTTCCTGTAACATTCGTTTTTCATTTTTAATAATAATTTCCGGTGCACCTAATTCTAGTAATCTTTTTAATCTGTTATTACGATTTATAACTCTCCTATATAAGTCATTCAAATCTGAAGTGGCAAAACGCCCTCCCTCCAACTGCACCATAGGTCTTAAGTCTGGAGGAATAACCGGGATTATTTCTAATACCATCCATTCAGGTTTGCAATTAGATTTACGAAATGCCTCGACTATCTGTAATCTTTTAATAATTTTTTTCGTTTTTTGGCCGCTGGTTTTTTTTAATTCTTCGCGAAGTTCCAAAGTTAATTTATCTAAAGCCAATCCTTTCAATAACTCTTTAATTGCTTCTGCACCTATTCCGGCTTTAAATTCAGGATCATAATTACTTAGAAGGAGTTTTTCTATTTCTAAAATTATTTCTCCTTCTTTGTAAGAAGTATTACCGGGGTGAATTACTATATAACAAGACTCTTCAATGTTTTGAGTGGCTAATTTTGCCCGCAAGGATAAGTTTTTTTCTTCCCCTAACCTTTTTAAGTTAGTCTCAGAAATTAATCCATTAATTTTAGTAATTCGAAATTGGGTCTCCTTAGTTTCTACCTCTTTTTCTTTAACTTCTTCAACCTGTTCTTTTTCTTTTTTAATTCCTTCTTTAAGTTCTTCGATTTCTTCTTCGATTTCAGATTCTTCCTCTTCGCTTACAGGAAACAATAATTCCTTTTGGTAAAATATTTTACCAAATATTTTCTGCAGATCCTGATCCTCTTCCTCCGAAATTACATCCCCTATTTTATGAGAAAATATTTTTACTTTTTTAAGATTGTAAACCGCTTCGGCATTAATTTCTTCATTGTACTTTTTATGAATACGGTATTCTGCTTCTAAAATTATATCTCCTTTTTCTAAATCTGTTCCACCTTTCTCAATAACTTCGAATAACTGTTCTCTTCTTCGGTCTGGAGCATAGTATAATATCTTTTCTAAATTACGAGGAGATACATCTAAAAGTAAAGATAAAGGACTGGGAATAGCCTTAAAATACCAAACGTGGGAAACAGGAGAAGCTAATTTGATATGCCCCATTCTTTCTCTTCTAGTGATAGATTTAGTAACTTCGACTCCACATCTATCACAAATTACACCTTTATATCTTATCCTTTTGTATTTTCCACAACTACATTCCCAATCTTTAACTGGTCCGAATATTCTTTCGCAAAATAAACCATCTTTCTCTGGTTTTAAAGTTCTATAATTGATGGTTTCTGGTTTTTTAACTTCACCGTGAGACCATTTTTTTACTTGCTCTGGTGAAGCTAATCCGATTTTGATCGAGTTAAAACTCTTCAAAATTCTCAATATAATTACCCCCTATTAGAGTCGTTAGCATTAAATACAGGTTGTCAGTTATCGGTTTACAGTTTTTAGAAAAAGAGAACCGGATTCTGTATTCTGTCTTCGGATTTCTTTTTCTCAACTAGCTAACCAGGTAACTAACTAACCAATTAACTAATTTTTAGCGAGATACGATTCACGAGACACGAGATACTAATTTAGTTTTTAGGTTATTTCTTTCATTAAATTTTCATTAATTCCATCTTTTGAGTCTATATCTTCTTTAAGATCTACTTCTTTATCTTGAGAATCTAAAACTTGTACATCTAAACTTAAACTACGTAATTCTTTAATTAAAACTTTAAATGATTCTGGCATGCCGGGTACAGGAATACTTTCACCCTTAACAATAGCTTCGTAAGTTTTAATTCTTCCCAACACATCATCTGATTTTATAGTTAAAAGCTCCTGGAGATTGTAAGCAGCGCCGTATCCTTCTAAGGCCCAAACTTCCATTTCACCAAACCTTTGTCCTCCAAACTGTGCTTTTCCTCCTAAAGGCTGTTGAGTAACCAAAGAGTATGGACCGGTAGAACGAGCATGGATTTTGTTAGCTACTAAATGAGCTAATTTTAAAATATAGCTGTAACCTACAGTCACTTTTTGATCAAATGGCCTGCCTGTTCTACCATCGTAAAGGATTGTTTTGCCGTCTTTGGGCAGACCTGCTTCTACTAAAGCTTCTTCAATCTCCTCTTCTTTCGCGCCGTTAAAAATAGGAGTTATTACTCTTTGACCTAAGATTTTAGCTACCCAGCCTAAATGCACTTCTAAAACTTGCCCTACATTCATTCGAGAGGGTACTCCTAAGGGATTCAATACTATTTCTATGGGCGTACCATCTGACATAAAGGGCATATCAGCCTCAGGCAATATTTTAGAAATAACTCCTTTATTTCCATGTCTCCCAGACATCTTATCCCCTTCTGAAATCTTTCTTTTTTGGGCAATAAATACTTTTACTAATTGATTTACTCCCGGGGAAAGTTCGTCATTATTTTCCCTGGAAAATACTTTTACGTCTATAACCTTACCTTTTTCACCATGGGGAACTCGAAGAGAAGTATCTCTTATCTCTCGAGCCTTTTCCCCAAAAATTGCTCTTAATAATCTTTCTTCTGGCCCTAAATCAGTTTCGCCCTTAGGGGTTACTTTCCCCACTAAAATATCACCTGATTCCACCTCTGCTCCAATTCTAGCTATTCCTCTTTCGTCTAAATTGGATAGACTGTCTTCTCCGATATTAGGGATATCACAAGTTATTTCTTCCGGTCCCAATTTAGTATCCCGTGCTACACACTCTTGTTCAGAAATATGAATAGAAGTGAAAATATCTTCGCTAACTAATTTTTCACTAATCAAAATAGCGTCCTCAAAATTATAGCCTTCCCAAGGCATGTAAGCTACAAGAATATTCCTACCCAAAGAAAGACACCCTTCAGAAGTTAAGGGACCATCTGCAAGCACATCCCCCTTCTTTATAATCATTCCTTCTTCTATTAAAGGTATCTGATTTATACAAGTTCCCTGATTGGAACGAACGAATTTTTTTAATATATATTCTTTTTCAATATTGTCAGTATTTTTAATAATTATTTTGTCTGCACTTACTTTTTTCACCAAGCCATCATCTTGGGAAACAATGACTGCACATGAGTCGACAGCAACTTTATTTTCCATTCCCGTTCCCACTAAAGGAACTTCGGTTTTTATTAAGGGTACAGATTGTCTCTGCATATTAGTACCCATTAAAGCTCTATTCGCATCATCGTGCTCCAAAAAGGGTATTAAACTAGCTGAAATACTGGAAATCTGTTTGGGAGATACATCAATAAAATCTATTTCATCTGGTAGACACTCAATAATGTCTCCTCTGAACCGGCAAGGTACATCCTTTTGTAAAATTTTGTTATCTTTATCTATTTTTATATTTATTTGAGCAATTTTATATTTATCTTCATCATCGGCGGAGAGGTAAACGGTCTCATTAGTTATTTTCCCTTCCACCACCCTAAAATAAGGTGTTTCTATAAATCCTAATTCATTCACCCTTGCGTAAATACAAAGAGATCCTATTAATCCAATATTAGGGCCTTCGGGAGTCTCAATGGGACAAATTCTGCCATAATGGGTATGGTGAACATCTCTTACTTCAAAGCCCGCTCTTTCTCTGGTTAAACCTCCTGGACCTAAGGCAGAGAGCCTTCTTTTATGAGTAATTTCGGATAAAGGATTGGTCTGATCCATAAACTGAGAAAGCTGACTGCTCCCAAAAAACTGTCTAATAGTAGCCAATAATGGCCGTGCATTTATCAATGCTTGGGGGGTAATAGCAGAAACATCAGGTTGGATAGTCATCCTCTCTCGAATCACTCTTTCCATCCTGCTTAATCCGATGTAGAATTGATCCTGAAGTAACTCACCAACTGTCTTTATTCTTCTATTCCCTAGATGATCAATGTCGTCTATATATCCAATTCCTCTATATAAGTTAACTAAATACCTTAAAGAGGCGATAATATCCTCTCTTGTTAATGAAGGACCTTTCTTTATTTTTATTTTTTCTTTACACTTTTTTATTTTGTCTATTAAAGCATCAGACAATTTATCACCTGTGCTACAAATCACTTCACCTGTTTTTGGATTAATTATATCCTCAGCTACAATCGCATTTAAAATTCCTTCATTGATTCCTTCACTCAATTTATCAACAATCGGCATAAAAGCTTCGTCTTTCTCATTGAAAACAGTTACCGTTTCATTTTCAGAATTCAGCACTTTTACCTTTTCGATTCCTGAGTTAATCATTGCAGAAAATGTTTTTTGATTGATTTTTTCTTCTGCTTTTACAATTATTTTATTGTTGTTAGGATTAACAACGTCTTCGGCTACGATTTTACCTAATATCCGATTTTCAAAGTTTAATTTTCTATTTATTTTATATCTTCCGACTTTTGCTAAATCATATCTTTTAGGATCAAAAAGCAATCTATAAATTAACTGACGAGTATTTCTTTCGGTCGGAGGTTCGCTGGGTCTCAATCTTCTAAACATTTCTACCAAAGCTTCTTTTTCATTAGCGGTATTGTCTTTTTCTAAAGTCAAGTTTACAATCTCTTCGTAATCAAAAAGTTCCATTATTTCTTCATTGCTTTCATATCCTAATGCTCTTAATAAAGTAGTTGCTGGAATTTTCCTTTTTTTATCAATTCGAACATAAATCATGTCGGCAGAATCGAATCCAAATTCTAACCAGGATCCACGATTAGGTATAATTTTAAATTTATACAATGGTTTGCTGTCTCCGCTGCTTTTTTCTTCATCAAAATAAATACCGGGAGACCTTATTAACTGATTTACTATCACCCTTTCTGCTCCATTAATAATGAAACCTCCGCTTTCGGTCATGAGCGGTAACTCACCCATAAAAACATCTTGCTCTTTAATTTCACCTGTCTTCTTGCTTATTAAATTTATCTTAACTTCTAAAGGAGCAGAATAAGTTCCACCTTTTTCCCAACATCCGTAAGCAGAATCCTTACATTCCCCCAGTGAATAACTAATAAAATCTAAAATTAAATTACCGGTAAAATCTTGAATGGGAAAAACGTTTACAAAAACTTCCTGCAACCCTTGCATTTTTTTCTCATCGGGCGGGACAAATCTTTGCAAAAAATCTTTAAAAGATATTTTTTGTATATCCAATAAATTGGGGATAGGACATAATTCAGGTATTTTGGAATAATCTTTTACTTTTTTATATTTATTGTGCACCGCAAAACACCAACCTTTAAATAATGATTAAAATTTTAAATTAGTCGTTAGTATATAGTATATAATGAAAAACGTAAAGCGCAAAACTATCTCGTATCTCGTGTAAAATACATTAACAAGTAATATGTAATGAGTAATAAGATTAAATTTCTAAAATTACAAAAGCAAATACTTATCACTTGTTTCACATTACATTACTTGCTGATTATTAAATTGAATTTAATAGGTCCATAGGTCAATTGACAAATTATAAGTATATCATTTAGTAATTAAAAATGCAAGAAGATACTCTTTAAATATTTTTAAAGAGTATCTTCGATATTGTCAAAAACTATCTTCTATTTTATTTCTACAACTGCTCCAACCGCTTCTAATTTTTCTTTTATTCCTTCAGCTGTTTTTTTGTCTACATGTTCTTTTACTGTATTCGGAGCGCCATCCACTAAGCTTTTAGATTCTTTTAAACCTAAAGCAGTAATAGTTCTTATTTCTTTTATTACTTTAATCTTATTTGGCCCTATTTCTTTTAGCACTACTTCAAAATCAGTCTTCTCTTCTTCTTTGGCTTCGCCTGGTTCAGCTGCACCGCCAGCATTAGCAGGCTGAGCAACCGGCATGGCAGCAGTTACTCCAAATTTTTCCTCTAAAGCCTTAACTAAATCAGCCAATTCTAATACGTTCATTTTCTCTATCTTTTCTATTATTTCCACTGATACGCCCATTTCAGGTTTAGATTGTTTTTCCTCAGTAACTTTTTTAGTAGCTACTTCTTTTTTTTCAGAAACTTCTTTTTTTTCAACCATTTATTTCACCTCCTCTCAATTTCGTATATCGTATATCATATATCGAAAAAACTTTTATTTTATCCTATCTGTCCAGCGTGCAATCACGTATATTATATTTTAGCATAAACACTATGATACTTTAGCTTCTTTTTGTTTTTTTACAGCTTCCAGAGTATAAATCAACCCCCTTAACGGTCCTTGCAAAACAAATACCAAAGAATAAAGCGGAGATTTTATTCCGTTAATTATTTGGGCAATAAGGACATCTTTTGAAGGCAGAGAAGCTATTTCCATAATTTTCTCCGAACTAAAAACTCTTCCGTCTATCAGACCAGATTTGACCTTTAAGTCAATTTTATTTTTTCTAAAATACTCTTTTAGTAATCTAGCCGGGGTAACTCCATCATCACTGCAGAAAGCCATTGCGGTACAACCGATTAGGTCTTTGGTCAAATCTTCTACGTTCAGCTCTTCGCTGGCTTTTTCCAGTAAAGTATTTTTTACTACTTTAAATTCCACTTTCTCCTCTTTTAATTCATTTCTAAGGCTGCTAATCTGAGATACATTCATTCCCTGATAATCGGTTAAAATTACTCCTTTGGATTCTTTTAATTTTGCTATCAAATCCTGGAGTATCTCCTTTTTAGAATCTTTACTTAAAGCCAAAATTGTATCCTCCTTTCTAACTCTGTTAGATATTTTGCTCAATAAAAAACCTTCCCTTAGATCAATCTACAAGGAAGGTGAAACTAGTGTAAGTTTATTCACTTTGTTCTCACCTCGGCAGGAAGATATTTTAATATCCATTAAGTCATCTCTTAATAACTCCTGCTGTCTAAGGTATATTCAAATTTATAAATATATTTTATTTTTATATTTTTACTAATTCTATATTTTTTGTTTTTCTATCCAAGCATCTATTTTTTGTGGATCTATATGCACCCCTGGTCCCATAGTCGATGAAATAGTAATACTGTGCATGTATTTTCCTTTGGCAACTGATGGTTTAGCTTTAATAATAGCATCAACAAAGGTAACAAAATTTTCCAATAACTTCTCTTTATCAAAATTTGTTTTTCCTAAGGGTGCGTGGACTATACCAAATTTATCCGCCCGATACTCTACTTTCCCTGCTTTCACCGCTTCCACAGTATTTTTTATATCAAAAGTAACAGTTCCAACTTTAGGGTTAGGCATTAAACCTCGGGGACCCAATACCTTGCCTAATTTCCCCACTATTTTCATCATATCTGGGGTCGCTATAGTGGCATCAAAATCGGTCCATCCATTTTTTATCTTTTCAGCTAAATCTTCTGCCCCTACAAAGTCAGCCCCAGCTTCTTCTGCCTCTTTTGCTTTCTCTCCCTCGGCAAAAACAACAACTTTCACTTTTTTGCCTGTGCCATGAGGTAAATCTACCGCTCCTCTTACCTGTTCCTCTGAACGACGAGTATCGATACCTAATTTAATCGCAATATCAATAGACTCTTCAAAATTCGCCCAGTGAAGCTTTTTAACTAAATCTAAAGCTTCTTCCGGTTCGCAAAACTTCTCTTTTTGATAATTTTTAATGGCCTCTAAATATTTTTTACCTCTTTTTTTACTCATCTTTTTCCTCCTTGTGGTATTATTGGATTTTATCCTTCCACATAAGTTTACAATTAATTATTATTCTCTATCTCTATTCCCATACTTCTGGCAGTGCCTTCAACTATTTTCATAGCACTTTCTAAATCATTAGCGTTTAAATCAGGCATTTTACGCTTAGCAATCTCTTCAATTTTTGCCCGAGATAACTTTGCAACTTTTTCTTTATTGGGTATCCCTGATCCCTTTTCTATTCCTGCTGCTTCTTTCAATAAAAAGGCAACTGGAGGCTTTTTGCAAATAAAAGTAAAAGACCTATCCTCATATGCATTTATAATTACGGGTATTACAGTTCCAACATCTTGCCTTGTTTTTTCGTTAAAAGCCTTACAAAATTCCATAATGTTTAAACCGTGCTGACCTAAAGCCGGGCCCACAGGTGGTGCAGGGTTAGCATTACCACCTGGTATTTGTAATTTTATTACGGAAACTATTTTCTTTGCCATTAAATTCCTCCTCAATTAGTTATCTGGTTAGTTGGTTACTTGGTTAGCTGGTTAATCGGGAAATTAATCAATTTGGTAATATATTAATAACTAATCAAGTAAATCTTCTTCTAACTAATTAACCAGGTGACTATCTAACTAAATAACTAAATACTATTTACTAACGACTGATTTAATATTTCTCTACGTCACTAAAACCTAACTCAACAGATGTCTCTCGACCAAAAATCAATAGAAAAACTTTCATTTTATTTTTTTCGTAATCTACTTCTTTGACTTTTCCTGTATACCCGGTAAATGGACCAACGATAATTCTAATATCCTCTCCTACTTTGACATCTAATTTAGGTATTTTCTCGCCCTTCCCCATCTGTTTTAATATATTATCTATCTCTGTCTTTTTTAAAGGTACCGGTTTTCCCCCTGAACCTACAAAGCGGGTAACTCCAGGAGCGTTCCTTACTGCTTGCCAGGAATTATTATCTAATATCATTTCTATCACTACATATCCTGGAAATACTTTTTTTTGTACATATTTTCTTTTGCCAGATTTTACCTCTAAGACTTTTTCAGTAGGTATTAATACTTGGAAAATCTGGTTTTCCATTCCCATGGATTTAATTCTTTGTTCTAAATTTATTTTTACTTTGTTTTCGTATCCTGAATAAGTGTGGACTACATACCATTTTTTTTTATTTGAAACCATCGTAACCAATTAACTCTCTTCCTTTTTAGCACAAAATAGAAAATATTTATTATTTATTGTGTATTATTTCATAAACAAAGTTAGTGCTTTAGTAAAAAATATATCGACTAGCCCAATAAAAATGGATGCAAAAATTATAGTAGTAATAACTACTACTGTGCTATTTTTAAGATCTTTTTTGGTAGGCCAGATAACTTTTTTTAATTCAGCCCTAGCTTCTTTTATAAAATTGTTTATTTTATTAAAAATATTTTTTAGTTTCATTTTGTTCCCAATTTAATTTTTATTTTTTTCTATTATAATAAAAAATGGCAGGCCCGGCAGGATTTGAACCTGCAACCCCCGGATTTGGAGTCCAGTGCTCTGCCGTTGGAGCTACGGACCTTAATAATTTTTAAATAAAACTCCTAAGTTAAAATTATTTTATTTCCTTATGTAAGGTATGAGTTTTACAAAATTTACAGTACTTCTTAAGTTCTATTCTTTCTGGAGTATTTTGCTTATTTTTGTATTGATCATAATTTCTATTTTTACACTCATTACAAGCTAAAACTATTCTTTGTCTCATTAAAAATTTCTCCTAATAAAAGATAAAATTGCACAAGCCTAAATTTACCATACTTTATACTCAGTGTCAAGAATTTTCGTATATCGTATTTCGCTAAATCCTTTTATTCAATTTTTTGTAGGGGGCAAATTTATCCGTCCCTCTATCATTCGGGCTCGATTCATCGAGCCCCTACCTATTATTATCATATATCATATATCGTATTTCGTATTTCGTATTTCGTTAGAGAAACAAATTTTAGATATTCATTTAATATCCTTAATCGTTTGCTTCTTTACGATATACTATTCTATTATCTCACTTACCACTCCGGCACTGATGGTGCGTCCTCCTTCTCGGATAGCAAAACGGAGCTGTTTTTCCATGGCGATAGGAGTAATCAGTTCACCGGTAACAGTTATCCTATCCCCGG
>Ga0209386_1000618_pt1 | contig 16780 bp, 9 predicted proteins | sample NGEPertwo_FD_184510 | JGI IMG/M metagenome (GOLD analysis project Ga0209386, IMG submission 184510) | Arctic peat soil microbial communities from the Barrow Environmental Observatory site, Barrow, Alaska, USA - NGEE Permafrost154B-two... | ecosystem: Environmental > Terrestrial > Soil > Wetlands...
GATCACAAGATACGAGAGGCCCTCGGGCCTGGCGTCCACGCGGCGCCGCGCCGGCGGTTGCACCAGCACGTAGCGCCCCGTCGGCAGAATGTCTGTGCTGGGCAGTAGTCAGTCATGTGCGAATGTGCTGCAAAGTCCAGGGTTCTGAGACGCTGAGATGCTCCCCTGTGCTCGGCCTGTGCTCGGCCGTGTTAGACCGTGCTGAGGCGTCTCGTCGGCAATTCGGAGGCAACGAGGTCAGGCCGCACACGACACTGGGCCGGCGCATCAGATGGCGCGGCGGGGTCGCCAGGTGGTTGCTTCGCCCTGAGGCTCAGCTGTGGGACACCACCCGCTCGAGGGCGGCGACCATCTCGGGGTCGAACTGACTACCCGCGCAACGCCGCATCTCTTCCAGGGCGTCGTCGGCCGACCGTTCAGGCCGATACGGTCGGCGATTCACCAGCGCCTGGAAGGTGGAGGCCACCGCCACGATACGCGCGCCCAGCGGGATCTGCTGCCCACTCAGCGCGAGAGGGTAGCCCGTACCGTCGAAGCGCTCGTGATGGTGGGCGACGGCGTCGGCCACCGAGTCGAACCCCATATGTCGCAGCAGGCGCTCGCCGGCTCGAGGGTGTTCGCGGATCAGCACCCACTCTTCGTCCGAGAGGGCGCCAGGCTTGCTCAGGACGTTGTCCGGGATGCCAAACTGCCCGATGTCGCGCAGACGAGCTGCCTCGCCGACATCGGCGATCTCCTGCCGAGACATGCCGAGCTCGACCGCAACCGCCGCCGCCAGCCGGGCAACGGTCTCGGAGTGCTTCTCCTCGTAGTGCACCCTGGCGTCGGTGAGCTTTGCCATCATGGCCAGGTATCGGAGAGCCTGCTTGCGGCCGCTGGAGAAGCTCCCGTTGCCGTGGTCCTCGAATCTGACACAGCGGTTGCGGCCGCGGCGCTTGGCAAGATCGACCGCCCATCGGGCCCTGTCGATCAGTGCCTCCTTGTTCTTACCGTCCCATGGGTAGGTGGCGACCCCGACGCTCATGGTGAGACTCCGTCCGCCGGCGTCGATCTTCGCCGCCTCGACGGCTTCCCTGAGGGCCTCGGCCGCCTCCAGGGCGCGGGCGCCGCCATCCTTGAGCACCACGGCGAACTCGTCGCCGCCAAAACGGGCGCAAAGATCGGTCGGCCGCGACGCGCTCTCGATGAGCTGGCCGATGAAGCGCAGCGCCTCGTCGCCGTGCGGATGGCCGACCAGCCGGTTGAAGTCGGCGAGACGGTCGACGTCGCACAGGACGAGAGAAAGCTCCCCGCCCGTTTCCTCGGCGCGCGATATCTGCTCTGCCAGACCCTCATGGAGGCGCCCGTGCGTGTAGAGCCCGCTGAGCAGGTCGGTAGCGGCGTCCGCCTCCGCCCGGCCCACCCGTTCGGAGTCGCCGATCAGAAGCCTCGTGAGAATCTGCGTCGCGTCGCCCCGCAGACCGTCCTCCTCCGCCGTCTCGTAGGCCGGGAAGTCGACCGACACGGCGCCGACGATCTCCCCGTCGGGGCGCGTGAGAGGGGTGATGGCGCTGATCCAGACACCGTACTGGTCGGCCGACGCGAGGCAGATGTCGGGCGTCTCGCCGGCCAGGACGCGCGGCAGCTCCACGTCGGTCCCCACGGCCTCCCCGAGATGTGAGCGCTCTTCCTCGTCCTGCTCCGCGTCACAGACGACCATCTGGCCTGCACCACGGCGCGCGACGGTGGTCATGTATCGCACTCCTGGGTTCGCGTCGCGTACCGCGCACAGGATGCGGACCGTCTCGGAGTAGGCCGGGTCGTCCTCGCTGCCGCTCTCGCCGAGGGCCACGTGCGCGTCCACGTCTATGAGCGCTGCGGCCTGCGCGCCGATGGCGAGCCCCCGCTGCCTGACCGAGGTGATGTCCGCCAGCACTCGGGCGAAGGCATCCACCATGACCGGGTCGAACTGGCTGCCCTTGCAGCGCTCCAGCTCTGCAAGGCAGTCGGTGAAGCTGAGGCCGCGATGGTACGGCCGATCGAACGACATGGCGTCGTAGGAATCGACGACGCACATGGCGCGTGCGATGATCGGGATCTCTGCCCCAGCCAAGCCATCCGGGTATCCACGACCGTCGTAGCGTTCGTGGTGGTGCCGCACACCCAGCACCACATCGTCCCCGTACAGCGGTCTGATGATGTCGGCGCTGAGCGCCGGGTGCTGACGCATCAGCTCCCATTCGCGCTGGTTCAGCTTGCCGGCCTTGGTGAGGATGCGGTCCGGGATGCCGATCTTGCCGATGTCGTGCAGGTACGCCGCTTCGCCGATCCGGTGCACCGCTTCGCTGGACCAACCCAACTCCTTGCCGAGAAGTTTCATGTACGCTGCCACCCGCGCCGTGTGGCCCAGCGTGTAGTAATCCTTGGCGTTCAGCGCCGTGCACAGCGTACGCAGGTTGTTGGCGTGCATGCGCCGCACATCCTCGTACTGGCGAGCGTTCTGAATGGCGACCGCCGCCTGCTCGGCCAGGGCCTGCACCAGCTCGAGCTCCTCTGGTTTGAAGTGGCGCTCGCGCTCGGTCTCGATGAGGACGAGCATGCCGATCGGCTCGCCGTCGAAGACAAGCGGCGCCGAGAGGCGGCTCTTCTCGCCCCACTCTTCCATCAGCGCGCGGCTCAGCGGGTGCAGGTGCTCGTCGGAGATCGTCTCTTCGACGATCACGCCACCCTCCAGGATCGCCCGCCGGACCGGGTCCTCCTCCAGATTGGCACTGGCGGTGGGCGTGTACGAGCGCTGCCGGCTGCTGTAATACGTGCGCTCGGCCAGGACTCCTTCGTCCTTCCTGTACTCCCAGATGATGCACTCCTCCGAAGCGACCGCGATGCAGGTCTTCTCGGCCACGATGGGCAGCACGCGGTCGAGAACGACGGTCGAGGTGATCGCGCGGCTGGCGTCGAGCACGGACGCTAGCCGCGTGGCGTTCTCGTGCTCACGGCCGAACATGTCGGCGTTGCGGATCGCCAGCGCGGCCGCACTACACACGGCCTCCAACGTCCTCATCTCGTCCTTGGTGAAGGTGCGCGAGCGGCGATCGACGAGTTCGACGGTGCCGAACGCCTCGCCCCGGGCCACCAGCGGCACCGCCATCAGGCTGACCTCTCCCCTCTCCCGCATCGAGGTGCGCTGCTCGTCGCCCAGGCGAAGGTCATCGAGACTCTCGATCATGACCGGCGTGCGCGTCTCCAGTGCGATGCGCGTCGAGGGCCATTGCTCGAGGCCGAAGCTCTGGGCCATCCAGGCCCGGTCGACCTCGCCGTCGTACACGCTGGCCCGGCAGCGGAGCGAGGCGCCGTCGACCACATAGACGCTGCAGATCGGCGCCTCGGCCATCTCGCAGAGGCGCTTGCAGGTCGACAGGAGCACTTCGTCGACCGAGAGCGTCGACGAGAAGAGCGAGCCTGCCTCGCTCACCAGAGCAAGGTGCTCGGCCTTCTCGCCCAGCTCGGCGTACATCCGTGCGTTGACGAGGGCCTGGGCGGCGTAGTGGGCCAGGCCCTGGAGTAGATCAAGACGCCCGTAGACCCGCGGCCTCGCATCCGTCAGCACTGCCAGGCCCACGACCCTGCCGCCGGCGATCAGGGGCAGATCGATGCTGGAACGATAGCCGAACCGCAGCGCGTCCGCCCGCTCCGCCTCCGACAGACGCGGGTCCTCCGCCGCGTCGTACACGCACACCGGCTGCATGGTCTTGAGAGCCTGCTCAGTGATCGGATGGTGTGCCAACTCGAAGGTGAGGTCGGCGCAGTCCGCGGTGACGACGTCGGCCTCTGCCGCGCGCAGCGCCAACATGCGGCCGTCCTCGAAACGGTACAGGTCGCATTCGTCGGCGCCGACCAGCTCGCGCATGCGGCGCGCCACAGCGCCCAGGACGTTCTCGATCCTGAGGGAGGCCCCGAACTCCAGGCCCGCGTCCACCAGGGTGCGGAGGTCATCGTTTGCCTCATCAAGCACCCTGACGGTCTCGATTCGTTCGGTCAGGTCACGCAGCACGAGGACGCGGCTGAGCTCGCGCCCCTGCCGGTCGCGCAGCGCGGACTGGCGCAGGTCGAAGTGGTGGGTGTGCGCGTCAACCTCGACGGTCACGATCCGGCCCTGATCTTCCCCGATCGACTCGGGCCTCAGCGTGTCGAGCTCGCCCGCCTCGCCGACCACGAGCTCTGCCAACCACGGACGCTCGGCCAGGTTCTTTGCGGCGGAGCTGCCCTGTGCCTCAGCCGCGAGCAGCCGCTGGGCGGCGCGGTTCGCGTTGACGATGCGCCCCTCGCCGTCGGCCACGAGCACCGCGTCACTCATCTCGTCGAGGATGCGAGGCTGCCACGCGGCGGAAAGGTCGACAGTCCGCAGGCGCGGCAGAGCCCAGATGAGGGGCAGCATGCCCCCGGCAAAGACGGCGAGGCCGAGGTGCAGTCCTCTCACCGGCTGGAAGCCGGCCGTGAAGGCGATGTCCAGCGCGAAGACGCTGCCGACGCCGCCGATCAGCGCCAGGACCTGGGTGCGATAGAGATGCCACGAGCGTCGCGCCTCAAGGAGCAACAGTACGATGCCGGCCGCCACGAGCATGGAGAACCAGATCAGCTGGATCGAGAAGAGCGCGCTGCCGGCGCGGTCGACCCTGAGCGCGGTGAGACCCGCACTCGATGGGAAGATGAGCGAGGGATTGGCGACAACGGCCACGACGAGGCCGACCCCGGCGCCCACCAGGATCGTCTCCAGCCAGCGTCCATGCGGCAGGCGCGTGCCGGCGAAGCGGACGGCGAAGATCAGCCAGAATGCGCCCAGCAGGGGGCCGGTGACCGCGTAGATCGCTGCCAGGTGCACCATGCCCGGCCCCTTGCCAAGCGAGAAGACGAGCGCGTAGCAGAGAGACTCCAGAGCCCCAACCATCAGGGCCAGCGACAGCGCCCGACCGCCCGCAAAGCGCAGGCGTCGCCAAGCCGCCAGCGCCTCCATGGCCATCAGGGCGCTGACGCCGAGCATGACGATGAAGTTCACTGTCTCCTGGTGACCCACAGCCTCGCGATCTCCGGATAGTCAGTTGACGCAGACCAGACTTGTTACCCCTATCGGCACATGAGTGCCCGGCGATAAGAAGCCGGGTCGGCAGGCTGGCGGGAACGTGACGTCGTCGGTGAGCGACTTGCCGAATCACGCCAGGAAGCGCTACTTGATCAGCTCACTGATGGAGGAGGCAATCGCATCAAGCCAGATCGAAGGCGCAGCCACACCACGGCGCAACGCCAAAGACATGTTGAGATCGAAGCGAGCGCCCCGCGATCGTTCGGAGCAGATGATCCTAAACAACTACCACACCATCTCAAGAATCAAAGAGCTGTATCCGGAACCGCTGACCCCTGAACTCGTCATCCATCTGACTCTTCAAGAACTCTGGCACGGTACACTCTCAACCGATGCGACGCACAGTGAACAAGCGGGGCTGATGGCCAGGCGCGCCGCCTCGATGACCCACGCCGCCGGCTTCAGCGCCTCATGAGTGGCGCTGCCGGTCGTCGGCCTGCGTCACGCCCCACGCTGTTCGTGCTCTCTCTGGGGCACGGGGGTGCCGACCTTTGTTCGGGCGCCCTGTTCGCTCTGCTGCCCTTCTTAGTCGTGGAGCGGCACTACAGCTACGCAGCCGCCGGCGTGTTCGCGCTCACCGCCAGCGTTGCGAGTGCCCTCTTCCAACCACTCGTCGGCGCCCATGGGGACCGCAGCGAGGCACACTGGCTGCTGCCCGGCGGGCTCGTCCTTTCCGGTCTCGGCATCGGCGCCGTCGGCTTCGCGACGAGTTATCCCCTCACGCTCCTCGCCGTCGCCGTCTGCAGCGCCGGGGTCGCCGCCTATCATCCTGAGGGCGCCCGCTGGGCACGCCACGCCTCGAGCAGCCGCGTGACCGCCGATATGAGCGTCTTCTCCGTGGGCGGCGGCGTCGGCTTCGCTCTCGGACCTCTCGTGGTGGCGGCCGCACTCGCGCCTCTGGGGCTGCACGGAACGCCGATCATCGCCCTCATCCCGGTCGCCGCGGCGGTGGTCGTCGGCGTGACCTTACGGCGCTTCCGCGGGAAGCCAGTGGGCGAGCACCCGCTGCATCGGCAGGCAGAGGTGCTCGGCTCGGAGTGGCGCCCGTTCGCCTGTCTGGCCGCGCTCTTCTGCGTCGCCAGCGGTGTGGCCATAGGGCTGCTCACGTACGTGCCCCTGTTCCTGGTACAGGCGCGGGCCACGAGCCCCGCGGCAAGCAACGTGATGACGAGCGTGTTGCTCGCCGCCGCGGCGGCCGGCACGCTGCTCGGCGGTTTCGGCGCCCAGCGCCTCGGACGCCGCTTCGTACTGGTCGTGCCGCAGCTCGTGCTCGTGCCGGCGATAGCGCTGCTGCCCAGCCTGAGCTACGGCGCCATGATCCCCCTGATCATCATCATCGGGGTCGCTGTGAACGCGAACGTGGGCATCGCGCTCGTGCTGGCGCAGGAGTACCTGCCGGCGCACATGGGCCTGGCCACGGGGCTGACCATCGGTGTCTGCGGCGGCGCCGGCGGCCTGATCGTCGCCGCGCTCGGCCTCTTGGGGGACGCAGCAGGGCCGAGCTCAGTGCTCTATGCGCTCGCCGCGCTGCCGCTTGTGGTAGCCGTGCTTGCCTCCAGGCTACCGCGGCCGGCGGCCGCTCCGCCCGAAACCGTGTGGAGCCTACGAGTCGAAGCCGAGCACTGAGGTCGCCGACCGGATGCCAAGCCGACGCAAGATGGGGCCGTATGGCATGGCGCTCATGACACAGCAGACGCCTTCGGTAGAAACGAATGGCTGTCAGCTGGCGCCACGCGACTCCAGCGCAAGTGCCCATGGGCCTTCGCGGGCGGGAGAGAAGACCCGCCTATCAGTCAGCGGCGATGACTGGGTCCCAGCGTCACAGGTTCAGGTGTCGTGTCGGGAAGATCGAACCGCCTCCTGTGCAGGTCATATGGGCAGCAAGCCGACGAGGAGCCGACGCGCCGATGGAGTGCAGCGCCGATCAGCTTCCCTGCCTCCAGACGCTGTCGCGGGCGCGGCCCTCATGTCGATGGCGCGACCCCAAGTGGGTACAGGACGCTCCAGCAGAATCTCGCGCGCACTCACCCAAGGCCCGGTCAGGCCCTCAGCGGCTTCTCCCTACTCTCAGCCAAGCTGAGGCGCAGCTCGTCCAGCTCCTTTGACGTCAGACCCCAAAGGGAAGCGGCCAGCTCGTCAACATCCGCCTCGGCGCTCGCCACTTGGTCGGTCGCCTGGTCCTTCACGGCATCATGTGCGAGTCGCGAGCACTCGGCGAGGCGGACGTGGACCTCCTGAGCGCGATCGAATGCCGGCACCCTCACATGCTCCATAACCTGCGGCGTCGCGAAGCTCTTGCCGCCCTTCTGCGAGTAGGCTTCGAGAGTGAACCGGGCCGGTGTGGAGTTCATGCAGGCACACACGAAGTGGGCTTCGTCCTCGTCGTCGAGGGCCACCATCGTGACGATGTGCTGCGGCACAATCGGCTTAGCGTCCTTCATGGACACCACCGAGCACAGGAGCTCATCGCCGATGCTCGGAAACACGACCTTGTGCTTCGCGAATGTGTAGTCCGCGACATTGAACATCGAGTAGAAGGGGTCCCCGGCATCGAAGTAGCGCTTGTAGCCGGAACGTGACTCGAGCGCCTCACGGAAGCGCGCCAGGTAGGCGTAGGTCTTCGGGTAGCGCGTCTTGAGCCAGTCCTCATCATAGCCGCGCCGCTTCTTGGGATCCTGGACCATGAGGATGCTGTACTTCGGTGCAGCGCACCACCGCGCCGTATCGCCAGCCCGCAGCAGGGGATAGACAAGGTCCGCCTCGACGACGACCTGCACCGCGTCGAGGGAGGCCTTCCCAGTCTCGGGCAGATTGGACACGAGTACGCCGCCGGGTACAGCCTCCTCGACGCGCAACCAGTAGACGCCGTTCATCCACGTGCTCGCCCCCGCTCTCGCCTGATAGTCAGCCGGGCCAAGCACCTTGCGAACGGCCCCCAACGAGCGACGCCGGCCTGAGATCCACGAGGATGTCACATCGTCCGGATCAACCGGCAACGCCACCAGCTGGCGCACGCGACACATGGCGAGGACTTCGTCGAGGGAAGCGTCCTCGGGAACGCGACCGCTGCGCTTCTTGGACCAGTGGTTGTAGGACACCGGATAGGTGGTCTCCTGGCCCTTCTGCACGACGATCACGGCGGTGCGGTTGCTGGCGCCTTCAAAGGGGTTGAGGTCCACCATGTCGTCGACGAACAGGACGCGCAGCGGCACTCCGCTGGCGGGTTTCATGCGCCGGAACCCCTGCCCGGCGCCGGAGGTCTTGAGCAGGCTCTGCGTGTGAAGCGCGCCGGGTATTGTGGAGGCTCTGAGATTCGAGGAGGAGCCGATGCCCCGAGGAACGACATTCCCGAAAGAGCTACGTGAGCGAGCTGTCCGCATGGTCGCCGAGAGCGGCGAGCCCGGAGCGATCCGCCGCGTCGCCGAGAAGCTGGGCGTAAGTCCCGATGCCGTGCGCTACTGGATCAAGAACGCCCCGGCGGAACTGGGCGGCAAGAACGGCCTTACGTCCGATCAGCTCGAGGAACTCAAGGCACTGCGCCGCGAGAACGCCGAGCTGCGGCGCGCCAATGAGACCCTGAAGGCGGCGAGCGCCTATTTCGCCAAGGAGCTCGACCGTCCCCGCACGAGATGACCGGCTTCATCGCAGCGCACCGCGGTCGTTTCGGGGTCGAGCCCATCTGCCGGGTCATGGAGTGTAGTCCCTCCACCTACTGGGCCGCCCGCAGCCGCCCACCGTCGCAGCGTTTTCTGCGCGACGAGCTGCTCAAGCCCGAGATCAGGCGCGTGCACAAGGAGAACTACGGCGTCTACGGAGCGCACAAGCTCTGGAAGCAGCTGAACCGCGAGGGCATCAGGGTCGCGCGCTGCCCGACCTGGTGCACCACTCCGCGGCTGCCAGTACACCTCGATCCGCTACACCGAGCGCCTTGCCGAGGCCGGCATCGCCCCCTCGATTGGTGCTGCCGGCGACGCCTACGATTGTGACGTTCCCTCTCGTCGGCAGAATGTCGGCAGTTCTGCCGATTCGGAAGTTATGTGCGCCGACGCGCACTACCGGCAATCGCCCTGAGCAGGCAAGAAGTGGTGCCCCCGGGCTGGATCGAACAGCCGACACCAGGTTTAGGAATCATGCGGCAGGCGTGCCGGGCGGTAGCCTGCCTTGCGCGATTGTGCTGCACGGTCCAAGGTTCTGCGAGGCGTCGGTGCTAGGTCGTGCTCAGCCGTGGTGGGCCGTGACGAGGCGGCTTGTCGGCACGACGTCGGCATCCGGCAGGCGAAGGCAACGGCGACGATGTTCGTTCTGATCGGCCGAACCAATGTTGATCACACTGGTCGCGCACAACGCCGGCCTTGACGGGCGAGCACGAAGTGGCCGCCGCGGCTGATGTGAACGCAATCGTCGCGGTCTCGTGCAGTCAACGGTCCTTCCGGTTTCGGGTCTCGTGGTCGTCCTCGAGCTGGCGCACGGCTGTGTTCTTCGTCTCCTTGAGACTGCGCCATCACGGCATCAACGGAGCCAATGCCGGCCGGCCGGGACGTGGAACCCGATTCCCAAGCGACCCACCTTAGCGTCCTCGCTGACCTTACGCCAAGACTACCCCCGAGAGCAGGGCGCCACCCCAGCACCACCGTCGTTCGCATCCCAACGAAGCAAAGAGCTTTTGTGGGCCGTGCAAGACATGAAGATCGCGGGCCGAAGGTCTGGGATTGCTACCTCACCGTGATCGTCGTCCTCGGCGACCTGGCGCCGCCGTTCACGAAGTAGTACTGCGTCGTCTGCGTCGGGGCCAGCGTGATGCTGTAGGAGGAGTACCGCGCAGTGTGGCCATCTCCCAGGTTCTGGGAATGGCGGATGGTGGCGACGCTGCGTTTCTGCCACGTGCCGCTGCGTCTGTAGTAGAGCTTGACGGCGGCGCCCGAGGCAAGCGCCGGGTAGACGCGGCCCGAGAGGGTCACGCTCTGGCCGCCAGAGATGCGCACCTTCTCCGCATCGGCAGGCTTGATCGACATGCTCTTGAACGTCGCCCAGGCGCTGTTCAGGCCGAGCCTTACGCGCAGCGTACTGCCATGCATGAACGTGGTGCCACCGCTGCCGATGATGGCCGCCTTCACAATGCGTGGCGAAGCGCCGGCCTCGACCCGGTAGATGGCTTGCAGAGAACCCTTCACTGCCGCGCCCAGGGAAGCCGTGAGCTGGGCGGGCGTGCGCCGGAGCGGCCCCCAAGTGTGAAGTGGCGCGTCGAAGTCGTAGGGGTCCGCGACGCCCTTGAGGTAGGGCAGGGGCGAGGTCTGCCAAGCGAGCTCGATGTTCTCGGTATGGCCACCGGAGGAGGAGAAGTAGAACGCCTGGATGGGCTGGCCCTTGTAGCTGGGCACGACGCCGGCGGTCGCCTTGATGGCGGCGTCGGTCTTGGGGTCCTCCCACGACACGCCGCCGTATGCCTGGGAGCGCACGTCGCAGTAGAGATCCCACGGCCCCGTCGCAGCGCGCCGCGCCCGTTCCGCGTAGGAGCGCGCCGCGCAGGCCTGAGCCTTCAATGACTCAGCCGGCCACGAGGGCGGGACTTCGTGCGGGACCACGCCTCGGAGGTAGCTCTCCAGAGCGACGTGGTTGATCATCATCAGCGATGTCCCGGAGATCACGACACGGATCTTGCCGCGGTGCAGTCCTGTCTGCTTCAGGTCGGAGGCCGTGAGGACGTTCAGGCGGCCTTTGATGGGCGCGAACGTAACGGCGGCGGTGAAGTCCTTGCTGAACCCGCCGGCAACGACCCTGTACCTACCGTTGACGTAACTGGTTGTCGCGATCGTGCCGCCCGGAATCGAGACAGTGTCACCCCCGCACTTGACTGTGAAGTCGTTGGGGCAGGTCAGCTTGACGGCCTGCAAACCACTACGCAGCAAGACACGGACGGTGCGGCTCTTCACCGTGGTGAACCCGACACCAGTGTAGTAGTGCCTGAGGATGGCCTTGCAGGTGGACCCATGCTTGGCCAAGCCGTAGGCGCCCCACTGCGACATGCCGATGCCGTGACCCCAGCCGCGGCCAGAAATCGTGAAGTAAGTCTCCCCCGCCCCGAGCGCGGCCGCGGCCGTGACCCGCAAGTCGCGGATCGCGCTGTAGCCGCTGAGGTTGGCGGCGTCGGCGGGCATCTTGGCGCGGACCTCCCAGCTCTGCCGGTTGGTCATCGTCACGGCGACCGCGTAGCTGCCGTCGGCCTGCAGGTCGGCGCGGCGCCACTCGATCCAGTCGCCGCCACTGGCGCGGCGCTTCTGCACCGTCACGGTGCCGAGGCCGGGGCGTCCGCCGGCGTCGGTCACCGTGCCGCTGTAGGTGACGGAGTCGTCGACCTCGACTTGGTCGGCGGACAGGGCGAGGGTCACGTTCCAGGGCTCGGGGGCGGGCGCGGCTCGCGACAGTCGGGTCGCGACCGCCCGTCGCACGGTCGCCAGCTGCGCGTACAACGCATCCCCAGGGCAGGCCGTGTAGTTGGCGTCGCGGTGGCCGGCGATGACCGGAAGCGTCACCGTCTGGCCTTCGGTGTACCTGTCGCTGCCGCCCGCAATCATGGTCGCGTTTCCCTGCGGGTCGAGGCCGTGCAGCTCGAGCTTCCAGGCGAGCAGGTGCTCGAGGGAGGCCATGGCGGCGGGCGGGGTTGCGCTCGTGTACGTGCCCATGATCGCGACGCCGGTGGAGCCGGTGTTGAAGCCGTAGGTGTGGGCGCCGACCACGCCCTGGCGGGGTCCGCCGTAGCGGCCCACGTAGATGGTCCCGAAGCGGTCGATGAGGGAATTGTAGCCGATGTCGTTCCAGCCGAGCCCCGTGGTGTGGTAGACGTAAATGCCGCGTACGATTCCCGGCGCCTCCGTCCTCGTGTAGGTGTTGGCGCCGGCGGTGTGATGGACGAAGGCCATCCTGACCGGCGCCTTCACCGGCGCTTCCTTGCGCAGCGACTCGTCAGCGCCCCAGCCGGCGCGCGTGACCCAGGCCGGATCATCGACCGCGGCCGAAGCGATGGGCGTGCGCGCCATCGCGGCGACGGTCACCACGATACGGCGGACAGCGCCGAGCGCCCGCTCGGCCACCGTGCCGTCGGGGCTCGTGTCGATGGCCATGAGGCGCACTCCCTCGAGCGCGAGCGGAGCGAAAGTCCCCTCGGCTCGCGCGCTCACCTGCACGTAGCGGCCGGCACCGGCCCACATGGCGTCCACGAAAGCGCGCGGCGCGGCGCCGTCTCCGTCCGCGACCTCGAGCGGGCCCTCGCACCAGGGGCTCCAGTCTCGACCGTCGAGACTGGTGCGGACGCGAACGGCCACGGCGCCGTCGGCAGCCGGCACGTCGCACATCACACCGATCATGGTGAAGTCGGCGCCGTGGCCGTTCGCGTCCGCACCAGTCTCGACCGTCGAGACTGGTGCGGACGCGAACGGCCACGGCGCCGTCGGCAGCCGGCACGTCGCACATCACACCGATCATGGTGAAGTCGGCGCCGGCGTCGAGTGTGGCGGGGGCGAGGAGCGAGGTCTGTGGCGCGCGCGCGCCCGGTGTTTCGAGCGGCGTGGGACCGGTCGCGGCTGAAGAGGCGTCGTCGGGTGAAGCCGCTCCGGGCGCCGGCGCGACCGGGAGGCGATCGCCCATGGTGATCGTGCGACTGTTGACAGTATCGACCCGGAGCCAGCCCGCGACCGCCTGGCTGCTGCGCGGCGTCGCCCACGCGGCGGCAAGGAGAGCCACCGCGCCGATCACGACGATCGTCGCGGCGCGGCCGCCCCTGCCTGCTCTGTCTCTGCTCAATCGCATGTCGCTGCTTCTAGGCTTCGGCATACAGGTGCCAAACCTTAGGGCGCCCGGCGTCTGCCGCTTCGGCGCGCCCGGTCACGAGTGCCTGCTGCATCCTCGAACGACGCGCCGCGCCTCATCGCCCGCACGCATATGGTATGGTAATAATGGTTTGTGGTGAACTCACCGGCTCCTCGCGACCACGCCTCCTCCCATGAACGGGAACCCCCTCCACATCCTGATGATCAGCGTGCACGGCTTGATTCGTGGCCACGACCTCGAGCTGGGACGCGACGCCGATACCGGCGGCCAGACGACCTACGTCGTCGAGCTGGCACGGGGCCTGGCCCGCCACCCGGACGTCGCGCAGGTCGATCTCGTGACTCGCCTGATCGACGATCCGTCGGTCGACGAGGACTACGCACGAGCCGAAGAGCCACTGGGGGAACACGTCCGCATTCTCAGAACGCCCTTCGGGCCCTCCGGCAGGTACATGCGCAAGGAGCTCCTGTGGCCATATCTCGATCAGATGGTGGACCGCTGCCTCCATTTGCTTCGTCGGCAGGACTGCCCTCCGGACCTGATCCACAGCCACTACGCTGACGCCGGCTACGTCGGCAGGCAGCTCTCTCTACTCCTCGGCATCCCCCACGTCCACACCAGCCACTCGCTCGGCCGCGCCAAGCGCGAGCGGCTGCTCGCCAGCGGGCGCAAGGCGCATGCCATCGAGCGCCAGTTTCGGCTCTCCCACCGCATTCAGGTAGAGGAAGACGTCCTGCGGCATGCGTCGCTGGTAGTCGCCAGCACTCGTCAGGAGGTCGAAGAGCAGTACGGACTCTATGAGGCCCATCAGCCCAAGCGGACCATGGTCATCCCCCCCGGCGTCGATGTATCGAGATTCTCACCGCCGGGGCGCGGCAAGATCGCAGCGGAGAGCCGGGAGAAGGTGGATCGCTTCCTGTCCGAGCCCGGTAAGCCGATGATCCTCGCCATCGCGCGACCCGTCGCGGCCAAGAACCTCAAGGGCTTGCTTGACGCCTACGGTGGCGATGACGCCCTGCGGGAGATGGCCAACCTTGTGATCGTCGCCGGGAACCGGGACGATATCCGAGAGCTTGAACCCGCTCAGCGGAGAGTCCTGCACGGTCTCGTCATGGACATCGACCGCTACGACCTGTGGGGCAGAGTCGCTCTGCCGAAACAGCACGCCGCCGAGGACGTACCCGAGTTCTATCGCCTGGCGGCGCGACGCTACGGGGCGTTCGTCAACCCCGCGCTCGTCGAGCTCTTCGGTCTCGCCTTGATCGAGGCCGCGGCCAGCGGCTTGCCGGTCGTCTCGACCGAGAGCGGCGGTCCCAGCGACATCGTCGCCAACTGCACCAACGGCTTGCTCGTCGACCCTCAGGACCCGCAAGCCCTGACCGAGGCGATGAAGACCGTCCTCGGCGACCGGCGGCAGTGGCACAGATGGTCGCAGAAGGGGATCGCGGGCGTGCGGCGCAACTACACCTGGGACGCACACGTCGCGAAGTACCTGAAGGGCGCGCGGCGCGTTCTCCACCGCGACCAGAAGCGCCTCCGCCGGCAACTTGCCTCCAACCTGCACGGTGGCACTGGGTCTGCCATGCCCTCGGTGAGGCGGTTCCTCATCAGCGATATCGACGGCACGCTGACAGGCGACAGACCAGGCCTTGAGCAGCTGCTCGCCTGGATGAGGGAACAGGCCGGCAGCATCGGTCTGGGCGTCGCCACGGGACGCACGCTCGAGAGCGCGCTCGGGCAACTGCGAAGGTGGCGCGTCCCCAAACCCGACGTCCTGATCACGTCGGTCGGCACGGAGATCAGCTACGGCCGGAGGCTGATTCCCGACACAGGATGGGCCAATCACATCCGCTATCTCTGGCGCCGGGATGCCCTGGTGGACGTGCTCGCCGAGATCCCGGGCCTGCACCTGCAGGAAGCCCCGAACCAACGCGAGTTCAAGCTCTGCTACTACGTCACCAACGGCGAGATGCCGTCGCTGGGGGAGATCGACGAGCGGCTGCACGAACAGGGGTTGCGCGCAAGACTCCTCCTCAGCAAAGGAGAGACCCTAGATGTGCTCCCCATCCGTGCATCCAAGGGCCACGCCATCCGCCACCTCGCCCACAAGTGGGGACTCCCGCTCTGCGACTTCCTGGTGGCGGGAGACTCGGGCAACGATCTGGAGATGCTCAAGGGCGACACGCTGGGTGTCGTCGTCGGCAACCACAGCCCCGAGCTCGAACCGCTGCGTGACCTTGAGAACATCTACTTCTCAGAGGGCCGCTGCGCCTCAGGCGTTCTCGAGGGACTTGAACACTACGGCTTCTAAGGGGCTTCTTGGGAACCGTAGCGAGCGGGGTCTGCATCCCCCAACCGCCGGCTGTGATGTGCGCGTCGCAGCGAGCGAGATCGAAGAGGTGCTCATGAGGAGTCTTCCGCCTTCATCCCCCCGTGCGCCGTCTCACGCCGCGCTGGTGGCAGTCCGAGATGACTCTTGCGACAGATCGCAAGGGGACAGCGTGGTCGAAACCGGCAACGCTACCCACTCAAGAGGACGGGCCAGCCGCCGATAGCACTTGGTGTGGGTGGTTGGCAGCCGAGGCTGGCACGGAACAGCGACAGCCTCTGGGAGGCACCCCGACATCGCCCATACAGAGACCGGTCATGACGTGTCGCGCCACGGCAAGCGAAATCCGGGAGGTGCTCATGAAAAAAGCCCTCACCCTCGCCGCCCTGCTCGTCGTCCTGCCGCTGCTCCTGCAGCCCGGCGTGGCGTCCGCAGCGACCCAGACAACCGCATACACGGTCACCCTCAACCTGTCACGGGCGCAGGTCTTCGTGAACCAGACCGTGAGGTACAGCGGCACCGTGCTGACGGCGGCGGGCAAGCCGGCCTCCGGCGTCGTCACCATCCAGAAGCGGCGCGCCTCCGGCGGGTCCTGGGTGAACTGGCGTACCGACAGGCTCGACGCGAGCGGCGTCTACGTGAAGACCGTCAGGATGACCACTCGGCGGACCTGGGAGTTCCGCACCAGGATGCCGGGGAACGCGGCCAACGCCACCGGCTACAGCTCCCTGCGGCTCCTCAAGGTCGCGGGTCCCACATCGATCGAGGCCAAGGTCATCAGCCTCGTCAACAGGGAGCGCGGCAAGCGTGGCCTGCGGCCGGTGCTCGTCAGGTACAGCTTGACCCGCGCGGCACGCGCCCATTCCCGCGAGATGGCGCAGCGTCTCACGCTCACCCACACATGTGCCAACGGCGACTCCGTTGCCGGGCGACTGCGCAGGTACGGCTACGAGCGAAGCGGCTATCGCTACTGGAGCGTCGGGGAAGACATCGCCTGGGCGCAGACCGGCTCTCTCCTAGCGACGCCGACGGCCATCGTGTCCGCGTGGATGCACAGTAGCGAGCACCGGCGCGTCATCCTCGCGGGCAGGTTTCGCGACGCCGGCGTAGGCGTCCTCACGTCCAGCAGTGGCCAGCGCTTCTTCACGCTCGACTTGGGACGACGCATCCGCTGAGGCACAGCCGGCCTCTTCGCCGCACACGGAGGGTCACGGCAACGGCCGGGGGAGTGACCTCCTGTGCCTCGAAGGTGTTCGCGGTGCCCGTGACCACCAATGGGCTGCCCACGGCCGTCACAGGGCTTGGAGACGTGTCCTGCCGACGAAAGTGGTAAGCGTTCAGTCGGTCCACCCAGGGCCACCGAGGACGAGACCGCCGAGGGAGCGTAGGCAGGCCCTCACCTCTGTGCCTCGAACCCTTTGGGCATGGAACGCGCCGAGGCTGAGGCGGTCTATGAGCAGGGACGTGAGACGGTCGTCGCTGTGCTCCTGGAGCTCTCGGCGCAGAACGCT
>Ga0209386_1000619_pt1 | contig 16771 bp, 16 predicted proteins | sample NGEPertwo_FD_184510 | JGI IMG/M metagenome (GOLD analysis project Ga0209386, IMG submission 184510) | Arctic peat soil microbial communities from the Barrow Environmental Observatory site, Barrow, Alaska, USA - NGEE Permafrost154B-two... | ecosystem: Environmental > Terrestrial > Soil > Wetlands...
TTTGGTGAACGTGTAATTTCATTTGCATTCATTCCGTTCCAAGCCCACTCTAGCGTTCGTAACCTGGCCGGTAGCGGAGCCATCCGCGCACGAATGACCGGTGAATCCAAGGATAGGTTAGCGGAACTAGGACTGAATTGTATATGGATACCCCTAGCACCATGCGCATTATATCCCCAAACGGCCATTGAAGCCCTACTCCTAGGCTCAAAAAGGCAACCAGGATTTGCCCTGCTAAGGTAACTAAAAAGACCATGAAAGTCGCTATAATAAAATTTTCTCTATACCAGCGTTCGGCAAGCCAATAGCTTAAAAAAGCAACCACTGCAAGGGTAAAAGTATACATGCCGATGTAACGTCCTAAATATAAGTCCTCTAATAAACCCGCGCCCAATCCCCATAACACACTCGAACGAAGGCGGTGGTGCATAGCAATATAAATTGTAAGTAGCATAAGTAAATCAGGCTTAATTCCAGACCAGGACCAAAAGTGGAAGACAGTTCCTGGTAAAATCAGGCTCAGGAGAAACATAACTGCGATCAAAACGTAACGCATTATTTCCCCCCTGCCTTTTTAACAATATAAGCCTCTTCTATATTATCAAAGTTAACTAATGGTTCTATAAAAGCGGTTTTAAGTAAACCTGTCGGGTCGAGCTGGATTTCCACGATTCTTCCGATCGGGATATCTTTGGGGTAAACCCCTCCAACCCCTGCTGTTCGCACGAGGTCTCCATTGTTGACATTATCTTCTCTTCGAAAGAGTATTTGTAAATTTCCTTCTGGTGTCAAACGGGAGGAACTCTTATAGGTCCCTTGCACTATGCCAAAGGTTCCATTTCCCGCGCTGCCGCGCACGAGTGCACTGACTTGGCCTTCTCCATCGAGGATTAGTAAGACTTCAGCGGTGGTCGACGAGACAGAAACGACTTTCCCGATAAGCCCTAAGGCGCCGATAACCGGGTCATTGGGTGCAACTCCATCCTTGCTTCCGCGGTTCAAGGTCAAGGTCCGATACCAGGTAGTAGGGTTACGGTTGATAACACTAGCCCCGACCTTTTCATACGTTGCGAGCGTGGGATTCCGGAACTGCCCCTGGTCAAGCTCTGTAAATCGCATACCAGCCAGGACCTGTTCTTTTAGCCTTAAATTATCCCCGGTTACCTGGTCTATTTTCTTAAGAAGGGCATCATTTTCAAGTTGCACTCGTCGAAAGTCCCAAATCACCTGCGTATTATCACGAATTCCAATCCCCAACTGAAGAATTGGTTTTTCTATCGGGCTCAAGATGCTCTTTAACACCCCCCCAACAGGGTTAGGGAAATAGCTACCCACTCCTGTGAATCGGATACTAATAAGTACGCTTAATAAAAGAAAGAAAACGATAACCACGATTCCCGTTACATTAACTCTTTTCGCCATCGTATTCCCTCCCCGCTGTGCTTAATTCTTTTGCGAGGCGGCTATTCTACGAAGCATATCTGCATGTTCCAGTACATGCCCCGTCCCAATAGCGACACAGGACAGTGGATCCTCTGCCAAGTGTACAGCAATGCTCGTTTCATCTGAGATCAGCCTGTCTAGGTTGCGAAGTAATGAGCCCCCTCCTGCCATCATGATGCCTCGATCCATGATATCAGATGACAATTCTGGCGGAGTTTTTTCCAGGCATGATTTCACGGCATCGACGATGGCCATGACTGGTTCTTGGAGAGCTTCTTGAATTTCTTCTGAGGTCACTACGACAGTTTTGGGGAGTCCCGTTAATAAATCCCGCCCACGCACTGTGAATGTACCAGGTTCTGCCATATACGCAAACCCAATCTCTAGTTTAAGGGCTTCAGCCGTACGATAACCGATCATTAGATTATAACGCCTTTTGATATGAGCGACGATAGCATCATCCATTTCATCACCGGCCACACGAATGGAACGACTTGTCACGATCCCGCCTAAGGAAATAACGGCAACTTCCGTTGTCCCTCCCCCGATGTCTACGATCATATTCCCAGTTGGTTCACTGACCGGAAGGCCTGCCCCCATAGCTGCCGCCATTGGCTCTTCCAAAATAATCGGATCTTTTGCTCCCGCTGCTATAGCCGCTTCTTTAACTGCTCGTTCTTCAACCGGGGTAACCCCCGAGGGTACACATATAACCACGCGTGGACGTACAAAGGGGTGTTCTGTCCCTAGTGCTCGACTAATAAAATATTTCAACATCTTTTGTGTAACGTTAAAGTCAGAAATAACTCCATCTTTCAAAGGGCGAATCGCTATGATATTGCTAGGAGTCCTGCCGATCATTTCTTTGGCTTTATCTCCGACGGCCAGAACGGTCTTAGTTGCTATATCCATTGCCACCACGGAGGGTTCTCGCACAACAATTCCTTTTCCTTTAACGTGAACCAAGGTGTTGGCTGTTCCTAAATCTATTCCTAAGTCATTGCTAAAAAAACTAAACATCATATTCAACTCCTTGCAACCTTATTAGTTTCAGTATACCCGATCATTTTGCAATCTACCTAATTCTTGTCAAAATTCAAAGTTTAGAGTCGATATCACACCATAGCCAACGAGTGAACTCGTTCAGCTTAAGCTGAACATCGAAACTTCAGTAGGGGATTCTACCCCCACTGAAGCGACGTAGAACGTTCCCACTTATAGAAGTGGGAGTCTTACGATTAGATACAGCGAATAAGTTCCAGGGAACGGTAACGTTCCATTATAGCGAAGCTTAATTTATCGTAAGTCTAGTTATAAAACTCCGCGTTCTTTTAAACTGATAAACCGGTTATCCCCGATTATCACGTGATCAAGTACTTCTATCCCTAGAATTTTTCCGCCGTCTGCCAGGCGACGTGTTACTTCAATATCTTCCTGGCTGGGAGTTGGATCCCCACTGGGATGATTATGCAATAAAATAATGGCGTTTGAGTTACGCCGTATAGCTTCTTTAAAGCACTCCCGTGGATGAACCAACGATGAATTGAGCGAGCCTATCGAGACTGGGCTGATCCCCAGAACATGATTTTTCGTAGATAGACAAACAACACGAAAATGTTCACGATCGAGGAAACGCATTTCTTCCATCACAATGTGCGCGAGATCCTGGGGAGAATTGATCACAGGTCTGGACATAGGGTCTGCGGAAACTGAGCGACGCCCTAATTCCAACGCAGCCTTTACTTCGGCTGATTTTGCTTTCCCTAAGCCATGTATTTGGGTTAATTCATGAACTGTCAGCTTAGCTAACCCCGAAATTCCACCAACGCTTACCAAAATGCGTTCCGCAAAGTTCAAAACATTTTCTCCTTTGAGGCCAGTGCGGAGTAAAATCGCCAAAATTTCACGGTTCGATAAGGCCTCGGGACCTAATTGGTAAAGCCGCTCACGTGGAAGAAGGTCCTCTGGTAAATCCTTTAAACGTTGATAATCCATTATTCACCTCGCGTGAAGCGATATTTGTCTGCTCGAATCCCCCACGCCCTAAGATATTCCGAGAGATGTTCCATGGGTAAGCCAATAACATTTGTCAATGATCCCTCAAAGGATTCCACAAATTTCCCAGCTTTCCCCTGGATCCCGTATGCCCCAGCCTTGTCCATCGGCTCTCCACTAGCCACATACGCCTTAATCTCATCCACTCCAAGTTCATGAAAACGCACAATTGTTGTTACTACCTTCGATTCAAGTCTTCCCGAGCAAGTTATCAAGGCCACGCCGGTTAAAACGACATGGGTCCGACCACTTAAACTTTGGAGCATTACCACAGCTTCCGCCTGTGTCTCAGGTTTTCCTAAAATGCGGGCGTCAAGGACCACCATTGTGTCCGCTCCCATAATAACATCCTGAAGGTCCCCTCCCTGATCTAACCAGAGGGATAAACCCGCTCGGGCTTTGCGTACAGCTAATTCTCTAACCCCAGTCTCCGGCTCCATCTCTTCGGGCAATTCTTCTGAAACAGAAGCCTTGACAATGTCAAAGGAGTAGCCACCCTCGCGAAGTAACATAGCCCTTCGCGGAGATGAAGAAGCAAGTACGAGCATATTACACCTTCCTAGACATTAAATATCCCCCAAGTGCTCCCAAAATCGTCGCAATGGTTATACTCAAGCGAAAACCAAAGGAGAGCGAGAGAAAAAAGAAATCCAAGTAAGTATGGGAGGGTATATCGATGACGGCTGGGCGCAGAAACGGCGCAAATATGCCATATTTTTCTAAGCCAAATCCAACTAAAGTACCAAGAGCAGCACCGATCAAGATGATCAACACGGTTCTCCCTGCTCCCGAGGGATTTCGCCCCACAGCCATTTGTTTTTTCCCCTTCCATCCCATGTAATTTCGACTTGAACATATATTCTTCAATATAACTACATATTAGTGTAGCATCTCCGTCATTACTACGCAAGTTGACACGGTTCTATTTTCTTCCAAATAAATGAACGGACAACTTGCATTTAACGCATGAGTCGTATGCAATGTTCAAGCACTGTGCATGACAAACAAAAAGGTTGCTTCAAACTCGATTAGGGCTTTCGAGCTTGAAGCAACCTATAAGGCACATTCAAAAAATAACCAGTCAGTATGCCAGTCTATGTTGTGTCATATGCCTAACTTATACAAATCGATTTAAGATTAGGATGGTACGCAGGGATTATGCACCCTGCCTAGGCCCTAGTTTGTCACGACGATCGCAGGGCCGAGGACGTGTCTCGCGGACCCGCTATCTTGCAGATTTAAGTATTACAATATCGCTCCAATTCTTGGCAGTAACTAATTCAACGGTAGATAAATCTTTTTGTATAGATTTACCTTCACCGCTTAGTGCTGCTAAGTCAAGTGTCATCTTATCGTGCTCCGCTTTATTGACCTGCGCTAGATGTTCCAACGCCTTCAATATTTGTGTATTCTCATGAACCTGACTTGATAAAGTATCGAATCTTTGATTAGAATCGTCTATTGATTTATCTAGCTTCTGATCGAGCCCTTCAATCTTCTGATTAAGACCTTCTACGGACTTATCGATCTTCTGATCCAGACCTTCAATTTTCTGATTTAGACCTTCTATCTTCTGATTAAGACCTTCTATTGCCTGAAGAATTTTATCCTCCATTCCTTACACCCCTTTCCAGCTTAGTTGATATGAATTATATCATAGTATATCTATGGAATCATACCTTTACTTTTGAAATTCTGCTTACCGTTTCAGAAGCGCAGCCCCTGCAATACCTGGATTAGTCATCTCATAGGGATTTAGGATCACATCGAGTTCTTCTCTCGACAGTACGCATTTTTCCAGACAAATATCGCGGACTGATCGGCCACATATGATTGCCTCTTTGGCTACGCTTGTTGCCACGTCGTAACCCACATGGGGGTTTATAGCAGTTATGATGCCCACGCTGTTTTCCACCATTTCACGGCAACGTTCGACGTTCGCGGTGATCCCTACGACACAACGATCTCTGAAGACACGTGACAGGTTACGCAGGATGTCCAAGGATTGAAGCAGATTAAAGACCACGACAGGTTCCATGACATTGAGTTCCAGTTGTCCCGCCCCACATGCCAGCGCGATCGTAAAATCATTGCCCTGAACCTGAAAGGCTACTTGATTGACAACTTCCGCCATTACGGGATTAACTTTTCCTGGCATGATGGAGGAACCAGGTTGCATAGGTGGTAGATTTATTTCATTTAAACCAGTCCGAGGGCCAGAAGCCATCAAGCGCAGGTCATTCGCTATTTTGGAAAGATTGACGGCTAAGGTTCGTAATGAACCAGAAACCTCCATGAATGCATCAGTATTTTGAGTTGCATCCACTAAGTCATCGGCAATTTTCATAGGTAATTGGGTCCACTCACGCAAGCGCTCTGTAACTTTTTTTATATACTGGGGATCAGCATTAAGCCCCGTGCCAACTGCCGTTGCTCCCATATTCATGACCTCTAGCGATAGTATGGCCTGTTTGATTCGCTTATGGTCACGTCCTAGCAGGCGAGCATAGGAAGCGAACTCCTGACCAAGCCGAATTGGAACGGCGTCTTGTAAATGCGTCCGACCCATCTTAATGACACCGTCAAACTCCACAGCCTTATCGGCGAAAGATTGACGTAACATCTCGAGCGCTTCAAGCAAATCATGGGCCACATTCAAGCTAGCAATACGGATTGCTGTGGGGAAAACATCATTGGTACTTTGGGCCATATTCACATGTGTATTCGGATGTACTTTATAATATTCGCCTTTATTTCCGCCCAGGAGTTCGATCGCCCGGTTCGCGATGACCTCATTGGCATTCATATTCATAGAAGTGCCTGCCCCACCCTGAATGACATCGACCACAAATTGATCGTGCAGTAAGCCCTCGATTAACTCTCTAGACGCTGCAACAATAGCATTTCCGATTGCAGGTTTTAAGGATCCTATATGCATATTGGCTTCGGCTGCTGCCCCTTTAACCATGCCCAATGCCCGGATCAATTCCCGATGCGGATGATACCCTGTCATCGGAAAGTTCTCCGTTGCACGTACTGTTTGAATTCCATAATATACGTCATCTGGAACTTCATGAGCTCCTATTAGATCTTTCTCTTGTCGCATCCTCTATCTCTCCTTGTTCATTTACATATTGTATACAGTATACAGCATGCTCTAATACTTGTCGATAGCTTTAGCCCCTATGTTACAAGTCAGCCTTCCTGCTGTTGGCATGGGATGAGGATGAGGATGAGGATTGGTTTGTGGCTTTCGTGGCAGACTAAATAACAAGTGTATGCAAGTTACAAGGAGGTTTTTCTTTAAAGATGTTTACCATCCCGGGTGTGGAACGAGCTAATGATTTACTACATGAGGCTAATGGTGTTCTATTCAAAGTATGGATGGAGGAAATTGTTTTTACCTGGCGCTGGTGGGTAGAGATAGCTATTATGATCATATCATGGATCTATTTTTGGTATTTTCTACGTAAAAAGCCTGATACATACAGATTGGTATGTGCTGGTTTTTTTACAATGATGGTGTCTACATATTTTGATACTGTTGGGATGGCTCTTCGTCTTTGGGGTTATCCTAGCAAAGAAATTCCGTTGATTCCGCCTTATATAACCTGGGACTTATCTGCCATACCAATAATAACCATGATGTTTCTTCATTACAAACCGAAGATTAACCCCGTTCTTAAATCTATAGTGTTGTCGCTATCTGGTTCATTTATTTTACAGCCGATTGCCCAGTTGCTTGGCTTATATAGTCCATACCATTGGAAACATTGGTACTCAGTTCCAATGGTAATTATGATTTATTTAGGAGCTAACTATTTCTATAATATATTTAGCTTCCGAAATCCTGATTGAACGATAATCTCGCCTAGCCCTGAATGAGTGTCTCGCGACCTCTATAGATCGTCCAATTAATCGCATCAAGTAATGCCTGAGTACTGGCCCGCAATATATTCTTTGACACTCCGATCGTACCCCAAACTTCGTGCTCTAGGCGTGTATCGATTATGACGCGCACAATGGCTTCGGTTCCATGCGAACCGTCTAGAACTCGTACTTTATAATTTACTAACTCACTTTTCCCTAAAACAGGGAAGAAGTTTATGAGCGCCTGTCTTAATGCCGTGTCTAGGGCATTAACGGGACCATTTCCCTCGGATGCAATTTGAAGCGTTTCTAGACCGACTTTGACTTTGACTACTGCGACAGAATCGAGCTCTCCTCGCAAGGGGTCACTCCAGACATGATAATCTAGGACTTCGAAGGGAGGAGTTATAAACTCTCCAAGTATCCTTAAAAGCAAAAGATCGAGGCTCCCTTCAGCTGCTTCATATTGATAACCACTATGCTCCAACTCCTTGATTTCAGTCATGGCCTTCTCAACTCTTGGGTCGTCCTTACGAATCGTCGGTTCAAAGCGCCGCAAGCGATCTAGAATATTAGCCTTTCCAGCCTGATCTGAAATTAAGATACGTCGTTCATTTCCGACCCCTGCTGGATCCATGTGTTCAAAGGTCCGTTGATTTTTAAGAATTGCATCCACATGCATGCCCGCTTTATGTGCAAAGGCACTGCGGCCTACATAGGGCTGCTTCTCATCAAAAGGTGCGTTCGACAAGTCGGCAACAAAGCGAGAAAAGGGAGTTATTTTTAACAAAGCTGAGTCCGTTAGGATTGTATAGTCCCCTTTGAGCTGTAATAAGGGAATGAGAGTACTTAAATTGGCATTGCCACATCGCTCTCCAAACCCATTCCAGGTCCCCTGAATTTGAGTTACCCCAGCCTCGACAGCGACAAGGGTATTGGCAACAGCAAGACCACTATCATTATGGGCATGAATCCCCAGTTCTTGGTGTGCAAATTTTCCCCTTGCGGCCTTTACCCCTTGGGCAATTTCTCCGGGCAGACTTCCTCCATTGGTATCACAAAGTATAGCGATTTTTGCTCCACCATCAAGGGCGGAGGCAACACACTTCAGCGCATAGTCTGGATTTTCCTTGAACCCATCGAAATAATGTTCTGCATCAAAGAATACCTCTCGTCCTTGGCTTACCAAAAAAGAAACTGACTCTCGAATTAAACGTAAGTTTTCTTCTAAGGTTGTCCGCAAGACATCTCTGACATGAAGATCCCAGGCCTTCCCGAAGATCGTAATTGTTTGCGTTCCAGAGGCCAGGAGTTTCAGCAAAATATTGCTGTTTTCTGGAGATTCATTCACTTTACAGGTGCTCCCAAAGGCAGCAATACGCGCATAGGGAAGGTCTAAGTCATGAGCTTGCTGGAAAAATTCATCATCCCGGGGGTTAGCCCCTGGCCAGCCTGCTTCCACATAAAGACATCCCATCTCTTCAATTCGCTTTACGTAACTTAGCTTATCTTGCGTTGAAAAATGAATTCCTTCTCCCTGAGCTCCGTCGCGCAACGTAGTATCGTAAATCGTGATTTTCTTTTTCCCCTGGATTTGACTCATTTTTCTTCCCCTCTTTCATTAACAAATCTAATAAAAGCCCCGTGACAGTTCCAAAGAACTTGCCACGGGGCTTTTTTCCCACACGGTGTAGTTGGCACCTTCCAACTTGTATCGCTTGGTCCAGACTTTTTCAGCGGAACCCTAGATACACTTCTCATGGTGCTATTATATGACACGACTCATTTATGTACAATAGTTGAAGGTAAATGAATTGCACAAGCCAAGAGCTTATTCGTTAAAATCTTTGCGCACCAACATTAAACGTCAACACTTCGAGGTTCACTGCCAAGTCCACATTCCTAAGCTCGATCTGTGGAGGGATATTCAAGATGACTGGTGCGAAGTTCAGGATGGCCTTCACTCCGGCTTCAATCAACTGATCAGCGATTTCTTGGGCAACTTGTGCAGGTACGGCCACAATCCCAATCTGTGTGAGGTTTTGTTTGGCAACCTCTACTAGTTGTTCTATAGGAAGCACTTCCACGTTGCCGATCATTGTTCCCACTTTTTTAGGATCGGCGTCAAAAATACTAGTGATGATAAAACCCCGTTCCCTAAACCCTTTATAGGAACTTAGGGCCAACCCTAGGTTTCCCGCACCGACCAAGGAGACACTCCAATCTGAACTTAAACCTAGAATCCTGAGAATATGTTGACGAAGATCTTTGACATTATAGCCAACACCCCTTGTCCCAAATTCTCCAAAGTAAGCTAGATCTTTGCGAACTTGTGCTGGGCTAACGCCAACTCCCTCGGCAATATCTCCCGAGGAGGTGGTTATTATCCCTCTTCGATCGACATCAGTTAAATGGCGTGAGTAGACTGAAAGTCTAATAATAGTCGCTTCCGGAATTTTTAATGTTTTCAAATAAGCGCCTCATTTCTCAGCTGATATTTATGATGTAGTACAGTTCGTTAATTATATCACTAACACAAAAAAAAACAATTTTCTCTCCCACCAATTAGACTATCATTAGATCAACTTTATTTATAACCATTACCAGTATTATTTACCAGAAAGTTTATTTATAACCCTTTGAGACTCAAAAAATAACGATAAACTTAAGATTCTTTGTTCCTCAAGGGTAGTTTCTTCGTTAACCTTACTATAAAGTCTATGAAGTCCTTCCAATTGTTTCGGTGGATAATCTCCAGCCAAGGCATCCCAAGCCTTCTTTTCTTTAGCAAGGGCATCAACTGTCCACCCCTTTTGGAGTATGGTATTAACGTTCGTTAAGATCTCCACCGTCAATTGCGTACCATTTCCGGCAACACGAAATGACCTCTCTGGAAGTACAAATTGTTTTGGCAGGGTGGAAATTCCTTTATTGGCAAGGGATTGTCTCAATCCCTTAAGGTCATCTGCAGAGTGGCCCAAGAAGATTCCTACCGTCCAAGGCTCAGTGCTGATTACTTCTGCGTTAAGATTCAACACCCTAAGCTGATCTTTTTTAAGCTGAGCGTTAGCTTCATTTTGAAAGACCCCCACCTGGCAAGTCCAGAAGTTCACTGTCGGAAGTATCAAGACGGTGTCTGTCAGCAAATTAGCTTCTTCGCTATTAGCTTGTACTGCCGCAGCAGCTTGAGTGCGGTTAGATTGCCCTACGAGTTCTAAATAAATCTTACCCACCCCCGAGGTGAGTAAGCCTATTGCCATTATTCCTATGATTACGACAACGATAACTCTAATTCTCTCTGAAAGCCTCATGTACCTCATGCCCCTTCCCCGCCACTTTGGACAACCCTTTTACGGGAAGATATGTTGGGCATGGAGGAAATAGAACATGGGTCGTACTTAAAAGCCTCTAGACAACAACGTGTAGAAGAGAGCTGCTAATAGAGAGGTAATAGGAATTGTCACCAGCCAAGCGATGAGCATTTGTTTGGCTACCCCCCAGCGCACTGCGGAAACCCGTTTGGCACTCCCAACCCCCATGATGGAACCCGAAACGACATGTGTGGTGGAAACGGGGAGGTGGAGACCAGGGAACACGGTCGCTGTCCAGATAACAATTGACGAGCTCAAATCTGCGGCAAACCCATTGATTGGCTCCAGTTTAAAGATTTTCCCCCCCATAGTATGAATGATCCTCCACCCTCCGACAGCGGTACCCGCCGCCATTGCTAGGGCACAAGAAAGTTTTACCCAAAGTTGCGGATTAAGATCGGTCTGGGCCTGCAGTCCTCTCGCGATGAGTGCCATGGTGATAATTCCCATCGATTTCTGAGCATCATTGGACCCATGGTTAAAGGCTAACAATCCTGCAGAAAATACCTGCATTTTTTTAAAGCCGTGATTGACACGGGAGGGTGAAAAGTTTCCGAAAATGAAAAACATTGATTTCATGATAATGAAACCCAGAATCATCCCGGCGATTGGAGAAAGAATGAGTGCCGCCAGGATTTTCCCTAGCCCTTCCCAATGCAAGACACTAAAACCTGCTTTAGCAACTGCTGCTCCAGCCATTCCACCAATAATAGCATGCGATGAACTGCTTGGAATCCCAAAATACCAGGTAACGAGATTCCAAATGATAGCGCTCAGTAAGGCGGCAATCACTACTTCTTGAGTCGCAAATTTCGGTGAGATGATGTCTCTCGCAATGGTTTGAGCAACCCCGGTGCTATAGAGAGCACCGAAAAGATTTAATACGGATGCCAGAATCACAGCTCGCCTTGGAGTCAAGGCCCTTGTTGAAACACTCGTGGCAATGGCGTTGGCAGTATCATGGAACCCATTGATATAGTCAAATGCCAAGGCTAAAAACACCACAATGATCAGCAACGCGCCGATATTAGTCATATTTCAAGACCACGCTTTTGAGAAGATCGGCAATAGCTTCACAATGATCTAACGTGGTCTCGATATGTTCCAGAATCTCTTTCCATTTGATGATCTCAATTGGGTCTTTTTCGAATTCGAACAAACGAGCTACCTCTTGACGGTAGAGCTTGTCCCCTGCACTCTCAAGGTGATAGATTTCTTCTGCTGCAGCCATAATTTTAGTTTTTTGAAAATGGATGTTTCCCAAACCAGAAAATGCGGTCTGAATTTGCTCGGCTGCCATAAATAGAAGATGAACGAGTTCCTGTGTTCCCAGCGATGGTTTACCTGTACGGTAAAGATGCATGCGTTCCACAGTCCCTTCGGCGCGGTCTACAATATCATCAAGGACTTGGGCCAGCTTATATATATCTTCACGGTCCATCGGCGTAATAAACGTGGAATTAAGCCGATCCAAGATTTGATTGGTGACATTGTCTGCTTCATGTTCGAAGCGATTCATTTGAGCAGCGTCTTCGGAAGAAACACGATCTTGCTGCATAATCCCTTGAAGCCTTTTAAGGGATTTAGAAATAATTTCCGTACTTTGTGCAAAAAGGAGATAAAATTTGTCTTCTTTTGGTGATAAACCAAACATAAAAACCCCCCCACCCAAGAATTTTTAGGAATCTCACGGGGCTACCTCATACGCATTCCACGAGGCATTATATCAAATCCTTGGGGATTTGTGTTAATTCTAGGTTAAGTTTATTAAATATAAAGCTTTAACGTTTCAATTTATCGATTAGAGCTTGACGAGCATCTGCGAGCATATAGATTGAGCCGGTTACGCACAGCATATCATTTTCTTGGAGTCGCGAGACGGCAAATAAAACCGCTTCTTTGGGATTCTCAATGCAGGTTACTGGCCGTCCGTGTTGTTCTGCCAAGCTCCCCAGAGCCCTCCAATCCCCCGCACGGGGTGAATTCGGACGGGTGATGATGATTTCATCCGCCAAAGGCACGAGCATGTTAACCACTTTTTCTCGCTCTTTGTCCGCCAACATTCCTAAGCAAAGGATGAGGCGGTCCCGTGTATATAGTGGGATCGCTTGCGCTAGGGCCTGGGCTCCATCCAGATTATGGGCCCCATCCAAAAGGATTTTAGGCTTCAGGGAAAGCATTTCTAACCGTCCAGGCCACTTTACCTCACGTAAACCGACGTAAATTGCCTCCTCCGGGATATGTGCACCATACTTAGTTTGCAGAAGTTCGCACACGGTGACTGCTGTTGCAGCATTGCGAAGTTGGTGTAAGCCCATTAAGTGGAGGCGTAGCTTAGAATAGGTTGCGTTGAGTCCTTCAAACTCAAATTCCTGTTCTAACTCTCCACTCCACGTGCTTTGCCAGTGCACGTCTTCACCCACCAACCAAAACGGAACGTCCATTGCTTTCGCTTGTTCACGAAACACGTCAATCACGTCCGGATCAACGGACGCCGTTACGACAAGCGAGTTCGGCTTAATGATGCCCGCTTTTACTTTGGCGATGGAGATCAGATCATTTCCCAAATAATCCATGTGATCCATGGCAATATTCGTAATCACCGAAATCAGTGGGGAAACCACATTCGTCGAATCAATGGCCCCCCCAAGGCCAACTTCAATCAGCGCAAAGTCCACTTTTTCCTCTGCGAAATAGAGGAACGCCAACGCAGTGCTTACCTCAAATTCGGTTGGATGTTCAAATCCTTCGGCAACCATGGCTTCCAGATACGGTCGAACGCGGCTAATCGCCTGGATGACTTTCCCCTTAGGTATCATCTGGCCATTGATTACCATACGTTCTCGCCAATCATGCATATGGGGTGAGGAGAAGAATCCAATCTTGTACCCAGCTTCCTGCAAAATACGAGCGATCATGACAGCCGTTGACCCCTTACCGTTTGTCCCTCCCACATGGACCACACGGAGGGATTTTTCCGGATTTCCTAACCGCTTTAGCAGTTCCTGAATACGCCCCAGCCCAAAATTCATACCAAACGTGGTCAGGTTGACGAGGTAGTCTAAGCTCTCTTGATAATCCTTTTCTAGATTGTTATCAAACATACCCAGTATCCTCCTACCTTTTTACCACAGTTAAAGATTCTGTTTAAGTTCTCTTAGGCGTTCCTCTAAGGCGGCAGTGCGAGCCACGATCCCAACGAGTCGTTCCTGCTCTTTAGCCACTACTTGCGCTGGTGCCTTGTTGGTGAAGCCGGGGTTACTAAGTTTTGCTTCCAAACTCTGTTGATCTAGGGTCGCCTGTAAAATTTCCTTTTCCACACGGGCAACCTCTTTATCCAGATCAATGAGCCCTTTGAGTGGGAGATAGATTTCCACGCCCTCCAAAACTGCGCTGGCCGCTTGCGGGGGCTTCTCTGCTAGAGTTTCAAAGATCTCCACGCTCGCCCCTCCCGCTAATTTCAAGATATCTGCCGTCCCTGTCTCGAGCACTGCTCGTTGGAGTGCATCGGGAGCAAGGATTAGAATTTCCACTTTTTGCCCAGGAGAAACCTTCATCTCAGCCCGAATATTACGGATAGCCTTAATGGCGTCCATGAGTAGGGTCATATTACCCTCAGCCACTGAGTCCTCATACTCTGGTAAGGTCGGCCACGCCTGCATCATGATACTATCCCCCTGCACCGGAAGGGCTTGCCAAATCTCTTCCGTAAGAAACGGCATATATGGATGCAAGAGCCGCAGGGTTCCTTCGAGGACCTCAAGTAATACGGATTGTGCGGTATGACGGGCTAACACTTCTTCACGGTTACTTTTATTATAGAGACGTGGCTTGGTGAGTTCGATGTACCAATCACAAAATTCATTCCAGATAAACTCATAGAGCAATCGTCCGCCTTCACCGAGATCATAGTCTTCTAAGGCTTCCGTCCCCTTCTCCACAATGGATGCATAGCGACTAAGAACCCAGCGATCCGCCAAGGTGAGTTTCCCTCTGGGCCCCTCAACGTAATCTTCTAAATTAAGAAGCACATAACGAGACGCATTCCAAATCTTGTTCGTAAAATTCCGTGTTGCCTCGAGTCGCTCCGGATGAAAGCGTAGGTCATTTCCCGCAGTATTACCTGTGATCAGCATGAAACGCAAGGTGTCTGCTCCATACTGGTCGATCACTTCAAGTGGGTCGACGCCATTACCTAGGGATTTGCTCATTTTCCGACCTTCAGCATCCAGTACCAGACCATGAATCATGACTTTTGGGAACGGCACTTCGCCCTTGAACTCCAGCCCCATGACAATCATGCGGGCGACCCAAAAGAATATAATATCCCTCCCGGTTACCAGGACAGCATTGGGATAGAACTGTTCCAATTCGGGTGTTTTTTCTGGCCAACCCAAGGTGGAAAACGGCCAAAGTCCGGAAGAAAACCATGTATCTAAGACATCAGGATCTTGCTTTAATTGAAGAGATTCGCAGGTAGGACAGGCTAATGGGTCATTATCCGCACAGATTTCTAGACCACAATCCTCGCAATACCAGACCGGGATACGATGTCCCCACCACAATTGTCGAGAAATACACCACTCTCGGATGTTTTCCATCCAACCCAGATAAATCTTCTCAAATCGTTCCGGAACAAATTCTAAACGTCCATCCTTGACGACTTCTATCGCGGGCTTTGCTAGAGGCTCCATTTTCACGAACCATTGCTTACTCACCATGGGTTCAATAACGGTAGAGCAACGATAGCATTGCCCGACAGCATTGGCATGTGGTTCGATCTTAAGGAGGATTCCTGCTGCTTTTAACTCTTTCACAATGGCAATACGTGCTTCGAATCGGTCCATACCGTGGTATTTGCCAGCATTTTCATTCATCTTGGCTTCTTTATCTAAGACGACAATCTGGGGCAATTGATGGCGTAGCCCGATTTCAAAGTCGTTTGTGTCATGCGCCGGCGTAATTTTCAACGCGCCAGTCCCAAACTCTCGATCAACATAGTCGTCGGCTATAATAGGGATTTCCCGTTCCGTAAGGGGAAGGAGCACTGTTTTTCCGATTAAATGACGATACCGCTCATCGTCTGGATGCACCGCCACTGCCGTATCTCCAAACATAGTCTCTGGTCGCGTTGTCGCCACAACAAGAGCCTCTTCACTGTCTTTCACCGGATAACGCAGGTGATATAAATTCCCTTCACTATCGACGTGGTCGACCTCAATATCCGAAATCGTGGTATGACATTTGGGACACCAATTGATAATGTAATTCCCCCGATAAATCAGCCCCTTATTATAAAGCTGAACAAACGCCTCCCTAACTGATTTCGAACACCCTTCATCCATCGTAAAACGTTCACGTTCCCAATCGCAGGACGCTCCTAGGCGGCGTAACTGCTGCGTAATGCGCCCACCATACTGCTCTTTCCAATCCCAAACCCGTTCTAAGAACTTTTCGCGGCCCAGTTCAACACGCTTCGTTCCTTCTTTAACTAACTGCTCTTCCACTTTCGCTTGAGTCGCTATCCCCGCGTGATCTGTCCCCGGCAACCAGAGCGTGTTGTAGCCTTGCATCCGTTTGAAGCGCGTCAAAATATCTTGTATTGTGCTGTCCATAGCGTGTCCCAGGTGAAGAGCACCTGTAACGTTTGGAGGGGGCATTACAATACTGAAGGCTTGTTTTTCCTTGTCCACTTCTGTATGAAAGAAACCCTTTTCCTCCCAATACTTATACCATTTCCCCTCTACTAGGTTAGGATCATAAGTCTTGGCCATTTCGGGTTTTTCCATTGTTTCATTGTTCATATATCTCGAACTCCTTTCAATAATGGTTACGACGAGGGTAGCAACCGGATGAATGGCAACGACGGATGAATGCAAACGAGAATTGACGGTCACCAAAGCTGGTCACGGGCTTTCTTTGGGGCTCAGCTTAATCGGTTCTCTTACAATTTCATTTCATTCATGGCTTGGCTCTTTGGGGCTTGGGTACGGCGTGGCTTGGGTACGGCGTGGCTTGGTTACGACCTAATG
>Ga0209386_1000620_pt1 | contig 16765 bp, 10 predicted proteins | sample NGEPertwo_FD_184510 | JGI IMG/M metagenome (GOLD analysis project Ga0209386, IMG submission 184510) | Arctic peat soil microbial communities from the Barrow Environmental Observatory site, Barrow, Alaska, USA - NGEE Permafrost154B-two... | ecosystem: Environmental > Terrestrial > Soil > Wetlands...
TCATATAATTTTTAACCATTAATTGGTAGGTTTTAAATTACATTATGGAGTTGAAAAATCCAAACCTGAAGGTAAAGCTACCTTTAGGTTTGGTTCAACAGCAAAATACCCGCAATTCGGGTTTCTGTGCTTCGTTAGCAGGATCCGTCAGTTGACGGATGAAATGTAGTACTTAATTGTGATTGAACAGGAAGAGGCGCATGCAGGGAGACTTTCACGCATGGTTCCGTGAGAACGTGAGGGTGATATTCCCCTGCGTGACTCGATTGGCGACAAGTTCTAAAGTGTACGTGACACGAATAAACTAATTTGACATTAACATGGGAAACTTTAAACCCAAAAAATCAAAGACAAATAGTCAAAGTATTGAGGAATATTCAGTTAGGTGCTTAGAGGATATTATGAATCAGAGCAATCAATTGAAAACATATTTCTCTGTTAATGATAAAACCTCCAATATTGATGGTTATATTGAATTGTTGGAAGACAACTGTATATCTGGAAAAATTACAGTCCAAATAAAATCTCTTCCAAGAAGATTCTATGAAAACCCAAATTTTGATTGTCCTACATCTCTTTTCGGTTATGCAGAAAATTGTCCGACAGAACTTGTTTTTCTAATTGCAGTAAATCGACATGAAAAAACTGCTTTCTTTAAGAATATAACCCAAGATTTAATACAGAAGAATAAACATAAAAAAAAGCAGAGCACAATTCGAGTTTCATTTAACGAAGATGAAAAAATAGTATCTCAAGGTCTAAACGAAACAATTGTTGAATGGAAAAATCTATATGGAAGGTTATCAAAGTTAATTTTAGATAGCTCAAAGATTAAACAAGAAAACGAAGCACTGACTCAAGTTCTAAAAATACACGTTTTGCCTTCTGTAGACATCTCTGAAAGCTATTTGCGGAAAATTCAACAATTTATTGATAGGTATAATTTTTTGTTGGATTATGATTTCAGTACTGTAAAAAAAGTATTTTTTAAAAATGTTTGGAAAGTTGGTTTTGGATTTTCAAAGTTTGCTACGGACGAAATAGCATTCGCATTATACAATATTTATAAAGGGAAAAATGACTTAATAATTAAACAAGTCGATTCATTAGCAATTCCAAATTTTGCATTAGCGCGTTATGCCTTGCACAGCTCTGAAAATAAAATTATTGATAATCCAGAACGATTTGCATTAAAGTTGATTTCTAATGATATTGAAAAAATGCTTTCGGGGATTATATTTTTCATGTCTGAAATAACCGCGATTGAATATATTTTTGATTTTATAGAAAAGTACAATGATATACTAGAAACAGAAAAAAATGTTAACGTGCATGACTTGTATTTATTGAAAACTAAACTTGAAAAATATCCACGCATAGCTCAAATGTCTTGCTCTGTTTTAAGGGGAAATAAAGCAATAAACTTAAATACTATCTATGATGCTGTTATCTTTTTATTGGAAAAAAAGTATAATATTATAAGTAGATTGTATCCGAGAGTTTCGGAATATTCATTTATTCACAATATTTCGAAAGCAGAATCGATTAAATTAGCTTATGCTAAATTTGAATATTTATATAGCAGATTAGTAAGTTTATTTGATGCATTCGTTATATCTAATTTTCCTTCATTCAGAAATAAGATTTCTCTCTTTTATGACTGCGATATAATTATTGCAAATATTAACTATGATGAGTTTAGAGAGGGAACGCATGATTATCAAATTAGATTATATTATTTTAAAGCAAGTAAAAAAGTTCAACATTTTAATAAAAGGATAATTACTTCTCAACATTTTGAATCAAATATTTTTAAAACTAACAACGTAAGTTCCGAAACAGAACTAATTAACCGATGTTGGGAAAATAATTCTCCATTCTATGTTTACAATTTCGAATTTGATTTAGTTCGTTGTGAAAATGAACCCGACAAAGATTTTACAACAAATCGCTATATTCATTCTTCATTATGTAATCTTTTAAAGGATAGAATAAATATTTATTTCAAGGACTATTTTGAGAATGAAAAATGATAAAACCTGCTGCTCCGGATATGCAAAGGATGGCAATAGCTGGTGCAGATTTGCAAACTGCACCTCTTAACTGCGAATCTGTGATCCGTTTTAATGCAAAAGCAAAATACCCGGCAAATCGGGTTTTCCGCCAAAGCGGACAGGTGGTGCTTCGTTAACCAGAAAGTAATAAATTGAAAAGCAGTACTTCGCAGGAAGTTTATCGGGAAATTTCCGCCGTGTGTAACAGCAATATAACCAATGTATTTCTGTATTTTGCTGATCTGAAAATTGAATTTTGGAATGCACCGCTTCGTGGGCTAATCATTTGCAAACTAAGGTGTATGAACGATTTGCACGATGTTGGCAACAAACACCAAGTCTGTAATCTGACAGAGAAATAAGTATAGTTTAAATCGATAAATAATGGGAAATTTAGATTCAAAAAACAGGAAAGTTATACTGATCAAAAAAGCATCGGGGGATGAAGAACCATTTTCGTCTGAAAAACTTGAACATTCATTGTTAAATGCAGGAGCAAAAAAGGAGACCGTATTAAAAATTGTTGCAGATATAGAGGCTTGGATACAGCCTGGTGTCACTACAAAAAAGATATATTCCCGTGCATTTTCAATGCTGCGTCGTGACGAAACAACTTCATCATTCCGATACCGATTAAAACAAGCCATATTGGAACTTGGTCCAACAGGTTATCCATTTGAAATTTTAATTGGAAAATTATTTCAGCATATGGGATACCGGACCGAAGTTGGGGTTGTTGTAGAAGGCAAATGTGTTACACACGAAATGGATGTAATTGCAACACTGGATAACGTTCAGCACCTTGTGGAGTGCAAATACCATAAAGATCAGGGAAAGCAGGTTAGTGTTCAGGTGCCCTTGTATGTCCGTTCGCGTGTCAATGATATTATCGATAAACGTCAGGCGATGGCAGGATATCAGGATTTTTCATTTAAAGGCTGGGTAGTTACAAATACACGCTTCTCTGAGGACTCTATTCAATATGGTATTTGCAGTGGCTTAAATCTATTGGGCTGGAACTTCCCCGAAGGCAATGGATTAAAGGAGAACATTGAAAAGTTTAAAATTTATCCGGTTACGGTTCTGAAAAATCTAACCATAAAGGAAAAACAATATTTGTTAAATCAGGGTATTGTTACTTGTTCACAATTATCAGAGAATTCAGATTCATTGATTTATTTAGACCTTAGTAAAACGAAATACAATAGCTTAAAGAAAGAACTTGAAGACATTTGCAGGTAAAATGTATTGCTGAACTGAACAATGGTTGGATCGGCCAGATTATCGGGGTCAATCGGATTGTAATTGATTTGCTGGGCCGACGAAGCTAAACCGAAAAAGAATAGCAGGATAAAAAGGGATTATTAGAGCATGGAGTTCGACCTTGTGTGTAGATTTTGACAAAAAAACGCCCTGTCTGGCAGTGTAACCGGGCAGGGCGAGTCTTTTCAGAAATGATTAAAGTTCGCGGATCTTGATGTTGCGGAACCAAACCGGGTATCCGTGATCCTGAAGACCAATAAAGCCGTCTTTTGAGATTCCTTCAGTCCAGCCCGGAAAGTTTTTGAACTTACTTTTGGCAACCATGGCATCCCATTCCGGAGTCCACAAATTATATGAAACTACTTTCACACCGTTTTGAGTGTGTGTAACCTGTCCATCTTTTACCTTGATTACGATTGTGTTCCACTGTCCTGCCGGATGAACTGTTTTTGGATCAGCAGGAAGTATGTCGTATAACGAGCCTGCCAGATGGCTGTCGATTTTGTTGTCGGTAGCATCCACATTGTCGAGTACCTGAATTTCAGGAGCAGCATAATAAATAGGTTGGCCCGGAACTTCGCGTACATTATAAAAAATTCCAGAATTAGCCATTTTGCTGGCTTTCCAGTCGATCGAAAGTTCGAAGTTTTTAAATTTCTTTATGGAATAAAGAATGTCGCCATTAGCACCTTGTCCGGGTTTTTTGTCAGCACCGGTAAATACTTTCATGGCATCTTCTTCAAGCACCCAGTTTGCAGGCATCGCAGTGCCATTACATTGCCTCCAGCCGTCGAAGTTTTTGCCGTTAAACAAAAGTTTCCAGCCTTCTTTTTGTTCTTTTCCCGAAAGATTGTTCACTGTTTGTGAAAACCCTGGAAGTGCGATCAAAAGCGAAATTGCTAATGATAAAGTCACAAAAATGTTTCTCTTCATGATTTGATTTTTTACTAGCCAGAAGTGGCCATTTGAAATTTATTATGGTTTAGAATTATTACTTTTCAAAAGTAAGATATTCTATTGCATCTAAAGCTGAAATTCCTCCACAATTTTAATGATTTCTGGAAGTAATCAGAGTTCAGAATTCATAATTTTCCACAAAATCACCTGCTTATCTGTAACATATTCGCTGATTTCTGACTTGTTTGTTTTTAATTTATTCACCTATGAGCCAAATACCGGCAACCGAAATTAATCAATCTGAGAGCTTTTGCCTGAAATTTTTACTTTGCCTGAAATAGTGGCGATATTCAGTTTTTTCGCTTGGTTGGGCTGACCACCGCCAATTGAAAGCATTAGATTTCCGGGAACAATCAGTCGCTTGCCATTGTCGTCAACTACCGACATTTGCCTGGGGTTCAACTTAAAAGTGACAGTCTTTTTTTCGCCCGGGTTCAGGCTAATTCGTTGGAACCCCTGTAAGCTTCGGATTGGAGTCGGATAGGATGAAGATTCCAATTTAGTGTAAAATTGCACCACTTCTTCGCCCGCTACCAAAGATGTGTTTTTAACATCAGCACTTATTCCCAGCGATTCGCCGGTTTTTATGGCCTGGGTACACTTCAAATTAGAATATTGATATGTGCTATAGCTTAAACCAAATCCAAACGGGTAAAGAGGTTCTCCTTCGAAATAGCGGTAGGTGCGGCCTTTCATGGCATAGTCTTCGAAAGGAGGAAGCTGATCGGCTGATTTGTAAAATGTTATTGGTAAACGCCCGGCTGGATTAAAGTCTCCAAACAGAACATCGGCAACGGCAGTTCCGCCTTCTTCTCCCGGATACCAGGATTGCATAATGGCAGGCAAATTTTGGTCGGCCCAGTTGACAGCCAAAGCGCTTCCGCTCATGAGAACCAACACAACAGGTTTCCCGGTAGCATAAAGTATCCGAAGTAAGCTATCCTGAATGGCAGGCAGATCAATTTTCACACGGTCTCCACTGTTAAAACCTTCATAATTTACCTTCATTTCTTCGCCTTCAAGCAAAGGAGATATTCCACCAAAGAAAATCACCACATCGCTCTGAGACGCAATGTCTGTGGCCTCTTTCATGGGGTCGTAAGCCTGATTCAGTGCATATTCAAATCGAATCACACCATCTCCGCCCGATTGAAAGTATTCGATTCTAATATCATAATCTTTTCCACCAACCATTTCAAATTCTTTTTGAGAGACTGTTAGTGGTTGGTTTTGCCATTTATCGAAAATAAGTTCGTTGTCGATGTACATTCGGTAGCCGTCGTCGCCGGTAAGTGATAACATGTATTTACCTGATTCCGGAAGGTTGAGGATACCGGTCCACCGGGCTGAAAAATTGGTTTTCATATTCATCCGGTTTGGTGGATTGACTTCCCAATCGAAATCGATTTGTTTATCAACACGATCAACAACAGGGGTTCCTTCCAGCAATTTATTGTCGAAGTATTCGGCATGCAGGCCTTGTTTTTCGCCGAACGAAAGTAGATTTTGAGTTACCGCTTCGAGTTTATTTGCCGGAGTAACCCAGTTGCACCCTTTGGCAAACAGCACTTTTGTGTTGGCCGATACTTTATTTTTAATTCCTTCGAGTGGAGTAACAGCTTTAGATGGAGTTCCGTTGTAATTACCATACATGACACGTTCGTTACTGGCATTTGGGCCAATCACTGCAATAGTTTTCAGATCTTTTTTCAGCGGAAGTGTTTTGTTGGAATTCTTAAGAAGTATGATCGATTCCTGTGCTGCTTTTAATGCGACCTTCCGGTTTCCTTCTGTATCATTGGCACTGAAAGGGATTTGGGCGTATTCCACCAATTCATCAGGATCAAATAAACCCAGACGGAAACGGGCTTCGAAAAGGCGCTTCAGGTTGACATCAATTTCTTTTTCAGTAATAAGACCTGAATTTACAGCCTTAACCAAAGCAAGATAAGTATCTCCACAATTTAGGTCACATCCGGCTTTCGCTGAAATGGCTGCAGCTTCAGCATCGGTTTTTACTGTTTTATGATCGTGCCAGATGTCTAAAATAGCATCGCAATCGGAAACCACATAACCTTTAAAACCCCACTTTTCGCGTAGTATTTGTTGCAATAACATGGGACTCGAAGAACAAGGTTCTCCCAAATACCGGTTGTAAGCGCTCATTACCGACATGGCTCCACCCTCGCGAACCAATGCCTCGAATGCCGGAAGATAAGTCTCCCAAAGATCGCGTGGGTTGGTAACTGCATCAAAGTAATGTCGTGCAGGCTCAGGGCCGCTGTGAACTGCAAAATGTTTTGGAGTTGATATTGTTTTCAGGTATTTGGGATTGTTGCCCTGAAGTCCTTTCACAAAAGAGATTCCAATGCGTGAAGTTAGGAAAGGATCCTCCCCATAGGTTTCCTGTCCTCGTCCCCAGCGTGGATCGCGGAAAATGTTGATATTGGGCGACCAAATGGTTAACCCTCTAAATTGCGTTTTATCGCCTGTCCTGATCCCTTCATGGTATTTGGCCCTCGCTTCGGTTGAAATAATATCGGCCACATCGAAAATCAGGTTGGTATCCCAGGTGGCTGCCATTCCAATTGCCTGCGGGAAAACAGTAGCAATACCTGCCCGGGCAACGCCGTGAAGTGCTTCGTTCCACCAATCACAGGCAGGAATTCCCAGTCGGGAAATTTCGGGTGACACACTGACCATCTGGCTTACTTTCTCTTCCAGCGTTAAACGCGAAACCAGGTCGGTTACACGTTGTTCGACTGAAAGTGATGGATCGTGGAATGGATATTCATACTTTTTTTGGCCGGACAATGTGCTAAATGAAAGCATTGCTCCAATCGAAAAACAAAGAATTAAGCGAATTTTTTTCATGTTGTTAGTTGTTTTATTGAACTGTTTTTATCAGGTTTTGATAGAAGTTTATTGTTTTATCGGTCACCTCTCTGAGGATAATTTGAGGCTTGGTATCGTCCTCAATTATTTGAATCTTGTCCATTCGCAATCCATCCACATTGTCGAAAACAAAGGCAGGCCGATAGTCAGGGGCTTCAGCTTTTACAGTTACATTTTTTATGCTCAATCCATTGACGTGTCGCACGTAAAAGGCCCATGCCGGTAATTCACCAAACATTGAAAATTCAGGATATTCGGCTTCCTGTTCCGGAACGTCTTTCAAACGGTAAATCGGTAGAATGGCCAGTCCGTCGTTTCCGCGCCCAGGATAACTAATTTCAATGTTTTCGAGCGAAACATTCTCAACCGGATGGCCTTCGATTCCGGTGATGGAGCAAGGGAAAGGATTGTGAAAGAAGGGAAGATCTGGTCCTCGCAGATCGTAGTTTTTATCGGGCCGGTCGAATGAGATTTCTATCTTCACATTTTTAATACTCACGTTCCGAAGTATGCTGTATCGTTCGTCTTTATTGCGGTGCCCCAAACGAATAAAGATTCCGTTGCCGGTATTGGTGGCTGTAATGTTATTTACGACTATATTTTCGAGTAATCCACCATCAACGGCTTCCAGAGCAATGGCCGAGCGGAAAGTATCATACACTTTAATGTTTTCGATGGTTACATTTTTAAACCCTCCGGTCGATGCGGTCCCGAATTTTATGGCATTGGCGCTCGACCGAACCGTGCAGTTGGCAATGTAAATACTGTCGTTCCAATCGTCCTTATCGCTCGATTTCAGGCAAATTCCGTCGTCAGCCGAATTGACAAAACAGTTGGTTACCCGTACATTTTTGCAATCGGAAATGTCGATTCCATCGTTGTTCCAATAGGCATCGCTAATCACGCGCACACTGTCGACCGTGAGGTTGCGGCATTTGTCGTAGGTTTGTACCCAACTTGATGAATTTTTTATGGTAATACCAGTTATTTTCAGATTTTTACAACTACCAAAATTGATAATTTGAGGTCGCATATCTTCGTTTGGACGTTTACGCCGAAGGTTGTAATGTTGAGGGTCTAGCTTTCCGAAGTAATACAAACTATCGATATTCAGTGCAAGTCGGCGACCTTGCCCATCGATAGTCCCTTTTCCTGAAATGCAAATGTTAGTTTGTTCTTCAGCCAAAATCAAAGCTTTCCATCGTTTTAAACTCTTGTATTGGCTCGGATCCGTGCTGCCTAGTAAAAAGGCATTCTTTTGAAGATGGATTTCAACCCCCGATTTCAGGACAATACTTCCGGAGAGAAAACGGCCTTCTGGAATTATTAATTTACCACCGCCAAGCCTGGCCAGCGAATCGATCCCGGCCTGAATGGCTGTGGTATTTAGCGTTTTGCCATCGGCTTTGGCACCAAAATCAAGCACATTTATGGTCTTTTGTTGGCCCCAAAAAACTAAGGGGAGTAAAACGAAAAGGACAACCAAGCCTTTTCTGATATAGATTGTATTCATATTCATTGGTTTTAAGGCTATCGTTTTAAGTAATAATAATATAATGCCGTATTAATTTTTGGATCATCACAATAATGCGTACCTGTTTTTTTTATGTAATTACTTTTTTAAGGTCGTTTCTATTTCGTCCGAAAGCAGGGCAAATCCTTGTTCGACTATGCCTCTCGGACGATTGCCATCAGCTATTTATTCTTTCTATAAATCTGTTGCTCCTCTGGAGCAACAGCCAATTAAACGTTTTGCCCGATTAGAATAAATTAGTGCCGCTGGCACTTTTACCTCTCAGAATAACAGTGCCCCATTGGGGAACGATATTCTGAGAAAAAGGGATGAGGCGCAGGAAACCGTCCGCGGGAAAAAGTTTTTCAGGACATAAACCTTCTTTCGGACGGAATTGCATCGGCCTTCCCAAAAGTAGTTACAGAAGAAAGAATAAAATTATTTTAGTATGAAGTCAAATTGCGAAAACGCAGGATAAATCTTATGCTGTAATTTGCCTGAAATCTACTTTCCAAATAGATAAGTACGCATTTTTGTGAAGAACCGAATTTTTAGTCACCCCTAAATCCGAATTTCATTTAATTAAGCCCGAAGGGCTTGAATTTGAATAAGCTCCGATGTAAGCCGGAGGGAGAAAGCACCCGGAATTCAAGAACCCTGGATGGCGCAATTAGTTTTAAGTTCACTTTTTTGTTCGTTTTTGCTGAAAAAAATCAAAGCGGAAGGCCATCTCAAAACTGAAAGGCCAATTCTATGCTATACTTTCATGTAATTTAGAAAAAAAAAGGAGAAGAAGATTTATATCTTCTTCTCCTTTTTAAAATATCAAACCGGATAATTAATATCCTTGATTTTGCGAAATGGCAGGCGATGAACGGTCGATTTCGGTTTGAGGGATTGGGCGAACCAAATGATGGGCATCCAATTTATTTGATTTTTTAGCCCAGGGATTCATCTTCTTGGTGCGTTCAACCAATTTTCCGGTGCGTTTCAAATCCCACCAACGGTTGAATTCGCCCAATAATTCGCGGGCGCTTTCGTCCAGAATCAAATCGATTGAAATGTTTGCTGTTGTTGCCCTGTACGAAACGGTTTCCATCGAAGTCACATCTTCAGGAAATTTTGCACATTGTGGGTCGACACCCACGCCAACAGCGCGGTCGAGAACCTTATTGTAATAATTTTCGGCTGCTCCGAGGGTACCACCCGTTGCACCTTTTACAATGGCTTCGGCAGCCAAAAGGTAAGCTTCGGCGGAGCGGAACAACGCGAAGTCGAATGTGCCAAAACCATTTCCCCACTGGATACCAGGTTGCCAGAATTTCCACATCATTGGGGTATACCCATTAATGCGGGATGTCTGAGGTTTTCCGTAATCGGCAATGGTTATGACTGTGTATTTTTTCTTGCCACCAATGTCAATTCCTCTTTTTTCGAGTGGAACTATTTCGTTCCAGGCTGGGAAATATGAAATGGTATCACCCTTTAGATAACTGATTTTCAGGTTTGGATCAGACAAGCTATACCCATAATTTGGGGCATCTTTCAATGCGTATTGTGCATCAACAAAATCGTGCGCATAACGGCTGTCTTTTTGAGGGTCGAACAAGCGGTACATGGCAGGAGCAGTCAGAAGCGGTGAGATAATACGATTATAATCGTTGGTTCTGCCAAGGTTGCCAGGTACATTTTCAACATTTCCACCGAACTGGCTATGGTAACAGTTTCCCGGATCTCCTATTGGATTTCCTTTGTCATCTCTTGCGTCATTTAAATAAGTAAGAATATCGCTGCTGAACTGAACTGCAAATACAACCTCGCTGTTTCGGTCATTCTGAAGGCCGGTATATTGTTTTAATGGATTTTCGTCGTGCAATGGGAACAAGGTTTTGTATTGCGGTACTAAGGGATAAGCTGCAATAACCTTATCGGCCCATGTGAGTGCACTTTTGAAATCGGCAGCAGTCCCTCCCAACGAATTGCCGTAGTTCCATCCGCGGGTCAGGTAAACTTTAGCCAGCAAAAATTGGGCAGCACCTTTTGTTACACGGCCATAGTCGGTTGCAGTAACGGGTAAAGCAGCTTCAGCTTCAGTCAGGTCTTTCAGTATCTGAGCATATATTTGTACTGACGGAACTCTAACTACGGCCTTTTCCGGAGCTTTTGTTTCAGTGAGTAGCATCGGAACATCACCCCATGTTTGAACCAAATAGAAATAACTCAATGCGCGTAAAAATTTAGCTTCTGAAATACGTGCGGCTTTTTTATCCGGATCAACATAGCTAATTGCTTCTGCACGCTCAATGGCAGTATTGGTACGACCAATTTCACGGTAAAGTACATCCCAAAAGATGGATAAATCACCATTTGAAGAATTTAAATTAACGTCATACATTTCAAAAGCGTTTACCTGGGTAACTATCGGATTATCAAATCCTCCCTGGGTGAAAATATCAGTTCCGTTTAAACCGATATTGATTCGGTCCTGAAAACTGATCATATCGCGTGTCAACGAATAACAGGATTTGACAAGGTCTTCATATCCGGCTTCATTGATAACATATGAATCGGTGGTTACATTCGAAACTGAATTCTCGGTCAGGAAATCTTTACAGCCTGTTCCTGCAAATGCCAGCAAGAGAACCAGGATGGAATTAATTATTTTATGGTTTTTCATTTCTTTAAATTTTATAGTCATACAAGTTGCTGTTAGAATGATAGGTTAACACCAAAAACATAGGTTGAATTTTGCACATCATCCTGATAAACCCCTGAGTTATATTCAGGATCCATCCAGATGTTATTTTCTTTGGTAAACAGAGCCAGATTACTGCCTTGAATATAACAACGGATATTGGCTATTTTCATGCGGTCGAGAATAGTCTTTGGCAGATTGTACCCTAAAGTCAGGTTTGAAATTCTCCAGAAACTGGCATCCTTGTACTTAATAGAGGTACCGTATGGGTTCGATTGCCATACACCATAATAATCATTGGTAGGATTATCAACTGTCCAGTAATTCAGGTTTAAATGGTTGTAACGATTCGATCCTAAATCACCAAAGGTTCCGGCAAGCACATTGTTTTTGAATTGAGCTCCCTGTCGGGTATATACAAATACCGACAAATCCCAGTTTTTGTATGTGATCGTATTGGTGATACCTGCAATCCATTTGGGTAATTCGTTTCCAAGAACTACACGGTCATCAACATCCGTTGCTGATGAAATCTTTCCATCATTGTTTTGGTCAACGACCTTTACCGAACCTGGTACCTGGCCATATTTGGCAGCCTCGGCAGCTTCGCTGGTTTGCCAAATGCCGGCAAACTGATAATCATAATTTGAACGAAGAGATTGGCCAACAAAAAGGCGGTTGGCGATATCCTTGGTAACGGTTCCACCATATAATTCAAGAATTTCGTTGTGGTTTGTCGAGAAATTAATACTGGTTGACCAGCTGAAATCCTTTTTTTGAATATTGACAGTATTCAGTGTAATTTCAACCCCACGGTTTAGCAGTTTCCCTACATTAGCCGTTACCGATCCAAAACCTAAAGAGGTTGGAAGGGCGACATTCTGGATCAGATCGTTGGTCTTCTTGTTGTAATATTCTGCATCAATACGAATACGGTTTTTTAAGAAGCCCATGTTTACACCGAAGTTGATTTCAGCGCTGTTTTCCCATTTCAGGTCGGTATTACCAATGTTATTTGGGGTATAACCATAAGCCGCAGTACCGTTAAAGTCATATACTGTTTTTCTCATATAAGCCTGGGTGCTGTATGGTGCTACTACATCGTTCCCAACTTCACCATAACTCAAACGTACTTTCAGATCAGAGAAAAGGTTAAGGCTTTTAACAAAGTTTTCTTCGCTAGCGCGCCAAGCCAATGCAACCGAAGGGAAAAATGCCCATTTATTGTCTTTAGCCAAAACTGACGATCCATCGTAACGTCCGGTCATGGTCAGCAAATACTTGTCGTTGTATGTATAATTAAACCTTCCCATGAACGAAAGTATTGAGCGTTCGATCAGGTTGCTTTTTACACTGGTAATTAAAGCAGCGGTATTTATGGCATACCATCCCGAATTGTATGGCAGGTTTTCAACATTGGTTCCTGAAGTTTCGAAACGTTCTTCAAGCATACTTTGGGCTGCGGTAATATTGAAATCGTGTAAGCCGGTTTTGTGCTTGTAATTCAGGATATTGTCCCAGGTGTACGAACTGTTGAAATCGAACGCGTTGCTTGCGGTCGGCTGCTTGTTTAAGCGGCCTTTTGAATCGGTTCCGGCAAACACACCATTGCGCTTATTGAAAACAGAGGCTGATAGTGATGATTTGAATGATAAGTCTTTTACCGGTGTCAACTCTATGTATCCGTTACCCAAAAAACTTGAAACCCGGTTTTCGTCCTGGTAACGTGATCTTTGGCCTTCAAGGATTGGGTTTTCTACCTGGGTGTCTTTGATCCCCATCCAGAATGCATATCCGTCAACATCTTTATCATTGGTTTCTGATGGGTTAACCAGTTCGCTGAAATTGACTGATCCGGTAGGACGAACGCGGTATGCTCCACGCAATGTCTCAGATGATCCCAAATTTTGAATACTATAGGTATAGTATGTAGTAAACCCGACTTTAACCACATTGTTTAACTTACTGTCGACACTTCCTTTTAGACTGAACCGTTCGTATCCGGTCTGTTTCAGGTTTCCTTTTTCACTAAGGTAGCCGGCTGAAAAATAATGGGTTGTATTTTCATTTCCGCCGGATAGGGCGATAACATGGCTGGTTTGAGCTGATGGAGCAGTAACCTGACTAACCCAGTCAACAGATTTGCCAGCCTCAACATTTGCCAGTTCGTTAGCTGTCCAAACCGGATTGGCCGATGGATTTTCTGCTTTTACCACATCGTTATAGGCATGATAAAATTCTTGAGCGGTCATCAGATCAGGCAGATTGGTTGGAACTTTAACACCAACATAACCATCATAGGTCACTTTAGTCTTCCCGTTTTTGCCTTTTTTAGTGGTTACAATAATAACCCCGTTTGCACCACGGGCACCGTAAATGGCAGTAGCAGAAGCATCCTTTAAAATGTCCATTGTCTCAATATCGCTTGGATTCAGCGTATTCAGCTTTCCACCCATTACTCCGTCAATCACGACAAGTGGTTCATTACTAAAACTAATGGAGTGTACACCACGAATATCGATCGAATAATCGGTTCCAGGACGTCCACTTAATTTATTTACGCTAACCCCTGAAACCTGACCTTGCAGTGCGCTGGCCAGCTGAACAGGATTGGATTTTATAATTTGGTCAGCTTTAACAGATCCAACCGATCCTGTTAAATCCCTTTTCTTTATAGTTCCGTAACCAATGGCAACCACTTCTTCAATATCTATTGTTTCTACCTCCAAAACAACATTGAAAGTAGTCTTACCAGCAATGGCAATTTCCTGTGTCTTCATTCCGACAAACGAAAAAACCAGCGTTTTGGCATCGGGAGTCGTTGTTAGCTGGAAGTTCCCGTTATTATCGGTTATTGTTCCAGTGGAAGTACCTTTCACTGCAACCGTTACGCCAGGCAAGGATTCTCCTGAAGTGCTGTTCACTTTTCCCGTGATTTTTTCTTGTTGTGCTGATGTGTTTTTCAGTCCGAATTGATTTTCAGAATTGGTGAGAACAATCTGACGGTCGCTGATGGTGTAATTAATATCAGTACCGTTAAATAAGGCATTCAGTACAACTTCAATTTTAGCACCTTTCACATCCAGATTTACCGTTTTATTGGTATTGACAAAGTCCTGATTGTATAGAAAATAAAATTCACTTTTATTTTCTATTTCGTTCAAAACACTTTCCAGTTTGGTCTGGTTAAATTTAAGTGTTAAGCGGGTTTGCTGTGAATAACTATCCACAGCAAGAACCTGAATGATACTCAGGAAAAAGAAGAATACACTCCATTTCATCATAGTAAAGCATTTTTTGAGGGCATAGTTATTCCACACCCATGGTTCTCGATTTTTTTTCATAGTTTTACATTTGTAGTGTTAATTAAAATTTAACCGTTTAGTTTTGCTACACTTTTGTCAGGAAGGTACTCGCAATACTTTCCTGATTTTTTTATACTTAATTATATCATTATCCGACGTGATAAATCGAGTCTTTATATTATACTTTTTCGACGGATTGTGATGGTTCTTTTTTTGAAAATTCCATCAACATTTACTTCCCGATTATCAAATGAATATTCAATTGGCACTGTTAACGAGATCAGGCGGATAACTTCATCAACTTGTTCCTCCTGAAACGTTGCCCGGTATTTGAACGCAGCCAAGTCCGGATCGTCCATAATAATTTCAACATTGTACCAGCGTCCAACCCGCTTTAATACTTCAGAAAGTGGTTCATTTCTGAAAACCAACAAGCCATCTTTCCAGGCAATGAATTGCTCTGCATTTACTTTTTGAACTGTTCCTGATTGTAGATTTCTGTCAAAAGTGAATTTTTCGTTGGGTACAAGGTTAACAGTATATTGTCCCTTATTTCCGTTTACATTAACTTTTCCTTCCTGAAGAACCACTTCCGTAACAATCTCATCGGCATATGCAGCAACATTGAATTTTGTACCTAAGTCCAAAACATCAAGTGACTTGGTGTGGACATTAAACGGCTTTTTGTCGTCGTGGGTCACTTCAAACCAAGCTTCGCCAATCAGTTCGATATTTCGTTTTTTCAGAAAGCTGGTTTCGTATTTTAAGCTTGAACCGCTGTTTAGCCAGCCTTGTGTTCCGTCAGGCAACTTAAAATGTGTCCGTGCCCCATGAGGCGAAACGATCTCGACCGCTGAATAAATTTCAGGAGCCTGAGATTTGAAAAAAGTAGAATATACTGAATAGAGCAGGAGTGGTAAAAGCAGAATTGCAGCTGCTTTTGTATAAAACTTTTGGATTTTAATCCGGAAGTTAACAACTGTTTTCTCCGACGCAATTTTTTGTTTGAGCTGATTCAGAACCAAACTAAGGTCTTTTGTTCCGACAGAATTATCTTCCGAAAACTCATCCCAATGTTCTTGGATGGTGTTTTTTAATTCAGTCTCATTGTTTTTATCTTCAAACCATCGACTTACCAGAACGAAATCTCTCAGCGAATATTTTCCGCATGCAAAGTTCTTAAGTATTTTATAATCTATTTGTTCTTTCATAACCGAATATCACATCTGCTGAATTTCTGATGTGTGCCAGTTATATCCGGAAAAGCATAAAACCCCTATCCGAAGTTGAACGTTTTTTTAACCGAGGAAAAGACTGAAGAAAATCATGCCTGAAATCCGGTCTTTGTCAAACTCTTTTTTTAGAAAATGCATGGCTTCAGTGATCTGGTTTTCAACTGTTTTTGGTGAAATATACATGGAGGTAGCAATTTCACGGACTGATTTACCTTCTTTTTTGCGTTTCAGGAAAATTTCTTTTCTCCGGTCTGGCATCTGATCAATGAGTTGTTCCAGTTTTGTAATAAGAACCTCAAAATCAGGCTTTGACTCAATCGAAGAATTTTCAGACGCTAAAAATTCCAGGATTTCAGTACGGTATTTTTCGTTTTTCGACTTGTTATTGAAATGTTTACGGATAGCATTGAAAGCGATGGTAAATAAATATGACTGAAAAGAAGTTTCATTTTTCAAACTTTCGTGGTTCTCCCAGATTTTTAAAAATACTTCCTGAACAATCTCTTCTGCTTCAGTTTCCGATTTCAGGTAGGAGAGCGAAAATCGATATAATTTCTGGCTGTAACTTTCAAATAATCGCTCGAATGCAAATTGTGAACCACTTCGCAATAAAGAAATCAACTGCTGTTCTGTATGGAATTGTTCGTTTTTCAATGATGAGATTACCATTTTTATGCAGACAAATGTAAGATTTATCAGTGATCAATAGTTAATTGGAAATTACTAGTGATGCGTTAATTTTCAATAAAACTGTGTAAATAACTATATATTATAATATTACAAGCGTTCTTTGATTTTTTGATTTGAATTGACTTATAGTTTTGCGCCTTAAAAGTGCAAGATTATGA
>Ga0209386_1000621_pt1 | contig 16740 bp, 8 predicted proteins | sample NGEPertwo_FD_184510 | JGI IMG/M metagenome (GOLD analysis project Ga0209386, IMG submission 184510) | Arctic peat soil microbial communities from the Barrow Environmental Observatory site, Barrow, Alaska, USA - NGEE Permafrost154B-two... | ecosystem: Environmental > Terrestrial > Soil > Wetlands...
GAGGGACGACGCCACCTGGTGCCGGACTACTCGCCCGAGAACGCGCCGGACGCGGACGCCAGCCCCATCGTGGCGGACGCCACCATGGACGTCGCCATCCTGCGCGACGCCGCGCGTGCGGCGTCGGTGCTCGCACGGGCGCGCGGTGACTGCAGCCTCGACGACCGGTGGGCTCGCCTCGCCGCGAGCCTGCCGCCCTACCGCGTGGCCGACGACGGGACGCTGGCCGAGTGGATCTCGGACCTGTGGCCGGAGAACGTCGCGCACCGCCACACCTCGCAGCTGTACCCGTTGTGGTATGAGCCCGACCCGGCGTTCGTCGGGTCGACTGCGAGCGCGGCACGGCTGCGCGACGCGGCGACCGCCACCGTCGCCGCGAAGATCGCGTGGCGAGCGCAGGACCCGACTGCGCCGCCGGGCCGGATGGAGATGGCGTTCGGCCTGGTCCAGGTGGGGCTCGCCGCCGCCGCGCTCGGCGACGCACGCTCGGCGCTCACGTGCGCGCACTGGCTCGCGATCGACCACTGGCGCCCGGCGTTGACCACGACCCACGATGCCGGCCGGATCTTCAACCTCGATGCCAGCGGCGGTCTCCCGGCACTCGTGGCCGCAATGCTCGTCGGCTCGACTCTCGACACCCTGACCGTGCTACCGGCGCTGCCCGCCGAGTGGGGGCGCGGCTGCGTGACGGGGCTGCGCGCCCGCGGCGGCCTAGTCGTCGACCGCCTCTCGTGGGACCCCTCCGGGTGCACGCTCAGCCTGCGTCGGCTGCCCGAGGCTTCCTGGCTCGCTCCCGCGCACGGAATCCTCCTGGCCGCGGGACGCACGTTTACGGCGTCGGTCGACGGCCCGGGCGCGACACTCGACGGTCGCCGGCTGCGGCTGGACGGGCAGGCTGTCACCGTGCGCCTGGACTGGACCGCCGACGGCGCGACCTGAGGGGCGCTCGGCCCGCCCGGGTTGCTCAGCCGACCGACATGCCGATACCGAGCTCGTGGCGCACGCCGTCGACGACGGCCGCGACCGCCACCGCGACACGGCCCGACGGCGTCTCACCCGGCACGACCAGCCACTCCCCCGCGACGCGCTCGCGCAGGCCCACCTCACCCGGCAGCGGTCGCGAGGTGCGATGTGACCATCCCGTCGGCACCTCGACCGCCCGAACCTCCAGGGCCGTGATCGCCCGGTCGCCGAAGTTCTCCACGACGAGGGCGAGCCGACGCCCGCCCGCCCCGGGGTCGTCGACGACGTCGAGCCCCGCACCGAACGGCGCCGGCACCGTGGCCTGCGCGAACGTGCGGAAGGCCGGCTCGAGCCCGGCGTGGGAGATGACCCGCTGCGCGTCGAGAGGCCAGTCGTGGCCATCGACGAGCACGTTCCCGACGAGCAGGTTGTGGTGGGCCTCCGGCTCGGGCATGTGCGTCCAGCCGCCGTTGTACCAGTTGTGCGCGACGACGTTGTCGTTCGTGTGGTTCTCGCCGTAGGTGTTGGTGAACACCCAGACCGGGGAGTCCTGCACCACGTTGCGCTCGAGGACCACGAAGCGCGACCCCTCGTCGAGGTAGAGCCCGACCGAGCCGTTGTTGTCGCGCAGGTAGTTCTCGACGACCCGCGACCCGGGGTTGGCCGAGAGGTTGTAGATCGCACCGCCGTCGGTGAAGGCCCGCTTGGTCCCGTGGACGAGGTTGCCGGCGACGACGGTGCGCCGCAGGGTCGTCGGCGTGCCGTACACCGGCTGCGACGCGTACAGACCGCGGGCGCGGTAGTCGGGGCTGCCACCGGGGTCGTTCGCCCCCCACCCGAACCCGACGTCGATCCCGTCGTAGGGGAGGTCGCAGACCTCGTTGTGGGTGATGGTCGCCCCGTCCACGTAGGTGGACAGGATGCCCGGCATGTCCATGTAGTCGACCGCGACCGCCGTCACGAAGTTGTTGTCGATCACGACGTCGCGAACGGCCATCCGCGGATCGGTCGGGTGATGGGCGTCGGAACGGACCCCGCCGACGACGACGGCACCCCCGGCGAGCTGGATGAACAGGTTGTGCTGGACGAGGACGTCCGCGACCGCGAGCCCGATGCCCGCGGCATGGGCGCCGGCGTCGTTGCCGATGCCGAGCCCGACCTGCCCGAGCTGCGTGAAGGTGTTGTCGACGACGTCCACGCGGGTCGCGGCCGACACCTGCACCGCCGCGGGCATCTGGTCCCAGTCGTTGCGGGTCGCCTCGAACTCGGGACAGCTCCGCTGGCAGGTCAGGAGGTAGTCGGACGGCTGGCGGTACTCACGAGCCAGGAACGTGCCGGCCTGCTGACTCGCGTAGCCGGCCGCAGTGCTCGGGCCGAGCCAGCTGGTGTGCGCGAACTCGATGCCGCGGACCTGGAGGTCGTGGACCGGCTCGTCGAGGGTGCCGGCGATCTGCATCAGGGAGTCCAGGCGTGGCACGACGAACCGGTGCGCATCGGGGTGGTCGCCCTCGGCGGCACGGTAGAAGAGCGCGGCGTCCTGCGGGTCGAGGTACCACTGGCCCGGTTGCAAGAGCTCGTAGGCGTTCACCAGCCGCAGCGCCCCGCCCTCGACGGGGTCCGCCAGCGTGTCCCACCCCCAGGTGTTGTTCCGCCAGGCAGGTTGCTGCATCACGATCCGATCGCGCTCGATGCGCGCCACGGGCGCGTAGCGGTGGGTGAACGACGCGACGCACACGACCTCGATGCGGTGGTGCGAGGCGAGCTCGGCCAGACGCCCGAGCGCGGGGTCACGGAAGATCAGGCCCTCCTCCGTTACCGTCACCTGGTCACGATCGAGCGGCATCCACGAGCGTTCGGCCAGGCGACCGTCGATCGAGACCTGACGCGTGTCGGCGACCCCGGGAACCCGGGCACGGTAGACACGCTTCGGCTCGTCGTGCAGGGTCCAGCCACTGACCGGGACGCCGCCCGAGATCACCGGGTGCGCTCCTGGCGCCGCGGTCCAGCGGCGCGGGGCGCCCGGCTCTCCCGAGTCACGGGCCGTGAGACGCAGGGGCCGGTCCAGGTGCCAGACCCCGTCGGTGAGCACCACGGTCCCGCCGAGCAGCTCGCGTAGCCGGCGCTGCGCCTCGTGCAGTGTGCGGATCGGCGCCTGCTGCGTCCCGGGGGCGGCGTCGTCGCCATCCGGCGCGACGACGATCGCGCGGTCGCCGACGGCAGCGGGCACCGCGCGCCCTCGCGCTCGCGTGGCGCGCGTCGCGTCCTCGCGCGCCACGTGCCCCTCGTCGTTCCTCGGCAGATCAACCATGAACCGGGCCTTCCGTCTCGAGCTCGCACCGCTGCGCCTCGGGGAGTCGAGACGGTGCCACGGCGACCGCTCAGCCGTGGAGGAAGTCGGTCCGGGGCCGCTGCGGCTCCGGCTCGAGGGAGAGCTTGACGACCGGGCCGCCGTGCTCGCTCACCAGCCCGTCCGGGAGCACGACGTCCAGGCTGTCCGCCGTGCGCTCCCACCTGACGTCGGCCGTGGAGCCGAGCACGCTGGCCGACCGGACACCGCGCTCGAGCAGCCCCGACGTGCCGGCGAAGCTGCGCACGCGTGCCACCCGGTCAGGTGGCTCCGCGAGCAGGATCGCGTACACGTAGTCGCCGGTCACGTCGGTCCGGCGGGTGAACCGGATGTCGGTGGGTCCGAAGTCGGTCGGGGCGCCGTCGGTGAACGAGCCCGCCGCGACACGGGTCGGGCCCTCCGCCGCCACGGTCCAGGGGCGGGTGCCGTAGATCGCCTCGCCGTTGCGCGCGAGCCAGGCTCCCAGGTCCTCGAGGATGCGGCGTTCCTCGTCTGGGATGGTGCCGTCGGGCTTGGGGCCCACGTTCAGCTGCAGGACCCCGTTGCGCGCGACGACGTCCGCGAGCTCCGCGACGATGTCCCGCGAGCGCTTGTACATGTGGTCCTCGACCCAGCACCACGACGACCGCGAGACCGAGGTGTCGTTCTGCCAGAGCTCCTCGCGGATGCCCGAGACCGTGCCGCGCTCGACGTCGTAGACCGCCGATCCGGAGGCGAACGCGTCCCATTTGTAGTGGATGACGACCTCGCGGCCCCACTCGGCTGCGCGGTTGTAGTAGTAGGCGGCGAACGTGCGCAGGTACGGCTCGAAGGCGGGCTGCTCGATCCACCAGTCGAAGTAGACGACCTGGGGGCGGTAGCGGTCGACGACCTCGACGCAGCGCAGCAGCCAGTCCTCGAGGAACCGCTCGTTCGGCGCCGTCTCCTCGCGCTGCGCCGGGCCGTAGAAGTCCTGCAGCGCCGGGTCGCGCACGTCGGAGTCGAAGCGCATGCCTCCGTTCATGAAGAACCAGTGCTCGGCCCGGTGGGTCGAGGCCCCGCGCACCATCCACGCCTCGTCGACGGCGTCGAGCAGGTCCCCCAGCACGTCCCGGCCCGGACCCAGCTTCGCCGCGGTCCAGCGCGAGCGGTCGCTGTCGTACATCGCGAAGCCGTCGTGGTGCTCTGCGACCGGGACCACGTACTGCGCCCCGGCTCGACGGAAGAGCGCCGTCCACTCGTGCGGGTCGAACCGCTCCATCCGGAAGCTGGGGATGAAGTCCTTGTAGCCGAACTCGCTCTGCGGGCCGTACGTCGCGACGTGGTGCGCGAAGGATGGCGTGGCCTCCAGGTACATCGAGCGCGAGTACCACTCGTTGGCGAACGCCGGCACCGAGTAGATGCCCCAGTGCACGAAGATGCCGAGCTTCGCGTCCCGGTACCACAGCGGCGGGGTGTACCGCTGGAGCGAGCCCCAGTCGGCCGAGTAGGGCCCCCGCGCGACCACCTCGGCGACCTCTGCGAGCGCCCGCAGGTTGTCGCTGACGTCGACGGGCGCCGGCAGAGCCGAGACGTCGAGCCTCGGGAGGTCCTGTGCTGCCATCGGTCCTGCTTCCTCTCGGTGTGCTGGCTGGTCGACGTCGAGATCAACGACGCCGTGAGCGGTCCCGGTCATGGCTTCCGCCATCCCGTCTCGGTGGTCAGGGGGACGAGCGACGGACGTTCCACGCTCGTGGTGAGCGGTACCCGCACCCCGTCGCGCGCGGACGCGAGCAGTGCCGTCATGATCTCGAGCACGTGCAGCGCCAGGTCACCGCCGGCTCGGCATCCGCCGTGCACGAAGTCCAGGAGCCCGATGCCCCGCTCGGCACCCTGGTAGCCGGCGGACGGCGCTACCGCGGTCCAGTCCTGCTCGCCCAGCAGGCGCAACCGCACCGTGCCGTCGAACGTGTTGGGGTCCGGCACCGACAGGCTGCCCCGCTCGCCGTGGACCTCGATCGGCGCTGCCCCGGTGGCGACGGCGTCGAAGCTCAGCACCACGGTCGACAGCGCGCCACCGGCGTGCTCGAGGATGCCGGTGACATGGGTGTCGACCTCGACGGGGATCCGCTCGCCAGCCCGCGGGCCCGAGCCGATCGTCCGCGTGTCGCGGCCGCGCGACGAGGCACCGGTGACCCGCGTGACGGGGCCGAGCAGCTGGACGAGCGAGGTCAGGTAGTAGGGGCCCATGTCGAGCAGCGGGCCGCCTCCGGCCCGGTAGTAGAAGTCCGGGTTGGGGTGCCAGCGCTCGTGACCCGGCGCGACCCACGTGGCGAACGCCGCGATCGGCCGGCCGATGCTCCCGGAGTCCACTGCCGCGCGCGCGGTCTGGATGCCGGTGCCGAGCACCGTGTCGGGGGCGCCGCCGACCCACGCGTCCCCACGCGCGCGGATCACCGACAGGGCGTCGAGGAACGTGGCCGCCAGCGGCTTCTCGCCGTAGACGTTCTTGCCGTGGGCCAACGCCGCCAGCGCGATCTCGGCGTGGGCGTCGGGGGTCGTGAGGTTCAGCACCGTGTCGACGGCGTCGTCGGCGACCAGGTCAGCGACCGGCAGCGCGCGGCACCCGGGGATGCCCGAGGCCACCTCGGCCGCCCGTTCTTGATCGAGGTCGGCGACGGCCCTGACGGCGACGTCGGGGTGCCCGACCAGGGTCCCCAGGTAGCGCGCCGCGATGACGCCGAGCCCGACTACTCCGATACCGTGCGGGTCGCCCACAGCATCCCCCTCTCGACGATCGTCCGGACGTTCGGGTTGCGCAGCACGTCGACGCTGTGTCCCGGCGTGGCGACGACGATGCGGCCGTCACCCCAGAGCCGGGTCCACACCACCGGGGAGGTGATCGGGCGGTGCCATGGGTGGTACGGCTGCACCGGGTGCGTCGTGGTCGCCAGCACGTCGATGAGGTCGTCGTGCAGCACCCAGTACTGCTCGCTGGTGAGGGTGAAGTCGTCGACGCCAGCCGTGATCTCGTGCCCGCGGCCGAGGTCCGTGACGTGCACGGTGTGGGGCAGGAAGTTGTCCCTCTCGTCACCCACGCACCGCGCCGGGTCCTTCGACGGATGCGTCGCGAACTGCCCACCGATCAGCTGCAGGTAGTCGGAGCAGGCGCGGTAGGAGTCGGCGATCCCGCCGTGCCACCCCGCAAGACCAGTGCCCCGGCGGACGGCCGCGGCCAGCCCCATGAGGGCCTCGCGCGAGATCTCCGACATGGTCACGCTCTGCACGACCAGGTCGGTGCGCCGCATCAGCGGCTCGTCGCCGTAGACCTCGTTGGACTCCTCGATCCGGACGTCGAACCCGTGCTCCTCGAGGAACGGCACGAAGAGGTTCGTCGCCTCGACGGGACGGTGCCCGTCCCAACCACCACGAACAACGAGCGCGGTGCGCGTCATGAGGGGATTCCTTCCACTGCGAGGTAGGTGCTGTCCGCGTGGGCGCTCGCCGCGACGTTGGGAGGTCGAAGAACCGGTGCGCGGTACGCCACGCCTGCGCGTGCATCCGCCCCATGAAGCCGGTTCCGATGAGGACTATCCGAAGGGGGTGAGCCACGCGAGTCGTCCTTCCTGGCAGCGCTGCCTTCGTGGCGCGGGTCGATCCGGGACCTGGTCGCCACGACCGGGGACGTTCGTGGGGGGGCTCGGCCGATGGGGTCACGGCGCCGTCGCGGGGATGATCGGGAAGTAGACCGAGTACCTCTCGTCGACGACCTCGTGCAGCGGGCGCAGCCGGATCGTCGTCGGCTGCCCGACGCTGCGGTAACGGGTGAGCCACTGCGACCACTGCCGCTCGTCGTCGGCCACGAGCAGCGAGGTGGGCGCCTGCGCGTCTCCGTGCAGCGCGACCTCCCCGTCGACGATGCCGGCGAGCACCACGGGACCCTCGACGAACGCCACCGTAGCGGGCTCGTCGGGGATCGGGATCGCCTGCAGCGCGAACGGGAAGGCGACGTCGGCGCGGGTCCGGCCACCCGCGTGGTCGAACGTGAGGAAGCCGTCGACCACCGGCACGGCGCCGTCCGCGTCCACGACGGGCTCACCGTCGGTCCATCCGGGGACGCGCAGGCGAACCCGCAGCGGCACGCCGTCGGCCGAGTCGATCGTCACGCGCACCCGCGAGGCGTGCGGGCGGTGCGTGTCGCCGGCGTCGCCGGCGTTCGAGTCGGGCCCCACGACCCTCGCGTCGTCGAGCAGCTCGACGTCCACCAGCACCTCCCCGGCTGGCGTCGGCACGTGCGCCTGCGCAGCGATGTGCTGGGCGATCGTCAGGCTCCCGTCGTCGTCGGCGTAGAACACGAGCGACGAGTGGCGGGTGTGCGCCTGGACGAGCGTGCCGTGACAGCACCAGAAGTCCTCGGTGGGGCTCCCCCACACCTTGCGCGCGCCGCCCTCGAGCGGCAGGAAGTAGGTGACCATCCCGGACACGGGGTTCTGCTGGGCGAGGATGCCATTGACCAGGTTGCGCTCGATGTAGTCGAGGTAGGCCACCTGCCCCGTCCAGCGGAACAGGACGTCGGCCAGGCGGATCATGTTGTAGACGGTGCAGTGCTCCTGGGTCTTCGCGCCGCGCCGCGCGGCGAAAGCGAACGGCGGGGTCCAGATCTCGCCCGAGGTCTGGCCCCCGGTGCAGAACGTGCCTCGACGCACGACCGCCCACTCCCAGTACGCCTCGACGATCCGGCACCATCTCTCCTCACCCGTCACCTCGTAGGCGCGGGCGGCCCCGAGGATTTCGGGGATCGTCGTGTTCGCATGCCTGTTGGTCAGCACGTCGCGGCCCTCGAGCAGGCCGTCGAACAGTGAGCGGTGGTAGTAGAGGTCGAGGAGCTCGCGGTACGTCGCGTCACCGGTCGCGGCGAGCAGGTCGGCCCAGACCTCCAGCATCCCCCCGGTCTCGACCTCCAGGACGGTCTGGAACTCGTCCGTCCCGACGCCGCGCGCCCAGCGCGCAAGGGGCTGAGCGGCGCGGTGCGCGACACGCAGCGCGCGCTCGTCGCCGAGGTCCAGGTACACGTCGACCAGGCCCATGAGCGTCTTGTGCAGGTCGTACTGCGGCGCCCAGACGTCGCGCCCCTGCGCGAGGCGGCGCAGGAAGGTCGGCGGGATGGCGAAGGCCCACTCCCCGTCGCTCTCGCGCTGGCAGCGTTCCAGCCCCTCGACGACCGCGTCGAGCGTGGCGCGCAGGTGGGGGTCGCCCGTGACCGCGATCTCCCGCGCGGCGGCCGACATCCAGTGCCCGACGAAGTGGCCCCGCAGCAGCGACCCGGGCGTCTCCCAGCCCCAGTGCCTGTCGAGCCCGCGATCAGCGGGTGTCTCACCCGAGGGGTGCAGGTGCCAGCCCTGCTCGCCGATGCCGGCCTCGATGAGGTGGTTCTGGAGGAGGGCAGCCTCCCGCAGCGAGGCGAGGTACTCCCGGTTGAGCCGGCGACGGTCGTCGAACACCCCTGGGGCCAGCCGGACCTGGGAGTGCCGCAGGTGCGTCCACGTCATGCCTGGCCCTTCTTCTCAGCGATCGATCTCCCTGTAGTCTAGGAGCATCCGCCGCGGGACCGGCACCCTGCGGCCCGCTCGACGAAACGGGGCCATGAACGCCGCTCGCGTGATCCATCTCGTCGCCGACGACGTCTCGGTCCTCCTCGTCCTCAGAGGCGAGCTGCTGCCGACGATCGCGCACTGGGGACGTCGCCTCGCGGCACCCGACGGCGACCTGCTCGCGTTCGCCGACTCGACCCTCCGCACGGCGATCGACGGTGAGTCCGACGTCCAGTACGACCCGAGCCTTCTGCCGGAGCACACGCGCGGCTGGGGCGGGCGACCAGGGCTCTCGGTGCACCGCAGCGGGACCGCGTGGTCACCTCGGCTCAGCGTGCAGACGGTCGAGGTGGACGGCGAACCGGTCGCGGCCGGGCAGGTGGTCCAGCGAGGAGCGGCGACCGTGAGCGTCGTGGCGCGCGACGAGGTGGCACAGATCGCGGTTCTCCTGGAGATCGCTCTCACCCCTGCCGGCCTGCTGCGCACCCGAGCGGTCGTCCGCAACGAGAGCGACTCCCCCGGCCCCCTGGACGTCTCGGCGGTGTCCCTGGCCCTGACGGTGCCGACCTGCGCCCGTGAGGTCCTGGACTTCGCGGGGCGCTGGGCGACGGAGAAGGTGCCGCAGCGCCACCCGGTCGTCGTCGGCATGCACACGCGAGAGTCCCGCCGTGGGCGCACCGGGCTCGACGCGACGGCCACGATGGCCATCGGGACCCCCGGGTTCGACGCCCGGTCCGGCGAGGTGTGGCTGTGCCACGTCGGGTTCGGAGGCAACCACGAGCACGCCGTCGAGCGCGCCGACGGCTACCTCGCCTTCCGCGGCGGGGAGCTGCTGCTGCCCGGCGAGGTCCGGCTCGAACACGGCCAGGAGTACTCCTCCCCGTGGGTGTACGGCAGCCACGGAGACGGGCTGGACGCCGCCTCGCACCGGTTCCACCGCTTCCTGCGCGGGGTGTCCCGCGCCGCCGGACGACCACGCCCGGTGACCCTGAACGTCTGGGAGGCCGTCCTCTTCGACCAGGACCACGACACCCTCGCCGAGCTCGCGTCCCAGGCGGCCGACCTGGGCGTCGAACGCTACGTGGTCGACGACGGCTGGTTCCGCGGCCGGCGCGACGACCGCGCGGGCCTCGGCGACTGGACGCCCGATCCCGACGTGTGGCCCGACGGCCTCGGCCCGCTCGCCCGGCACGTCCGTTCCCTCGGCATGGAGCTCGGGCTGTGGGTCGAGCCCGAGATGATCGACGAGGACTCCGACCTGGCCCGCGCGCACCCGGACTGGATCCTGCGCGCGCGCCCGCAGCTGCCGCCGCGGCTGCGCCACCAGCAGGTCCTCGACCTCACCAACCCGGACGCCTTCGCGCACATCCTCGACGCCCTCGACCGGCTCGTCACCGACCTGGACCTGGCGTACCTGAAGTGGGACCACAACCGCGATCTCGTCGACGCGGGCCATCCAGGTTCGGGCGCCGCCGCGGTGCACGAGCAGACCCTCGCGGCCTACCGGCTGATCGACGAGCTCCGGGCGCGCCACCCCCTGCTCGAGATCGAGAGCTGTGCGTCCGGCGGCGGGCGGGTCGACCTCGGCATCCTGCAGCGCACCGACCGGGTCCACACCTCCGACAACCACGACCCGCTCGACAGGTCACGCATGCTGCGCTGGACGGGCCTGCTGGTCCCGCCGGAGATGCTGGGCTCGCACGTCGCCTCGGCCACGTCGTCGGCCACCGGCCGCACCCACGACCTGCACACGCGATGCGCGATCGCGTTCCTCGGGCACTTCGGGATCGAGTGGGACATCCGCGAGCTCGGCGACGCCGACCGCGCCGCGCTCGCGCGCTGGGTGGCGGCCTACAAGGACCACCGCGAGCTCATCGGCACGGGCCGGGTCGTGGCGGGAGGGGATTTCGACGCCGACGCGCCGTCGGTGCGCGGAGTCGTGGCGGCCGACGGCAGCGAGGCCCTGTACACGATCGTCACGCCTGCGCTGTCGGCCGACTCGCGTCGACGCGTGACGCTGCCTGGCCTGAGCCCGACCGCCGCTACCGGCTCGGGGCCGCCCAGCCGGCGTCGGTCGGTCCCTGGTGGCTGGTCCCGCAGTGGCTGCGCACCGCCCCGGCGCTCGGCGAGGGGTCGCCGGACTCACCGGGCTCACCCGTGCTCGCTGGCGACCTGCTCACGCACATGGGGCTCGACCTGCCGACCTTCCACCCCGAGCGCGTCGTGATCGTCCGCGCGGTGGCAGTGGCCGGATGAGACCCCCAGCACCAGCACCCCGATCTGCAGAGCGTCAACCCACGAAGGAGTAGGCCGTGACCGCTGTCATCACCATCGACGCCGACCGCCCCGGGCCCACGATCAGCCGCCACCTCTACGGCCACTTCGCCGAGCACCTGGGCCGCGGGATCTACGACGGCCTGTGGGTGGGTGACGACTCCCCCGTGCCCAACGTCGGGGGTATCCGGCTCGACGTCGTCGAGGCGCTGCGCGAGCTGGACATCCCGAACCTGCGCTGGCCCGGCGGGTGCTTCGCGGACCGGTATCACTGGCGGGACGGCGTCGGGCCCCGGCAGGACCGCCCCGCTCTCATCAACACGCTGTGGGGCGGGACGCTCGAGGACAACGCCTTCGGCACGCACGAGTTCATGGCCCTGTGCGAGCTGCTGGGCGCCGATGCCTACGTCTCGGGGAACATCGGCTCCGGCACGGTCCAGGAGATGTCCGACTGGGTGGACTACCTCACCGGAGCGGGGCGGTCGCCGATGGCGGACCTGCGACGCGCGCACGGTCGCGACGAGCCGTGGACGGTCCGCTTCTGGGGCCTGGGGAACGAGACCTGGGGGTGCGGCGGCAACATGCGCGCCGAGGCCTACGCCGACCTCGCCCGCCAGTACGGCACCTTCTGCCGCAGCGGCAACGAGACCCCGCTCTACCGGGTGGCCGTCGGCGCCGACGGCGCCGACGTCGCCTGGACCGAGACGCTGATGAAGGTCATCCCCGAGATCGGCGGCCACCCCTTCGCGGCGGTGCCGTGGGAAGCGGTGTCGGTGCACTACTACACGATCGGCGGCACCTGGACGGACAAGGGCAGCGCGACCCGGTTCGGACCGGAGGAGTACTGGCGCACGATCGTCGCGGCGCAGGGTGTCGAGGAGCTGCTGCGCTCGCACGCGGCCGTGATGGACGTCTACGACCCGGACAAGCAGTACGGCATGGTGCTGGACGAGTGGGGCACGTGGTGGGACGTCGAGCCCGGCACCAACCCCGGGTTCCTCTTCCAGCAGAACACCCTGCGCGACGCGATGGTCGCCGCCTGGCACTTCGACGTCTTCCACCGCTTCGCCGACCGGCTGACGATGGCGAACATCGCCCAGACCGTCAACGTGCTCCAGGCGATGCTGCTCACCGACCCGGACGGCGGTCCGATGGTGCGCACGCCCACGTTCCACGTGTTCGAGATGAACAAGGGCCACCACGACGCCACGTCCCTGCCGACCCACGTGGCGGGCCCGTCGCGCACCGTGGCCGGGCGCGGCGTGCCCGTGGTCTCCGCGTCCGCGAGCACCAAGGACGGCACGGCGCTCGTCTCGGTGACCAACGTCGACCTCGACGCGCCCCTCGAGGTCGAGCTGCAGGTCCGCGGCGCCGCCCTGTCCGGCGCCACCGGTCGCCTGCTCTGGGCGGACTCCGCGAACGCCTACAACCGGCCCGGCGCCGCGGGGACCGTGAGCCCGGTGAGGCTCGAGCACCTGGAGCAGACGCGCGCCGGCCTGCGCCTGACGCTGCCGCCGCACTCGTTCGCGACCGTCTCCGCGACGATCCAGCCCGCCTGACCACGAGACCCGAGGACGAGCTGCGATGACCGGAGACACGATGCCCGCAGACACGATGCCCGACACACCGACCCCGTTCCGCGTGGCCGACGGTCGCCTGACGTGGACGGGTGGCGGTGAGACCGTCGCGATCCAGCCCTGGGGACCGGACTCGGTACGCGTCCGGTGCAGCATGGGCCGGATCGAGGACACCGACTGGGCGCTGCTGCCCGCAGCGAACGACCCCGCCGCGGTGCGCATCGACGTCGACGGCGACGTCGCGACGCTGGTCAACGGCGGCCTCACCGTGGTCGCCCGCGCCTCGTCGGGCAAGGACTGGCAGGCCGGCGGGCTGCGCCACGACTGCCGCCTGGCGTTCTACGACGCCGACGGGCGACTGCTGCTGCAGGAGGTGCCGGACGACGACGCCGCGAAGCCGCACCCGCGTCGGTACCGCGCCCTGTCCGGCGGGGCCTACCGCACGACGCTGTCGCTGGCCGCGGCCGAGGAGCACCTCGCGGGCCTCGGCGTGTACCAGCAGCGGACCCCCGACCTGAAGGGGTCGACGTTCGAGCTCGCCCAGCGCAACTGCCAGGCGAGCGTCCCGTTCGTCACGTCGACGGCCGGTTACGGCTTCCTCTGGCACGACCCATCGGTGGGGCGCGTCACCTTCGGGGCGAACCGCACCGAGTGGGAGTCCAACGCCACCCGGCAGATCGACTACTGGGTCACGGCCGGCGCAACACCGGCAGTCGTCGCGCGCCACTACGCCGACGCGACCGGCCACGTCCCGATGATGCCAGAGCTCGGCCTGGGCTACTGGCAGTGCAAGATGCGCTACGCCAGCCAGGAGGAGCTGCTCGAGGTGGCCCGCGAGCACCGGCGGCGCGGCCTGCCGCTGGACGTCATCGTCGCGGACTTCTTCCACTGGCCGCACATGGGCGACTACCGCTTCGAGGAGGAGTTCTGGCCGGACCCGCAGGCGATGGTCGACGAGCTTCGCGAGATGGGTGTCGAACTGATGGTGTCGGTGTGGCCGCAGGTCGCGCTCGACTCGGTGAACTTCCCCGAGATGGACCGACGCAACCTGCTCGTGGCGACCAACCGCGGCATCGACGTGCAGATGTGGTTCGGCGGCCCCAGCCGGTTCGTCGACGCCACCAACCCGCAGGCGCGCCAGTTCCTGTGGGAGCAGTGCCGGCAGGGCTACGCCAGGTACGGGATCCGGCTGTTCTGGCTCGACGAGGCCGAGCCGGAGTTCGGCAAGCAGGAGTGGGACGCGTGGCGTTTCCACGCCGGTCAGGGCGACGAGGTCGCCAACCTGTACCCGCAGCACTTCTCACGTGCGTTCTACGAAGGACTGCGCGCCGACGGCGTGGAGGACGTCGTCACCCTGGTCAGGTGCGCGTGGGCCGGCTCGCAGCGCTACGGCGCCCTGGTGTGGTCCGGCGACATCGCCTCGACGTTCGAGAGCCTGCGCCGCCAGCTGACCGCCGGCGTGCACCTCGGCGTCGCCGGCATCCCGTGGTTCACCACCGACATCGGCGGGTTCTGGGGCGCTCGCACCGACGACCCGGCCTTCCACGAGCTGGTGGTGCGGTGGTTCCAGGCGGGCACCTTCATGCCGGTGATGCGCATGCACGGCACGCGGCTGCCCGAGGTCACCCCGGCCGCCGCCGACGGGACGCCCCGGCAGTCGACGGGCGCGCCCAGCGAGGTGTGGTCGTTCGGCGAGGAGACGTACCGGATCCTGGTGCGCTACCTGCACCTGCGTGAGGCGCTGCGCGACTACACGCGCGAGCTGATGCGGCAGGCGCACACCGACGGGCAACCGGTCATGCGCGGCCTGTTCCACGAGTTCCCCGGCGACGACCGTTGCTGGGGCGACCTCGACGAGTACCTGTACGGGCCGGACCTGCTGGTCGCCCCGGTGGTGGAGGCCGGCGCCACGAGCCGCTCGGTGTACCTGCCCGCGGGCGCACGCTGGACCGAGCTGCACTCCGGTGCGGTTCACGACGGCGGCCAGGACGTCACGGTGGACGCCCCGCTCGACGTCATCCCGGTGTTCGCGCGGGAGGGACGGCTCGCGCACCTGGTGGGACGACTGTGATGACCGACGACATCACGACGCTCGACATCGTCATCGGCGGCCCGGCCGGGCGCACCATCAGCCCCGACCTGTGGGGCGTGTTCCTCGAGGACATCAACTTCGCCCTGGACGGCGGCCTGAACGCCGACCTGGTGCGCAACGGTGACTTCGAGGCGGGCCCGGCCGACCGACCCGGGTGGGGTCCCCTCACGGGCTGGTCGGTGGAGTCCGGGGAGGTCCGCGCCGGCAGCGCGCTCCCCGTCAGCTCGGCCAACGCGACGTACGCGAGCCTCCTGCCAGGGGACGGAGCGGCCCTCCTGGTCAACCGCGGCTACGGCGCCGACGGGATGCCGGTGCCGACCGCCACGTTCGGCCTGACGCTGGCGGCCCGGACGCACGAGCCCGGGGCGCGTCTGACGGCGGGGCTGCGACCGGTCGGCGGCTCGGTCTCCGCGGCGACCGAGCTGACGGTGCCGTCCGACGGCCGGTGGCACCGGATCGAGACGACGCTGCGCCCGCCGGACGCCGCACGCATGGAGCTCGTCGTCGAAGCACGGTCGGGGCGGGTCGACCTCGACCTGGTCGAGCTGCGCCCCCTCGACGCGAGCGGTCGGCGCGAGGTGTTCCGACGCGACCTGGTCGAGGCCGTCCGCCGGCTCAGGCCGGCGTTCGTGCGGTTCCCCGGCGGGTGCGTCGTGCACGGGTTCGGCCTGGACAACATGTACCACTGGAAGACGACGATCGGTCCGCGCGAGCAGCGGCTGCCCCTGCCCAACACGTGGGGCTACCACCAGTCCATGGCGATCGGCTACCACGAGTACTTCCTGCTGTGCGAGGAGCTCGGCGCGGCGCCGGTGCCGATCGTGGCGGCCGGGGTGTGCTGCCAGAACGTGCCCGGCGGACCGCAGGCCATCCCGGCCGGGCGGATGCCGCAGTACGTGCAGGACGTGGTCGACCTCGTCGAGTACGCCAACGGCGCGCCCGACACCCGCTGGGGCGCGGTACGTACGGCAGCCGGGCACCCCGAGCCCTTCGGGCTGCGCATGATCGGCCTGGGCAACGAGGACGTCGTCGACGCTCCCTTCGTCGAGCGGTTCGTCCAGCTGACCGAAGCCCTGCGCGAGGCCCACCCCGAGATCGAGCTGATCGGCTCGGCCGGGCCGTGGCCGTTCGGGCGCGACTTCGAGGCCGGGTGGGAACTGTGCCGGCGGCTCGGCATCGACCTCGTCGACGAGCACGGCTACCGCACACCGCGCTGGCTCTGGCAGAACCACGAGCGCTACGACGCCTACGACCGGACCGGGCCCGCCGTCTATCTGGGCGAGTGGGCCGCGCGCAGCTCCACGGTGCGCTCGGCGATCGCCGAGGCCGGCTTCATGGTCGCCCTGGAGCGCAACGCCGACATCGTGCGCATGGCGTCGTACGCGCCGCTGCTCGCCCGGGTCGGCGACAGCCAGTGGGAGCCCGACCTGATCTACTTCACGGACGACGCGGTGCTCGGGTCGGCCGCGTACGACGTGCACCGGCTGTTCGCCGAGGCCCGGGGCGACCAGGTGCTCGACGTGCAGGTGTCGGGGGCGACCCTCGGCCACCAGCCGGAGCCACGCCTCGGCCCCACCGCGCTGACCTGTCCCGGCGCGCGGGTCTCCTTCACGCACATCGAGGCGGACGGCGTGCCGCTGCCGGACGTCATGGTCGACGACGAGCACCCCGAGGCGGCCCTCGGGGTGCCCCCGCTGACCCGGCGGCTCGCGCTGACCGCGACCCGTGAGGACGGCACCGAGGGGTTCCAGGTCCGGCTGGGCGACCCCGCGTCGGGGACCACCCATGAGGTCATCGTGGGCAGCTGGGGCAACAAGTCGCTCATCTGGTCGCGCTCCGACGACGGTCTCGGCGACGAGGTCGACGGCCCGTACCCCTTCGCCGGCGTGCAGACCGGGGTCCCGCGGCGCATCGAGGTCGAACGCGACGGTTCACGTG
>Ga0209386_1000623_pt1 | contig 16663 bp, 18 predicted proteins | sample NGEPertwo_FD_184510 | JGI IMG/M metagenome (GOLD analysis project Ga0209386, IMG submission 184510) | Arctic peat soil microbial communities from the Barrow Environmental Observatory site, Barrow, Alaska, USA - NGEE Permafrost154B-two... | ecosystem: Environmental > Terrestrial > Soil > Wetlands...
AAAAAAGTAAATGGAGAAACAAAATCCCCCGCATGTAAGACCAGTTCCACTTTTTCCCGGTTAAAAATTTCCACTGCTTTTTTTATTTGAGGTAAATTATCATGTGTATCAGAGATTATTCCAATCTTCATTTTGTTGTACCTCCTAATAGCTGATGTTTTTTTAATTTTATATTAAAAAATACAAAAAGAAAAGATTTTTTAAAAATACGGAAAAGTAAATAATGAAAATATTTTAGAAAAAAGAAGGATTTTTATATATCTTTATAGTATAATTAATTGGTTTTTGAAATAAGTGTAAATAAATAATCTGGTAAAAAGGAAGTAAAATCAGAAATGCCAGCGAAGATTATCGGTATTTTAGGTGGAATGGGGCCCGAGGCTACCATAGATTTATTTTATAAGATAATTAAATTTACTCCTGCAGAAAAAGACCAGGATCATTTAAGGATAATTATTGATAATAATCCCAAGATACCAGACCGGACTGCCGCTATCTTAGGAAAAGGAGAGAACCCTCTTCCAGCCTTACAAGAGACAGCTCAAAATTTAGAAAAAGCTGGAGCCGATTTTATAATTATCCCCTGCAATACTGCCCATTATTTTCTTTCCTCAATTCAAGAAAGTGTTAACATACCAGTACTAAATATGATAGAAGAGACTGCTAAAGAGACTCGAAAAAAAATTCCCCCAATAAAAAAAGTAGGTCTTTTGGCCTCCGTAGGTGTTTATGAGACAAAAATTTATCATCAACAATTTGAAAAATTTAATATCGCGGTCATCTCTCCCGAAGAGAAGGGGAAAGAAGAAGTTATGAAGGTAATATATGCAGTAAAGGCGGGAGATTTATCTGAAGAGGTCAAGAAAAACATTATACAAATCGCTCAAAAACTAATCGACAAGGGAGCAGAAGCAATAATTGCCGGATGTACCGAGATTCCTCTAATCCTAAAAAAAGGAGATGTCTCAGTTCCAATAATAGACCCGACCCAGATTTTGGCTAAAATAGCGATTCGGAAAGCGAGGTGACAGTATAGGAGCAATATTAGGACTCGCGGCATCATTTGTAAAACCCATAGGAACGATTTTTAAAACCTTTATCGTATTAAGATTAAGGTGTAGAAAAATTGAAAAAGACTAATTCTTTTAATCGCTACCGGCGATTCAATGAGGTAAATATATATTCTTGAAGTGTGACAAAGAACCATCCCTTGACACATTTTACAGTGAGCAGAGCGATTAAAAGAATCGAGAGAGAAGATGAAAAGTGATATTTCAAGACCCTAAAAATTCAGATTTTATTCTGCATAACTCCACCACTTGGCTTTTGGTACGATTACTAATAAAGATGAAAGATGTTGACAAAAAATCTTTTTTGTTGTATATATCTTACCATAAATGGTCGATTAAATTCAGGGTTTGTGCTGCACTTGTTTAATATTTTTTTAGAAATGGAGGTGATTTTCATGCCTTGTTGTGGCGGAAAAGGAAAAGATAAAGGAAAAGACAAAGGAAAAGATAAAGGAAAAGATAAAAAATAGTAACGTCGATAGACTTCCTATATAAAAACTCCGGGTTCACTCTTTCAATTGAATAATAGTTAACGAACTCTATGAAAAATTATATAATTAGTTTATCTTATTACTAAAAATCAAAGAAATGTTTTGGTTAAAGCCCTAGCCGTTTACGGTTTTAGGGCTTTAACTATAATTTTATTGATTATTATTCAATATAATTCATTTGATTATATTAAAGGTCTAATCTATAATTTAGGAAACTTAATATTTGAATATAATAATCTAAAAAGATACATAGGAGTAGGTATGAACAGATATTTTACAATCATTCTCAACCCAACTGCGGATCAGGGAAATGCGAAGAAAAAAATCCCCTTAATAGAAGAGTTCTTTTCAAAAAATGCAGCAAATTTCAAAATTATTCTTACAGAAGGAATCGGTCATGCTACTTCCATAGCAGCATCGAGTGCTCAAACCCCCGATCAGGTAATCGTGGCCGCCGGCGGGGACGGTACTTCTAACGAGGTAATAAACGGGCTTATGCTTAATTCCCGCAAACCTGAATCATCATCAACTCATCAAAATAGTTTACAGTTTGGTGTCTTACCCATTGGTCGCGGGAATGACTTCGCCTTTGGAGCAGGAATTCCACACGATCTTACAGAGAGCATGCGCCTTCTTCTTGATGGGACTTTTTATCCAATGGATGTTGGGCTTATTAGCGGAGGTGACTTCCCTAAGGGTCGGTACTTCGGAAATGGTGTTGGTATCGGTTTTGATGCAATTGTCGGGCTGGAGGCAGCAAAAATGAAGCATCTTCATGGAGCGGCACCATATATCATTGCAGCGCTTAAAACGTTGGTAATGCTCCCAAAAGCTCCAACAATCGAAATATCTTACAAAGATAGTCAGCAGATACATACTCCGGCTCTTATTTCTATCATGAATGGGAAACGGATGGGAGGAGCCTTCTTTATGGCTCCTGATGGAGATATGAGTGATGGTCTGCTTAATCTTGCCTTAACACAACAGGGGACGAGAATTTCTTTGCTCAAGGCTATGATGCTCTACATGAAAGGGGAACAAAGTAAGCACCGTGGTACATTTACTGACTCTGCTGAAAAATTCTCCCTAAAAGCACTTTCAGGAAGTATGACAGCTCATGCTGATGGAGAAACTATCTGTATTGCAGGCACAATGCTGAAGATTCAAATAATTCCATCAGCACTTCAAATAATCACCAGAAAAAAACTATCATGACATTAACTGGTAGATTCATAACCTTTATTATCAAACTGCTATTAAAAATACTTTGTAAAGTTGAAGGAGACAAACTGGAATCTGTGCCCCGTCAAGGACCTTTGATTCTGGTGATTAACCATATCAATTTTCTCGAGGTCCCGCTCATATACACGCTTCTACTTCCCCGCAAAGTCTGTGGAATTTCAAAAATAGAAAACCAGGACAATTGGTTCTTAAGGATACTGGTAAAAGAATGGGGAGCCATTCCTGTTAATAGAGGAACCCCGGGCGTATCCACATTTAAAGAAGCGGGAAAAGCTCTGAAAGAGAAAAAAATGCTTTGCATTGCTCCGGAAGGAACAAGAAGTGGAAACGGGGTGCTGGCCAAGGGCCAACAGGGAGTGGTTTTTCTTGCCCTGCAAAATTGTGTTCCAATATTGATTATTGCACATTACGGAGCCGAAAACTTTTGGCACAATATAAAGAGGTTAAAACGAACACGTGTCACCTTTGTTGTGGGGAAACCCTTCATACTTGCGAGTGAGATGAAGATAACGAAGGACGTTTATCAGGAGATGACCGATCAGATCATGGTTCGCATGGCATCCATGTTACCCGAACGTTACCATGGCGCATATGCAGATATGAAGATTATTTCAGACAAGTATATTAGGGTTTAGTATTTTTTTGTGTAATGTGAATTTATTGATTGTTTTTCCAAATTATTCTTTTTTAATTTGAAATTTATAAATTTTTAATAAATTTTTAATAATATTTTTAGAAACATACATTATAATAAAATAAGATTAATATATATTTTTAGGTGGGATGGAGACGATTCAATAGGAAAAGTAATCGCTTTTATTTAATAATAGCTAATTATTTTAAAACCAAAATGAATGGATGATATTAAAAAATGATTATCAGAAAACAATTATGGTTTTCAAATTTTATTACGATTATAATTACCATCTTTTTATTAATTATTGTGAGTATTCTTATCGGTAGAAGTTATCAAAATATTTCAAGGTTTGGTTTACCTCCAAAAGATTTTGTAAGAGAAGAAGTGTCCAGAGGGCATTTAGACCTTTTAGAAAGAGAAATACGAACAGCAGATAGGATTGTAAATCGTGTATTGAGAGAAAACCCTGAAGTATTAGAAGATATTAAATATATTCAACAATTGGACGCTTTTATGAATGCATCTAATAGTGGTATTATTATCCGAAAAAACAATGAAATACTTTACTATTCTCCTTTTCTTTCAAGCCTTGATTTAGATGAAGAAACAACGAATCCACAAATTCAATCATTTCCGAATAAGAAAATTATTGATTTTAGTGAAAATATATATTTGGAAAAATTGGATTTTCGCTTTCCTGATGAATCCGAAGGCGAGATTCTAATTGTTAGTGATGTTACTTCTACTTTAGAAGATTTGGTACAATACCGATATTCGGTTTTCATTATTTTGATTCTTTTTCTTGTTGCTATTGTTATCATTAGCGCAATCACTACTTACATATTATCAAGAAATATCGTTAAACCTCTAACTCAATTGGAGAATGCTGCCCTGCAGATTAGAAAGGGCAATTATGATTTTAAAATAAACACTACTGCAAAAAATGAAATCGGAGATTTGTCAAGAACCTTTGAAGAAACAAGAAAACAATTAAAAGAAACTGAGAAAATAAAAAGAAAATATGATAATAATCGTAATGAATTGATTTCGAATATATCACATGATTTGAAAACTCCCATTACCACGATAAAGGGATATATTGAGGGAATTATAGACGGTATTCCCAGTTCAAAAGAGAAAAAAGACAAATATCTTAAAACCATTTATCAAAATACTGTAAATATGGAATCTTTGATTAATGAATTATTTTTGTTGTCCGAATTAGAATTAAAGGAACTTCCTTTAAATTTTGTGCCGATTGATATCACGGCCTATTTAACTGATTGTGTTGAAGAATTAAAGTTTTATTTAGCTGAAAAGGGGATTATATTAAAATTTGATGCCGATTATAATGAACAAGAAAAGGTCTGTGCTGATAGAGATAAGATAAAACGAGTCATTTTAAATATTATCAATAATGCTGTGAATTATAAGGCAAGCATCGATCCGGTTATTACCATCCAATTAACTGAAAAAAAAGAAGAAGCCCAAATAGAAATTCGGGATAATGGCCAGGGAATACCAGAAAAATCATTAAATAATATTTTTGAACGTTTTTACAAAGCTGATAAAGCCCGGTCTATTAATTCAAGCGGAACCGGTTTGGGTCTTTATATTGCCAAAGAAATAATAATGAGTCATGAAGGTAAAATTTGGGCAAAAAGTCAGGAAGGAAAGGGTAGCAGTATTTTCTTTACATTAAAGAAAACCCACTACTTTTCGAAAATGATAAAAACGGAGAAAAAACAATGAAAAGAATATTAATTATTGAAGACCAGCAAAGCATCGCCGAACTGGAAAGAGATTATCTGGAAATTGATGGCTTTCAGGTTGATATTAAAAACAATGGTAGAGAAGGATTGAATCAGGCTTTGGAGCATAATTATGACCTTGTTCTATTAGATTTAATGCTGCCCGATATGGACGGTTTTAGTATCTGCAAGAAAATTAGAAAGGAAAAAAATATTCCCATTCTCATTATTTCTGCTAAAAGAGAAGATATTGATAAAATTCGTGGTCTTGGACTGGGAGCTGATGATTATATCAGTAAGCCATTTAGTCCAAGTGAGCTGGTAGCTCGAGTGAAAGCTCATCTATCCCGTTTTGAGCGTCTTACCGGACAACAGGGTGCGGCGAGCAAAGAAATTCATATAAAAGATTTAATCATTAAGCAAAATGCCCGTCAGGTTTATCTTGGTGGAAATAAAATTATTCTTACAACCAAGGAATTTGATATTCTAAATTTCCTGGCATCTAATCCCAATATTGTTTTTAATAAAGAAACCATTTATGATAGGATATGGGGGAATGATTCCTACGGAGATATAACTACTATTGCCGTTCATATTAAAAAAATAAGAGATAAAATTGAAAAAGACCCCCAGAGTCCGCATTATATTGAAACTCTTTGGGGTTCCGGTTATCGTTTTAATGCTTAAAAAATAACCCGCCTGTAAATTATTTACAAGCGGGTTATTTTATTTTTTATTTATTCATATCGCAATGCATCCACCGGATTCATCTTTGCTGCTTTCATTGCTGGATAAAGTCCAAAGAAGATACCAATGAATAGAGCAAAACCAAAAGCAAGTCCGATGGAAAGAGGCGCAATGACCATAGGCCAATCACCATATTGGGATAGAAAGTATGCCACTGTCCAACCAAATCCAATACCCAAAATTCCGCCGAAACTGGTTAAATTTAATGATTCCATCAGGAATTGAAATAGGATATGTGTATTCCTGGCACCCAATGCTTTTCGAACACCGATTTCCCTGGTTCGTTCGGTTACCGAAACCAGCATAATATTCATAATTCCAATTCCACCAACCAGAAGGGAAATAGCAGCAATTCCACCAAGCATCATACTCATGGTTTTAGTAACCGAGCTCACTGTATCAAGAATCTCATCTTGACTGATAATCCGAAATTGTTCCTGATCTTTATCATCTAAAAATTTAGCCATAAAATTTTTCAATTCGTTAACAGCAGTGGATGCTTTTTCCGATGAGGCAGCTTGTGCAATATAGGAACTGACGTAATCACTGTTGGTCAGTTTGTCCATTGCAACGGATAAAGGAATGTAGGCCCGGTCATCCAGGTCTCCGCCCATGGAGCCGCCTTTTTCCTTCATGACACCAATCACATCAAACATGTAGACCTGCCCGTCATAGTTCACTTTAATTCTTTTGCCAATGGGATTATCATCTTCAAATAGATCTACTGCCAGTTGAAAGCCCAATACCATGACTTGTCGTCTTTCCGTATCATCATTCGTACTGATAAAATTACCTGTATCCACTTCATAATTATTCACTTCAGCATAGTCAATATTGGTGCCTAAGATAGTAGCATTAACATTTATATCGCCGGAAATTAATCTTCCGTTAACCTGCTTTACCGGAATCACCTTTATGACCGATGGACAAAATTTTTCTATATAATCGGTTAATTCCAAAGAAAATTTTTCCTGAGAGCTTACACTGCTGACTCTTCCTCCCTGTCCTCTTGCTGTTCGGGGATAAACGGTAATCATATTGGAACCCAGATTGGCAATACGAGAAGTGATTTGCTGGGTTGAACCGGTACCTACGGAAACAATAGCAATAACAGCACCTACGCCAATAATAATTCCCAACATGGAAAGAAAACTACGCATTTTATTTGCCCATAAACTTTCCAGGGCAATTTTTAAGCTTTGCAAAATCATGCTATCACCTCATCTCTATCGATTACGCCATCTTTTAAATGGAGAACTCGCTGGGAATATTGTGCTATTTCTGGTTCATGAGTAACTAAAATAATGGTATTTCCATCATCATGTAACTTTTTGATAATATTCATAATATCCTGACCGGTTTTCGAATCCAGGTTTCCGGTCGGTTCATCTGCCAAAATAATAGAGGGACGGTTGACTAATGCCCGGGCAATAGCCACTCTCTGTTTCTGGCCACCCGATATTTCATTAGGTCGATGATTTAATCGGTTACCTAATCCTACTTCCTCCAAAGCTTGAACAGCAAGCTGTTTTTTATTTTTAGAATGAGTGTTATTATAAGTTAAGGGAAGTTCTACATTTCTTAAAATAGTTGCTTTGGGTAGTAAATTAAATTCTTGAAAGACAAATCCAATTTTTTGATTACGAAACAGGGCCAATTGATCGTCGTTCAGCTTACTAACATCCTGACCGGATAGAAAATATTTCCCTCCGGTGGGATAATCCAAACAGCCGATGATATGCATCAAGGTCGATTTTCCCGAACCGGAAGGTCCCATGATGGAAACAAAATCTCCGGTGTTAATTTCGAATGATACACCTCGCAAGGCTTCAACCTTTATCTTTCCTAAATGATAGATCTTCGTTAGTTGTTCAATTTGTATTACTTTGGACATATACCTTCACCTCTTGTTAACGCATTATGCGCATGGCTCCACCCATTGGAGGCGCACCCCCACCCCCGAAAGGTGAATTATTGGAACCGGTTTTTATATTCATCTGGTAATTATTGACAATAATTTTGTCGCCTTCTTTTAATCCTTCGGTTACTTCCTGGTAATAGCTGTCACTGATTCCGGTTTTGACCGGAGTAGGTACTCCTTTATCGCCTTCAACTTTTAATACCACCGAATCACGTCCCATTGTGGCGAGAGATGTAACCGGAACAAGCAAAACATTTTCTGCCGAGCTGACTATAATTTCTGCTGATGCTGAAAATCCGGGTTTGAAGAATTCCGATACTTCATCCATTCGAATGGTTACCGGTACTGTTACTACATTACTTTCTGCTATGGCATAATCTGCCACTTCTGCCACTTTTCCGGTAAAAACCTCATTATCCAAAATATCCAATTTTATTTCTGCTTCCTGACCGACTTTAACCGCCATGCAATCCACTTCACTGATCGAAACTTCAATTTCATAAGCAGTTTCATCAATCAGAAAAATAATATCATCCGTTTTTTCAATGTTATCTCCTTCCTCGACATAAATCTTGATAATTTTACCGGAGAAAGGAGCTTGAATGGTCCGTGCATTAAGTTTTTCCAGAGCTAAGTCCATAGCCAACTTCTTTTCTTCTAGTGTAAGATTAGGAGAACCATTGATTTTAGCCAGCTCATATTCATTTTTTGCTTTTAAATAATTTAAACTTTCCTCTTTGTTTTTCAAGTGAACCAATTCTTGCCCTTGCTTTACAAATTCACCAACATGTACCAGGATTTTTTCAACTATCCCCCCGGTTGTTTCACTGCTTTGTAAATTAAGATTGATAGAATTGACCGGCTGGAGAAAACCACTGGCAGGAACTGTCTTTTTTAGATTTCCCAATTTAACCTCGATCACTGATGCTAAATCAACGGATTGAATTTGATTTTCAGAATTTGCTTCTTTACCGGATTTGGATTGCCAATAATTGAAACCGAAAAAACTGCCTGTACCTAAAATTAATATGACAATTATCCATAAAAACCATTTTTTTCTTCTCACTTATCTGTCCTCAACTTTCCTTGTGTTATATACCTAAAAAATGTGCTAATCTTAAACGATTAACCAATAATAAATCCTGAGCTTCTTTAACTTTCAGTTCTTTTTCCGTCAGGGCAATCAGCTGGTTTTGCCATTGAGTAGAGGAAATGATCTTTTCCCGATACTGTTTTTCCAGAATATTTTTTGTATATTGTGCTTCATCTAAAGCGGTTAATTTTGCCTTTAAATTAAGTTGATTATATTTGTCTTGATCTATAATTTGATTCATTTCAAGTTGTAATGTTTTTGTCAATTGGTCGAGCTCTTTTTCTTTTTGAAGAATGGTTGCTTCAGCTCCTTCTTCTTTTAGTTTTTGTGCTCCTCCATCGGTTAGATTCCAGGATAAGTCTAACGCGGTATAAAAGTAATCATCTAAAAAATCATATCCGCCATTAATATTCACTTGCGGTTTACCTTCATTTTCCGTCCATTCTGCTTCTTTTAAAAGAACTTCTTTATCTATATAAGCATTCTTCGTCTGATAGTTATTTTCAAAGGCTTTATTGAATAAAATATCCTGTTTTTCACTCTCAAAAGTTAGTTGCTCCATGTTTGACCTTAAAGTTTGTAAATAAGCAGGTTCTTCCTTAAATTGAACCTGAATATCTTTCGGTAGATCCAATTCAAGGTACCATTCATTCTGTTGTTGAATCAGATTTTGTTTTAGATTAAATAATTGATTCTCGGCTTCCATTAATGCTATTTTTGCCTAATGCTATTTTTGCCTCAGTTTCCTGCTGGTAGCCCCCTTCGCCTAAGCGAATCTGTTGCTGTACTCTTTCTAAACTTTCAGTGGCTAATTGAAGGTTTTTATCGGAAATATTCACTTCTTTTGTTGAGCGGACAAGAGCCAGATAGCCTTCAATAAAATCAATCTGCTTTTCTGCTTCCTTCCAGGATAATTCTTCGGCTTTCTTTTTTAAATTATTTTTAGTTTGAAAGATTTGTTGTTCATTTTGAGTGTAAGAATTAGGGTAAATTTGTTTTTCGATTTGAATACTTACATCAGCACTACTTACGATTTTCCCTAAAGACATATCTGCAAAATCATCTTTATTCCAGGAGGTCTCAGCGGAAATATTGAAATCATCTGCAATGGTTTTTTCAGCTGTAAGTGTAATCAGATTGGTATTGCCTAGTCCCTTTCCAAAATCCCATATTGGGGTAGCACCTAAACTAACTTGGAAAGCTTTATCTGTATCAAGGATTGCTAAATCTCGTTCTAATGCGTCGATATTATTTTTGATTACCTCTATATCGTAGTTATGCTGTATTCCCCAATCAATAGCTTCTTTCAAGTCTATCTCTTTGGCCTGTAAGACGCTGGGAATGAGTAAAATACTTGTTATAATAGCTGCAAAAAATGTGGCTTTATTAAATTTCATTATTGTATATCCTCCTTATTCAAATTTCCCATGATGGATTGTAAATTAAGTAGGGCATTGTAATAATTACGAACTGAGGAAGCTAACCGATATTCTGCTTCAAGAACACCTACCATAGCAGATAGCTCTTCGTCTTCACTTGCCAATCCTGCTTTGACTTGATTGCTGATGATTAGTTTATGTTGGTATATTTGATCCAGGCTATTTTGACTTGAGGTAATGTCATTTTTCGTTTGCACATAATTTTGCCATTGAGATTCTATCTGATAATCCAGGTTTTGTTGAGCAATTTGATAGTCAAGCTTGGTTACTGCTAAATTATTTTCCAATTTATTTAAATCTATCTCGGGAGTATCCGAAACTTTACTTTTCTCTAATTCCAGGCTGGCTAAATCGATTTCCAGATTGTTCATTTGTAGTGCTACACTGTTTTGTCTTCCTTTTTGCAATGCTTCATCTAATTTGATTTCTTTAAAATCGGGGGCATTTATTTCTGCCAACTCAAACTGACTTTTTGAATTTACCCCTAAGGTCATTTGAAAATTTCCCAGCAATTTTTGATAGTCTAATTTTGAGCTTTCAAAGGAAAATAATGCATCATAATATATATTGCTCTGTTCCAGGACATCCAGTTCAACTTTATATCCGGCTTTGGCCTGAACTTTTATATTTTCCAGGGTATTTTTTTCTATTACTGACGTTTTTTCTTTGACTTGCAAGTCTTTTTGAGCTAATTTCAATTGGAGATATTCATCAACGACTTGAATGATCAGATCTTCTTTTTTCTGTTGGTATTGCTCTTTTTCCTGGATGAGTAATAATTCATTTTGTCTTTCTAACAAATTAGATTGGCTTAACAGGTTTTCAGCTTCATTCCTTTTGGCATCGATTTCTGCATTTTTCAACTGATAACCGGCTTTCTGGAATTCAAAATTATTGGCTAATGCCATTTCTGCAGCTTGAGGAAGATCCAGATTGATACTTTCCTGAGCATCAATCTGACTGCTACCTATCGCTAAAATACTAAATAACAAATATGCGAGAATGACCAATTTTTTCTTCATAGCTTGCCTCCTGCTAAAAATAAATTTAAAGATATGATCTTTTATTTTCACTTATTTTAATATTATAATCTAAAATCTCTATAAAGCAAAAATTAAGTTTTTATAAAATGAAAATTAAAATTTTATTAACTCTATGGAAGACATGGGGTTAAAGCTTTCCCTTTCCACCCAAAAATCAGAAACCTTTTCTTTTAAAAAGAAGGATTTTATAAACCTTTTGTCGTATTAGTATTAAGGTGCAGAAAAATTGAAAAAGAATTATTAATTTAACCGCTATTATGCTACAGTGAGCAGAGTGATTAAAAAAAGCGAGGGAGAAGATGAAAAATAATATTACAAAATCTAACCCCATAATTTCATTTAATAAATTGTGATGGAATATCTTAAGATTGGAAATCTGCACTTAAAACACCGGACTATACTAGCCCCCATGGCATCCCTCACTGATATTGTCTTCAGAAGGGTCGTTGATGAAATCGGTGGAGTAGGGCTTATGGTAACTGAACTGATCTCTGCGGAAGGGCTCAGAAGGAAGCAGGGCAGAACCCTCTCAATGATCAGGTCATTCGATTTTAACACTCCGCAGTTTATCCAGCTTTTCGGAAGTGAACCGGAGTCATTCATAGATGCGGTAAAATATATTGAAGACGAAACTGATTTTTCCGGGATAGATATAAATATGGGGTGTCCGGTACGGAAGATGATAAAAAAGAGGGCAGGTGCGGCTTTACTTAAAGATCCGAAAAAAATTGGAGAGATCTGCAGAAAGCTCAGGAAAGTGATCAACATCCCTTTCACAGTAAAGATAAGGCTTGGATATGAAGAGGAGAATGTATTCGAGATACTGAAAGTACTTGAAAATGAGGGGGTTGATGCGGTTACTGTTCATTTCAGGCTGAAAACGGACAGATACAATTCGGAAGCAAGGTGGGAATATGCAGAGAGAATTAAAGAGCGGTCAGGTTTAAAGATCATCGGGAACGGAAATATCTTAAACCGGGACGAAGCATTGGAAAGATTAAATATAGTGGACGGAATAATGATCGGTAGGGGAGCAATAAGTAATCCGTTCATATTCGCCGAAATGCAGGATGAAATGCCTAGCCCCGAAGATAAAAAGGAGATCGCTGAAAGGATAATGGCTCTTGTGGAAGAATATTACCCGCCTGAATTAAGGCTTCTCAGGATAAAAGCTTTCACAAAATATCTTGCTTCTGGCAAACCTTATGTAAAAAAAATAAAGCATAAGATCTATGCATCAAAAACTTTCGATGATGTCAAACAATTCTTCAGGGAATTAGATTTTTAACCAAAATTATAAATTAATTCATATTAGTAAGACAATCGTGTAATAGAATGGAGTCAGCCAGTTGAAACCTACCCCCATTTTATTACGCACCTTGTATTTCGCAACTATTTTTTAAAAAAAGAAGGATTTTTTAAAACCTTTTGTCGTATTAATATTAGGGTGTAGTAAAATTGAAAAAGACTAATTCTTTTAACCGTTGGTGGCGATTCGATAAGGTAAATATATATTTTCGAAGTGCGATAAAGAACCATCCCCTTGTCTTACTTTGGGGTGAAGAAGAGAGGTCAGATCTCAACGTTTAACGTAACTTCTTTCTGAAGGAGGCTATTTTGAAAAGAGTACCCAAAAAAGACGTGGAACAGTTCTGGAAGAAAAAAGAAGAGGATATTGGAGAGAAAATTAAAGGGAGGAGTATGGCCCAGTTCACCGGTGTCTATCAGAACTTTTCCGGACCGATTCTAGGAATTATATTTTATACCGAGAGCGCTTTTTATTTTCAGACTTTTCCCCGGAGAAACTTGCTCTTTTCTTTTATGAGAGCTGAGCAGCCGGAACGCGAAGAGAACCAGTTAAATTTTCTCATTCTCTGGTCCGATATGGAAAAGATCGAACTTCCTCCCAGAAAACATCCTTTTTTGGCACTTTTATCTCCTGCAGATTATCGGATTTTCATTGACTACCAGAGAAACGGTCAAAAAATGACCCTAACACTAATCATGCACTGTCTGGAGGATTGCAGCAGGTTAATCGATTTTTATAAAGATCACAAAACAAAAAAGGAATGGTAAATTATCTATCATAAAGCCAGATTGACTTACACCTAATACATCTCGCAACTTTTTTTAAAAAAAGAAGGATTTTTTAAAACTTTTGTCGTATTAATATTAAGATGTAGAAAAATTGGAAAAGACTAATTCTTTTAACTGTTGGTGGCGATTCAATATGATAAACATAAAATACTACAATTGTATTCAGAAAGAACTACAATAATGGATTTATTCAGTATTACAAAATCTAAATTAAGAGAAGAACTCTTAGCACTCTATTTTACCAATCCAGATAAAAAACACTATCTAAGAGAGTTAGAGAGAATACTTAACTTTTCAGTAGGAAATATTCGCCGTGAGTTGATTAAACTTGAAAGTACAGGACTTTTTCTTAGTGAAAACAAAGGAAACCTCGTTTACTATTATTTAAATAAATCTTATCCTCTTTTTGAAGAATTAAAGAGTATTATCTTTAAAACCTCCGGTGCCCCCAAAATGCTTCAAAATATCTTAGAAAAATTTAATGGTATAAGTCAGGCTTTTATTTATGGTTCTTTCGCTAAAAGAGAAGAGAGAGAGAGGGTAGCGATATAGATCTATTAATTATAGGTAATATTGATGAGGATAAATTGATTGAAGAAATAGGTAAATTAGAGAGAAAATTACAAAGAGAAATAAATTATTCTATTTTACGAGAAAGAAGATTTTAATAAGAAGAAAAAAGAAGGCAATTCTTTTATTTTAGATATTTTAAGAGAGAAGAAAATTTTATTAATAGGGGATGAAAATGCTCTATGAAGATGCACTAAAAATAATGTTGAATCAAGGTTTAATTTTTTACCTTCTTTTCTGCCGAATTTCAAACGAAAGAAGATTATTTGTAAAATAAAACCAAAGTCTCAGAATTTCCTTTTGATTGCAACCCGTAACCTAAATATTTGACCGAGCGACTAACAGACAGATAAACTATATTTTCTTGAATAGAAAATAGGTCCCTATTATTTCAAATTTTATTTTTATAAGGAGATAGTGTGATGAATAATGGAAAAAGACTTTATATTTTATGGAGCAATCAAGATCCGGTGACTGCTGAAAAGATGGTTTTCATGTATGCTCTTAATAGTAAATTGAGGAAATGGTGGGATGAGGTCATAATAATAGTATGGGGAGGTTCTACAAAGTTAATTACCGAAAGCAAAGAGATACAGGATAAAATTAAAGATTTAATCAAGGAGGGAGTAGAATTTTCTGCCTGTAAAGCATGTGCTGAACAATTAGGTGCAGTTGATGTTTTGGAAAAACTTGGAATCGAGGTAAAGTATTGGGGCCAGCCTTTGACGGATATTATTCAAAATGGAGAGAAATTGATAACCATTTAAGTTTGCCCCTGAGACCGTTGCAATAGTTAATAATTCGATAATTCTTTCTATTATATAAAGACATGGGGTTAAATATTTATTTTTGGTCCCATGTTCTTATACGTTAAGTGAAGTATTGCCATGTATCATACGAGGAGACAAATTATGAGAATTGAACATGTTGCTATCTGGACAGGAGATCTTGAGCGTTTAAAAAAATTCTATACTAAATATTTTAACTGCATAGCAGGGGAAAAATATCATAACGAGTCAAATGATTTTGAGTCATACTTTCTATCTTTTGATAACAGCGCTCGTCTTGAATTAATGCAAATGCCATCAATACCTAACAACTTAAATGATTCAAAGATGCAATATGAAGGGATTACTCACATTGCTATAGCAGTTGGTAGTAAAGAAAATGTGGTTGAAATTACTGAAAAGCTACGTTCTAATGAATATACAATTGTAAGTGAACCACAAACCACAGGCGATGGCTATTTTGAAAGCTGTGTGCTTGATTCAGATGGAAATCGAGTAGAAATAACATTTTAAGGGGTTGATACTTTCTTGCACCTTGTAATTCTTTTATAAAAAAGAAGGACTTTTAAAACCTTATGGCGTATAGATATATATAAAACATTAAATAAATTAAAAATCGTATCCTGTATGAAGGTAGCAGGAGAGAATTTCTTTGGAAAAAATAGAAGGTTAAAGGAAGGATAAAATTTTAATAAAAGGAGGTAGCCATGCCTGAATTTGGAAATCCGTTTTCTGGTCTTAAAAAAGACCGTAAGCTCACCAATGAAGAGTTAATTCGCGCAATAAGGTTTATGATTGCAGCAGAGTATGAAGCCATTCAGCTTTATATGCAGCTTGCTGAATCAACTGATAATAAATTAGCCCAAGATGTGTTGAAGGACATCGCAGATGAAGAGCGTGTTCATGCCGGAGAATTTCTTAGACTTTTAAAAGAACTTGCACCGGATGAAGAAAAATTTTATAGAGAAGGCGCTAAAGAGGTAGAAGAAGAAATTAATAAATAAAGTAAAGGAAATTAAAAATGAAACGCATATTTAATTGGCAGTTTTTATTAGGTCTTTCCCTAATAGCTTTATCTGCGCTGGTTTATTTTATTCACTATTTAATTTTTAGAGACGCACATCATATTTTCATATATCTTATTGGGGATATCGCTTTTGTTTTCCTTGAAGTTTTGTTAGTGACTTTGGTTTTGCACCAGTTACTGCAATATAGAGAAAAGAAAGTTATGTTGAACAAATTAAATATGGTTATAGGAGCGTTTTTTAGTGAGGTTGGAGGAGAATTGCTCAAAATTTTTTCTGATTTTGACACCAAGTCTTCTGAAATTGCTCAGAAACTGGTTATAATAAATGAGTCTTTTGAAAAAGATTTTTTGAAAATTTGTAAAAATGTCAAAAATCACAACTACAACATTGACAGCAAGAGAGGGGATTTGGAGAATATTAGAAATTTCTTGAAGGAGAAGAGACAGTTTTTACTGAATCTTTTGGAAAACCCCAACCTATTAGAACATGAGTCATTCACAAATCTACTTTGGGCAGTTTTTCATTTAACCGAGGAGCTTACCCTCAGAAGAAGCCTGAAGGAATTACCAGAAGCTGATTATCAACACCTTGCAGGTGATATAAAGAGGGCATATCATCTTTTAATTGTAGAGTGGTTGTACTATATGAAACATTTAAAAGCTAATTACCCATATCTTTTTTCTCTTGCAGTTAGAACAAATCCTTTTGATACAAATGCATCGGTAGAGGTTAAATAAATAGTTACT
>Ga0209386_1000624_pt1 | contig 16651 bp, 19 predicted proteins | sample NGEPertwo_FD_184510 | JGI IMG/M metagenome (GOLD analysis project Ga0209386, IMG submission 184510) | Arctic peat soil microbial communities from the Barrow Environmental Observatory site, Barrow, Alaska, USA - NGEE Permafrost154B-two... | ecosystem: Environmental > Terrestrial > Soil > Wetlands...
TTGTTTGCCCTTCTAAAACCTTGGCTATTGGAGAAATCGGTCTGACAGGAGACCTGAGATCCGTTCAGAATATCGATAAAATCGTTCGGGAAGCATCCAGAATGGGCTTTGAAAGGGTAATCCTGCCAGAAAAAAACGCCGCTAAATTCAGCGACGTTCCAGGAAACCTGAAAATGATAGGGGCTAAAAGCATTCGAGATGCGATCAGGAGTCTCTAAAGAAAACTAATCAGGAAACAAAGTTTATTGTTTTGACAAAGTTATTTTTTTTGACGAAGCTTCTTTTTTCAATTCAAACCAGAACATGCTTCCTTTGCCAAGCCGACTCTCAACCCCGAAATTGCCCGAATGCTGGTTAATGATTTCTTTTACAATGGATAAGCCTAACCCGCTTCCCGTTGTCGTTCTGACATGATTTGTACTGGCTTTATAATATCTGTCCCAAATACTATCAAGTTCTTTTTTAGGTATTCCCATGCCGTGGTCCAAAACCTGACAACGGACGTAATCTGTTTTTTCAACAATTGTAATTAGTACAGTTTTGTCTTCACCACAATATTTCACGCCATTGTTAATCAAGTTTGAGAAAACCTGCAGTATTTTAGCTCTGTCAGCGTTAATCTCTACGGAAGAAGGTGCTTCGAAAACTATTTTATAACCCTCATTTTCAACCAGCAGATTATAGGAGTCTATTAGCCCTTGAACAGCGGCTACTAAATCAAAGTTTGATTTTTCAATAGAAAGCACACCAGACTGCATTTTAGAAAGAGTAAGCATATCATCAACCAGAAGATTCAGCCTGTCTGCCTCGTCAATAATTATTTTGATATGTTCCTTCCTTTTTACTGGATTATCCCCTGAAAGATCCCGTATCATTTCAGCATAGGATTTGACCATTGTAAGCGGTGTTCTAAGGTCATGGGATACATTGGCAATGAGATCTTTCTGTAATAAGTAGGTCTTTTCCAATTCTAAAGAGGTATATGTCAGCGTATCGGCTAAAGCGATAATTTCCGAATAATGTCCTCCCTGAAATTTAATTCTATAATTTCCTTTAGAAAGTTCCCTTGCCGAATTTGTGATACTTCTTATAGGCCTGGAAATCCTGTTGGACAAATAAAATGAAATGATAAAGGCTAAAAGTAGAGAAATCACTGTTACGTAAAAAAGCTGATCTCTTAAAATCCCGACGGTTGATTCAACAGGGAAAAGAGGAGCAAAAATATACAGAATAATGTCTGAACCATTTTCTCTATGCAGAAAAGTGGCATACGCAAGCGTGTTTGTCTCCGTGGATGCGCTGGGAATTATTACGGAGGAACTCAGATTGTTATTATTTAACAGCTCTTGTTTTACTACTTCCATTTCTTTTATATAGCCGTAAGGTTTTCGGACTACATCATTAACAGGCGAAAAAACTATGGTGCCATCGGACGTTTCAATATGAATATACAGATCGTTTGTGAAGGAAATATTTCGAATGGTGTCAATAAAATCTTTCTGCCCGTACTGGGAGACAATAACAGATGCCATTTTGGTGGTTTCGGATATTTTCATTGCCTGATAATAATTATTTAAAAAGAAAATTTGTAAAAACCATAAAACTATCATTAAAAAGGCAGCAAAAGAAATGAAATATGCCCAAAGTTTAAAGGTTATGCTTTTTCTGTCAAAATTAAACTTCAAATTTGTATCCTACCCCTCTTAATGTGACGATGAAGTCTCTGTATTTGCCTAAATTATTTCGTAGATTTTTAATGTGTGTATCTATTGTCCTGTCATCTCCAAAGAAGTCATATCCCCAGATATCAGATAACAGCTTATCTCTTGATAACGCAATGTTTTTGTTTAAAGCCATATAAAACAATAATTCATATTCTTTTGGCGTGAGTTCGATTCTTTGACCATCAACACTGACAACCCTTGCAATAATATCTATAACGAGTCCGTCAAAGACTAAAGCTTCGTTCGTTGACTGAACACCGGCTGAATGCCTGGCTAAAATCGCATTTATTCGGGCCATTAGTTCCTTCGGGCTAAAGGGTTTAACCATATAATCGTCAATCCCGAGTTCAAAACCAAAAAGTTTATCATATTCTTCTCCTCTGGCGGAAAGCATAATGATTGGTGTTGATTTTGTTTTCCGGATTTCTTTGCATGCTGAAAAACCATCCAGTCTGGGCATCATAATATCCATTATAATTAAATCATAATCATTTTTTTTGCAGAGTGAAACGGCGTTCATACCATCTGCTGACTCATCTACCTGATATCCGTTAAATTCCCCATATTCTTTTATTACTTTACGGATGTTTATTTCATCATCTACAATTAATAACTTTTGCATGTCAGTTCACTTCCTTTTCTAAATAGTCATACCTATTTTATGATATACCGGATATGTGAAAAATGTGTGAAGGTTGTATAATATATTGTAACATATTAATTTTGCATAATATATTGTAACATATTAAGGCAATTAAATAATCCGGAAAATAATAGAATTATAGCAAAAAAATAGTTGACAGTGTATATCCATTGTGATAGACTAAAAAATTGTTTACTTGACAAATTACCTTATAATACCTTATAATATACTATGTAAGACTGGAGGTCTGAATATGTTTATAGTAGGAGACAAAATCGTATATCCGATGCATGGAGCAGGGATTATTGAGGAAATTGAAGAAAAGAAAATACTTGGCGAGACTAGAAGATATTATATTCTTAGGGTTCCTTGTGGTGACATGAAAATAATGATCCCTATAGAAAGCAGTGATGGAGTTGGCGTTCGAAATGTAATGACTGAACTCGAATTAGGCGGTGTGATAGACTCATTACAGGGTGCAACCACTGAAATGTCTAATAACTGGAATAGAAGATACAGAGAAAATATGGAGAAATTAAAAACAGGCGATGCCTTTGAAGTTGCTGAAGTTGTCAGGAATCTTATGCGTTTGGATAAGGAGAAAAAACTTTCAACCGGAGAAAAGAAAATGCTTTCCAATGCAAAACAGATCTTGCAAAGTGAGATGATTTTAGTGAAAAACATAGACATAATAGCTGCAGCTGCTATTATAGACAGAACTGTTAATTTTAATCTGTCATAAAAAATTAATTAATTAAATATATAAAAAAAGGGGGTGAGATATGATGTTAAAAAAACTGTTTAGAATAGCTTTCACCTTTGTTGGACTGGTTATTGGATATGGAGTTTCCCTTTTATCTGAGTTTCTGTTTGAGTTGAGTTCGGTTTTACCTGACTTTGAAATAACAAGAACTCAAAGATTCGGCTTTGCCGTAGTTTGTGCACTTATTTTTGGAATAATATTTTACAGGGCAACGCCATTTCTAGGAAGACAAAGCGCAAAGGTTGCAAAGGATATCGAGCACGATTTGCAATCGGTGCCGACAAATGATATCATCGTGGGTACATTCGGGTTAATTATCGGATTAATCATAGCATTTCTTGTAAGCCAGGTGTTTGTAGAAATGCAAATTTTTTATTTGGGGACAATTCTTACGGTTGTAACATACCTTGTACTTGGGTATCTTGGTGTAATTGTTGCGACAAAAAAAGCGAAAGACTTTATACCAGCTTTAATTTCCAGTAGAAAAGGCGCATCAAGCAGTAAGACAAAAGGTAAGTCAAGTGATGCCACGCCAAAGATTTTCGATACAAGCGTGATTATTGACGGAAGAATCGCAGATATTATGAAAACCGGGTTTATAGAAGGCAATATTGTTATTCCGGAATTCGTTCTTGTTGAGCTCCGACATATTGCAGATTCTTCAGATTCGCTGAAAAGAAACAGAGGCCGGAGAGGCCTGGATATCCTTAACAAAATTCAAAATGATTATGGTGTTGAAATATACAACACGAATGGCGAAAAGGCACTTGAAGAAATCCCTGAGGTGGATGTTAAGCTGTTAAAGCTGGCCCAGCTCATTAATGGTAAAGTTGTAACAAATGACTTTAATCTGAATAAAGTGGCTGGGATAAAAGGGGTAGAAGTATTAAATATCAATGAACTCGCAAACACTTTAAAGCCAGTTGTTCTCCCAGGTGAAGACATGCAGATTTTCCTGGTTAAAGAAGGAAAAGAAAATAATCAGGCAATTGCTTACCTGGATGACGGAACTATGATTGTTGTTGAAGAGGGTAGAAAGTATATAGCGCAGACGGTCGAGGTTATGGTAACAAGCGTTCTGCAGACTTCGGCGGGAAGAATGATCTTTGCAAAACCAAAAAAATAAATTTAATATGAAGGTATTATATGTATAATGATAAAAAAATAACTGCAATAATTGCCGCTGCCGGTTCTGGAAAGAGAATGGGTGGTGGCATTCCTAAACAATATTTAAGTATTGGCGGCGTGCCAATACTCATTAAAACGGTAAAAGCCTTTGAAACGAATGCGTTTATTGATACTATTCTGGTTGTCACAAATGTTGAGTATATTAATTTTTTTAAGGATGAACTCACAAGGTTTGGCATTGAAAATGTTGACGTAGTTGCTGGTGGAGACCAAAGACAGGATTCGGTATATAATGGGCTTAAAGCAATGCCAAAGGACACAGATTATGTAATTATTCATGATGGGGCGAGACCATTTATATCGAAGGAAATTATAGCAGATACTTTAGACGTGGTTTTAGATAAAAAGGCGGTTGTTGCTGCAGTCCCGGTAAAGGATACAATCACGCGGCAAGTATTATCGAAAAAAAAGCCGTTTGCACGTGAAAAATCTTTTGCCGGATTGGAATATTTTGATCGAAACAGCATGCTCGCTGTGCAAACCCCTCAGGCCTTCGAAAAAAAATTAATTATGAAGGCTTATAAATTGGCTTATAAAGATGGATTTTATGGCACCGATGAAGGAATGCTGGTCGAAAGGCTGGGACATCCCGTGCATGTTGTTAATGGATCATATTTAAATATTAAAATTACTACAAAAGAGGATTTGCCAATGGAAAACAGAATCGGTTCGGGATATGACGTTCATCGTTTGGTAGAAGGAAGAAAACTCATTCTTGGAGGAATCAATATTCCTTTTGAAAAAGGCCTGCTTGGACATTCTGATGCTGATGTGATTGTGCATGCAATCATGGATGCTTTGCTTGGGGCGGCAGCATTGGGAGATATAGGGAAACATTTTCCCGACGATAATGACGAGTACAAAGATATTCCGAGCATTATTCTTCTCAAACGAGTGCGTGAAATACTTTTGTCGGAAGGGTATAATATATCAAACATTGACGCAACTTTAATTTGTCAGCGACCTAAAATATCCCCTTATATTGGAGATATGACTGCGAATATTGGAGAAGCACTTGAGATAGCAGAAAATAGAATCAGCATAAAAGCAACTACTACTGAAAAGCTCGGTTTTACAGGGAGAGAAGAAGGCATTGCGGCTGAGGCTGTGTGTCTGTTGAGTAAATTACAGTAACCAGCAAGGAGAATTAACAAGGAGAATTAACAATGAGACTTACGAAAATGTTTTTAAAGACACTTAGAGAAATGCCTGCAGAGGCTGAAATTGCAAGCCATATACTGCTTCTTAGAACAGGAATGATTAGAAAACTTGTTTCCGGGGTTTATGGATTTATGCCTCTTGGATATCGTGCACTCCGTAAAATCGAAGCTATTGTCAGAGAAGAAATGAACGAAAAGGGCGGTCAGGAGATTCTCATGTCAGCAGTTCAACCAGCTGAACTATGGAAGGAATCAGGGAGATGGTTCGCTTACGGGCCGGAACTCTGGAGATTAAAGGACCGAAATGGCAGGGATTTTTGTTTAGGACCAACACATGAAGAAACATTTACAGATGTGGTAAGAAATACTGTTTCCTCCTATCGTCAGTTGCCGTTGACTCTATATCAGATTCAGACAAAATACAGGGATGAAGCCAGACCTAGATTTGGACTGATGAGAAGCAGAGAATTTATCATGAAAGATGCTTACTCTTTTGACAGAGATATTGAAGGATTAGATCTAAGCTATAATGGAATGTATGATGCCTATGAAAAGATTTTTACCCGCTGTGGCCTAACCTTCAGGGTGGTAGAAGCAGACACTGGAGCAATAGGCGGGAAGAATTCCCATGAATTCACAGCACTTTCTGAAGTGGGAGAGAGTGAAATAGCTTACTGTGAGAAGTGCGAAATGGCAGCCACAACAGAACGAGCGGAATGCGTGGACACTGAGCCAGGCACTGAGCCAATGCTGGAAATGGATACGGTTTTAACACCAGATACAAAAACCATCGAGGAAGTGACAAATTTTCTGGGTCTTTCAAAAGCACAAACAATAAAAGCATTATTATTTGCTACTTATGATCTGGACGATAAGGAAAATGGTTATGTTGCCGCTTTTATAAGAGGCGATAGAGAACTGAACATGATAAAGCTGATTAATGCGCTTGAAATTCCGGAGCATTCGATTGCTTTTGCGGATGAAGAAAAAATGTCTTTGGTAACAGGCTGCATTGGCGGATTCACCGGACCGGTAGGAATTCATGATTGCCGAATAGTGGTAGACAGTGAACTTGTCGGTCAGAGAAATCTTTGCGCCGGAGCAAACAAAGCAAACCACCATACCTTGAATGTAAACTATGGCAGAGATTACAAAGGGGATATTGTTAAGGATATAAAATTATTAAAAGAGGGAGACCCTTGCCCTGTATGCGGAGCACCTGTCAAATATGCCAGAGGCATCGAGGTTGGACAAATATTCAAGCTTGGTACAAAGTACACTCAATCCATGGGAGCCTTATTTAGAGATGAAAATATGGCAGACAAGCATATTGTAATGGGATGTTATGGTATAGGAGTTACCAGAACTTTAGCCGCAATTGTAGAGCAGCATCATGATGAGAATGGAATTATCTGGCCAATGGCGATTGCACCATATCATGTGATTATCACACTTGTGAATCCTGACGATGAAGAACAGAAAAAAGTTGCGGAAGAAATCTATAAACAGCTTCTTGATGTAAAAGCAGAAGTACTCCTGGATGACAGAAAAGAAAGACCTGGTGTGAAATTCAAGGATGCGGACCTGCTTGGGATTCCTATAAGGATAACAGTAGGAAAGAGGGCTTTTGAAGGCATCGTGGAGTACAAGCTTAGAAGAGATGCTAAAAAAGATGAATTAGGAGTATCTGAAGCGGTTAACAGAGCCATTGAAATCATAAACAAGGAGAAATAGCAAGATGTAATTATTAACGTGGATTTGCCGGTTTCGCTGGCAAATCCTATTTACGTTATTGTAAGCATTAAGGACTGAGTGATGAAAGAATTATTTATATTATTTGTTACATTTTTTAAGATGGGGTTATTCACAATAGGAGGCGGGCTTGCTATGCTCCCTCTTATTCAGCATACCATAGTCGATAAAAAGGGTTGGCTGACTGAAGAAGGAATGACGGATTGCATTGCGGTCAGCCAGTCATTGCCAGGGGTTATAGCAATCAATGCGGCTACTTACGTTGGGAAAACCAGAAAAGGATTTGCGGGTGCTCTGGCCGCATCTTTTGGGGTGATTTTACCATCTTTTATAATTATCATCTGTGCAGTAATTTTTCTTGGCACAGTGGGACCAAACCATTATGTTGAAGGAGCCTTCACCGGCATAAAGGCGGCCGCCTGCGGTCTAATTGCCTTTGCGGCATATAGACAGGGCAGGCAGGTTATTAAAGGGAAATCCGGGATTTTTATAGCTGTGGCCAGTTTCGCAGCGGTTGCTTTCTTTGGCATTTCAGCTATTTGGCCTATTATTTTTGGTGGCGCGGCAGGCTTCCTTCTCGGGAGGGCCAAATAATGGTTCTATTGAACTTATATGTGATGTTTTTTTCGATAGGAATATTTGGATTTGGCGGCGGCTACGCTATGTTGCCTCTTATCTTTCAAAGAGTTCAGGAATTTGGGCAAATGAGTGCGCAGGAGTTTTCTGATCTTGTAGCTCTCTCTCAGGTGACCCCTGGGCCTGTATCTGTAAATGCTGCGACCTATGTAGGGTACAACTATGCAGGTGTGCCGGGAGCAGTCGCTGCAACCCTGGGGATTGCAACACCATCCTTTGTTCTTGTTATAGTGGTAATGTCCTTTCTGAATAAGTATTACAAAAGCAAAGGCATCCAGGGAGTAATGAATGGGATTAAACCAGCAACTGTGGGGCTGATAGCGTCGGCGGCTTTCTATATTGGGCAAACCGTCATGGTCAACAGCCAGGTGCTTCCTGTAAGCACATTCGCCGGGATAATCGAGTATTTAAATGTGTTGCCTTTCATTATGTTTATATGTACAATAATACTGATAGCTAAATTCAAAGTGAACCCAATTATAATCACTTTATTAATGGGTATTATAGGAGCAGTGTTATGTGGTTAGGCGGAGTAAGAGTAATCATATTAGATTCTGAAAAGAGAATTTTAATGCTAAAGCAGTGCCATGAAGACAGGGATATCTGGATGGTACCAGGCGGGGCTATTGAAGATGGAGAAAACGCCGAACAGGCAGCAATTCGTGAAGTGAAAGAAGAAACCGGTTTAGACGCAAAAATTAAAGGATTGATCTGGCATGTTGAAGAGGTTTCTGAACCAAGAGGCCAAAGATTTGTGAATTTTTTCCTAGCAGAAATCAAGGGAGGACAGCTAAATCTTGGGACTGACCCTGAAAGGGAAAAAGATGAACAAGTCATCAAGGAGCTTCGCTTTATGTCGAAGGAAGAGCTGCAAGGGTTACATGTGATTTATCCTGAGTACCTGAAGGATGAGTTCTGGGATTTCTGCAATCGCATTGAGGCTGCAAAAAATTATAATGCATTTAAAGTCAGATAGGAATAGGAGAAAAAAATGATAACAGTTAAATTTGAAATGGAAAATGGAGATGTAATGAAGGGTGAACTTTATCCCGAAATTGCTCCGGAAACAGTTAAAAACTTTGTTGATTTAGTAAAAAAAGGATTTTATGACGGTTTAACATTCCATCGTGTCATTCCTGGATTTATGATACAGGGAGGTTGTCCTCAAGGCACTGGAACTGGCGGACCCGGACATACAATAAAAGGCGAATTTGCAAAAAATGGATTTGAGAACAATTTGAAGCATGACAGAGGGGTGTTGTCAATGGCAAGATCTATGAGTCCTGACTCAGGAGGTTCACAATTTTTTATCATGGTTGCAAATTCATCTCACTTAGATGGGCAATATGCCTCTTTTGGAAAAATTACAGAAGGACTTGATGTGGTAGACAAAATTGTAAACGTTAAAAGAGATATGTCTGATAAGCCAAAAGAAATCCAGAAAATGAAATTTGTTACAATTGAAGAAATTGTATAAACTTTAAAGAAAACTACAATACCGAATAATAAAAATAAAAACCGAAAATTGTAGAAATTCACACAATTTTCGGTTTTTTTATGTGAAGATTGTGTGAATTAAAGTTTTGACCTTGACTTTTTTGTAATATTTTTGTAATATAATTAAGTACTAATATTTAGCAACTAGACCAAATCGAAGTTATAAATAAAAGGAAAAGGAAAAAAAAATGAATAAAGTCATGAGTTTAAAAGCAAAGTTCGATACTATTTACATAAAAATCAAAAATCTGGGCAGTAAAAGAAGAAATATTATAGCAATCAGTATGATTTCAGTATTATTACTTGGAGCGATTGGTGCTGGAGCATCAGTTATCTCAAATGCTGACAGCAAAGAGATCAACCCAAAGGTTGCTCCGAACAGTGCTTGTTCAATCATGGTAAACGGAAAAGCAATTGTAAAAGTTTCATCAGAAAATGATGCGAAAATAGTTTTAAATCAGGTAAAAAACAGCTATATTTCAGCAGGATCACAAGTAAAGGAAGTTGTCTTTACTGAGGAGGTAACAGTTACATCTTCCGCAGTTAATGTAAAGAAAGAGGAAATTCTTACTACGCAAGAAGCTATTACACTTATTGTAACCGGCAGCAAAGAGCCAAAAACCTACGTGGTTCAAGGAGGAGATACGGTTTGGGATGTGGCAGCACTGAACAACGTTAGCTCTTATGAACTGATGGAAATGAATCCGGGAGTTGCAGATGAAATATCAATAGGCCAGACTTTGAATTTGTATCAGATCAAACCGTATTTAACGGTAAAGACCACAGAGGTTATCGTTGCAACAGAAAATATACCGTATGGCATTGAATATGAATATACATCGAATTTATATAAAGGGCAGTCACAAATTAAGTCGGCAGGTAATTATGGATCAAAGATTGTAACCGCAGAAGTTGTCAAGGAAAATGGAATTGTTGTAAAAAGCACGCCAATTAGCGAAGAAATAGCTGCTGAACCTTTAACACAAATATCTTTAGTGGGTATAAAGGTGGTCCCAAGTTCATCCGGAGTAACTCAATATACAGCCGGAACAGGCCAATTGGGGGTTCCGGTAAGCCATATTGAGGTATCCTCAGCGTATGGGGCTAACAGAGGTGGCGTACGACATCTTGGAGTTGATTTAAGAATGCCCAGAGGGTCATCGATAATGGCCGCAGATGGCGGAACGGTTACAAAAGCTTGTTATTCCGGCAGTTATGGCAATTTAATTATTATTAACCATGGAAATGGAATACAAACATATTATTCTCATTGCGACTCGCTGAATGTTTCGGTCGGAAGTCAGGTTACAAAAGGTCAAGTGATTGGAACAGTCGGAGCAACGGGAAATGCCACAGGAAATCATTTGCATTTTGAAGTCAGAGTAAATGGAACACCTAAAAATCCAATGAGTTTTTTCTAATCGATTGATTGTTCAAAAATAATAATGTATAATTTTAAGGCAGGAGTTTACCTGCCTTATATTTTATTTATAGGTGGAAAAGGTAAAGAGGACATTATGGGATTCATTAATGATACAAAAGAAGATATAAAAGCGGTACTGTCAAAGGACCCTGCAGCGCGTAACGGCCTTGAAGTGCTTTTGTGTTATCCGGGAGTATGGGCAATCATCTGGCACAGATTAAACCATTGGCTGTATAATAAAAATCTTAAACTGCTGGCCAGAATATTGTCACAATTCGTCAGATTTATAACAGGGATAGAAATACATCCAGGAGCAACCATAGGCAAACGTTGCTTTATTGACCATGGGATGGCCGTCGTAATAGGTGAAACTTCTGAAATAGGGGATGATGTCACTATCTATCAGGGGGTTACTTTGGGCGGGACCGGAAAAGATAAAGGGAAAAGACACCCTACTATAGGGAACAGAGTAGTAATCAGTACAGGAGCAAAAGTTCTGGGGCCTTTTAAGGTTGGAGATGATGTTAAAATTGGAGCGGGGTCAGTTGTTTTAAAAGAGGTCCCTAATAATTGTACCGTGGTTGGCATTCCAGGAACGATTGTTAAACGTGGAGGTCAAAGTACTGAAGATATGAACCAGATTGATATGCCTGATCCAATAGCGGTTGAGATGGAATGCTTAAGACGAAGAATAGTAATGCTTGAGATTAAACTGCGGGATTTTGACAGAAAATAGGGTATAAAATACAAATTGGAGGGTTAAAAATGAAAATTTATAATACATTAACAAGGAAAAAAGAGGAATTCATCCCAATAGATAAAAATGAAATTAAGATTTACGTGTGTGGACCTACAGTTTACAACTATTTTCATATTGGAAATGCGAGACCATTTGTCGTGTTTGACACCTTAAGAAAATATATGGAATACAGAGGAGAAAACGTTAAATTTGTTCAAAATTTTACGGATGTGGATGACAAAATAATTAATAAAGCAAAAGAAGAAGGAATCAGTGCGGGGGAGGTAAGCGAAAAATATATTGAAGAGTATTTCAAGGATGCAGCTGCACTTCATGTAAAAATTGCTTCAGTTCACCCAAAAGTCACCGAAAATATGGTTGAAATAATTGAATTCGTTCAAGGACTGATAGACAAAGGATTTGCTTATGAGGTCGAGGGTGATGTGTATTACAGCACAAGAAGTTTCAAAGAATATGGAAAGCTTTCAAAGCAAAACATCGAGGACCTGGAATCAGGTTCCAGAGTTGAAACCGATGACAAGAAAAAAGATCCATTGGATTTTGCTCTTTGGAAAGCCCGAAAAGTAGACGATGAAATTGCATGGGAATCACCATGGGGAATGGGACGACCAGGCTGGCATATTGAATGTTCCACAATGTCGAAAAAATATCTTGGCGAAACAATAGATATTCATGCAGGCGGGCAAGACCTGGCTTTTCCTCACCATGAAAATGAAATAGCACAGTCTGAAGCGCAAAATGGAAAACCGTTTGCCCATTACTGGATGCATAATGGTTACATTACTATAGACAATGAGAAAATGTCCAAATCAAAAGGTAATTTTTTTACTGTAAGAGATATACTGAACAAATACAGTGGCGAAGTGATAAGGTTCTTCCTTCTGTCAGGCCACTATAGAAATCCAATTAACTTTAGTGAAGGATTGATGGAACAGGCGAAGAATGGTCTGGCAAGAATGCAGAATTCCAAGTCAAACCTGATCCACCTGATTCATAACGGGAATGAAAAAATGACCGTTGCTGAAAAAGAGAATTTTATTGGATTTGACAAGTACAGGCAAGAATTTATCAAAGCAATGGATGATGACCTGAATACTGCAGATGCCATTTCAGCGATTTTTGAACTTGTAACAGAAATCAACAGCAGCGTGAAGGATGGTTCTTCAAAGGAATTTGCCGAGAAATCGTTAGAAATATTATTGGAATTAAGTAAAATTCTTGGACTGCTTGAAGAAGACAAGGATGAAAATGATATTGATAAAGAATTGCAGACGTTGATAGATGAAAGACAGGAAGCCAGAAAATCCAAAAATTTTGCAAAAGCTGATGAAATAAGAGATGTTTTGAAAGCAAAGGGGATTACTTTAAAAGATACTCCTCAGGGTATACAAATAATAAAAGAATAATAAGGATGGTGGAACTGGTCTTAGCGAACAGTACCACCTTTTACGTTTTTATAAATTGAATGAAGGGTTTAGGCTAAAGTGGAGACAAAACAAATAAATACTACGGCACTGGCTTACCTGGGCGATGCAGTATATGAAGTGGAAGTACGAAGGCGTATGATGACTGCTGGTACAGAAAATGTGGACCGGCTGCATCAAATGTCTGTTAAGTTTGTCCGTGCCGAAGGGCAGGCATATGCCATAAAACAAATGCTTAATGATTTGACTGAAGAGGAACTGGCGATTGTGAAGAGGGCAAGAAACAGAAAAATAGTTTCCAAACCGAAAAATCTTGCCCCTGTAATCTATAAGCTGGCGACAGCTTTTGAAGCGCTTATTGGTTACTTATACTTAAACAAAGAAAATGAACGATTGGATGCTGTGATTTCACAATCAATTGAAACAATTGGGAAGAGAGTTGAAAATAATGAAAGAAAAGCGGAGCAAAAATATACTTAAAGATGCCATATGGGATTATTATCTCACAAACAGAGAGATTACAAAAGAATATGACAAAGAATATAAAGATAAGGAACCTGGAAAATTCAATAAAAGGGAAAAAATTTATGTGGCAGCAATCATCATAGGATTATTGTTATTGTTGCTTAAATATTTTGTGTTTTAGGAAGGAGAAAAAAATGAGCAAGGCGGATCAAATTTTTGTCAGTATGTGTAAAGGAATCATTAACGACGGGTATTCCTCTGAAGGCCAAATGGTAAGACCTCATTGGGAAGACGGAACCCCAGCGCATACCATTAAGAATTTCGGGATAGTAAACAGGTATAATCTTTCGGAAGAATTTCCTTTATTAACGCTCAGGCCTACGGCCATAAAATCAGCGTTTGATGAAATTCTTTGGATTTGGCAAAAAAAATCCAATAATACAAAAGATCTGGCGAGCAGAATCTGGGATGAATGGGCAGATGAAGATGGCTCTATAGGAAAAGCATATGGATACCAGCTGGGCATTAAATATAAATTCCCTCAAGGTGAAATGGATCAGGTTGACAATGTGCTGTGGCAGCTGAAAAATACTCCTTATTCCAGGAGAATATTAACCAATATTTTCAACTTCCAGGACTTAATGGAAATGGGGCTTGAACCCTGTGCCTACAGTATGACTTTTAATGTAACCGGCAATAAGCTGAACTGCATCTTAAACCAGAGATCTCAGGATATTCTTGCCGCCAATAATTGGAATGTGGTTCAGTATTCATTATTATTGATGATGTTTGCGCAGGTCTCCGGTCTGGAACCAGGGGAACTGGTTCATGTCATAGCGGACGCGCATATTTATGACAGACATATTCCAATCATTGAAGAGATGCTGACGAGGCCTCAATTCCCGGCACCTGAGGTTCATCTGAACCCGGAAATAAACAACTTTTATGATTTTACGGTGGATGATCTCAGGATAGAAAATTATGAGAAAAATCCACAGATCAAAAATATCCCTATAGCGATATGAAATTATGCGGGAGGCTTTATGAAGGCAATTGTAGTGGTAGACAAAAATTGGGGAATCGGCAGGGATAAAAAACTGCTTGTTCATTTACCTGGCGATTTGAAATATTTTAAGGAGCACACCTTGGGAAAAACCATTGTTATGGGAAGGGAAACCCTTGAATCATTGCCTGGAGGAAGGCCTCTGCTAAATAGAAATAACATTGTTTTGACAAGGAACAAGGGTTACGGGACAGACTGCACCACCTGCCATTCAAAAGAAGAACTTTTAAAAATGGTGAAAGATGAAAATATGGACGAAGTGTTTATTATAGGTGGGGAAAAGGTATACAGGCAGTTTTTGCCATATTGCGATACCTGCTATGTTACTAAAATAGACAAAACTTTTGATGCGGATAAATTTTTTCATAACCTTGATGAAGATGAAAACTTTTCAGTGGTTGATGAAAGTGAAGTTATTGAAGAAAATGGAACGAGGTATAAATTTGTTGAATACAGAAGAAAATAGCGGTATAGTGCTTGGGAGAAATCCTGTGATGGAAGCTTTAAAAAATGACAGGGAAATTGAAAAGATTCTAATTGCAAAGGGAACAGAGGGTTCAATTCTTAAAATAGTCGGCATGGCTAAGGATAAAAAAATACCGGTTATGTATGGAGATAAGGCTGCCTTGGACCGGGTGGCAAATGGAGTCCCCCACCAGGGAGTCATTGCTTATACCTCCTCATTTAAGTATTGCGAGGTAGAGGAAATACTTGCTTTAGCTAAAACCAGAGAGGAAGATCCTTTTATAATTATTCTGGACAACATTGAAGATCCTCATAACCTGGGGGCAATCATGAGATCTGCCGAGGTTACCGGAGTTCATGGCCTTATCATACCAAAGAGGAGAGCTGTCGGCGTTACAGATGTAGTTACAAGGGCCTCTGCAGGTGCTGTTGAGTATATGGCATGTGCAAAGGTTGCAAATATCGTTCAAACTATAGAAAAATTAAAAGCTGCAGGGCTTTGGATTGGGGCATGTGATGTAGAAGGCCAGCCTTATTATAAAGCGAATCTGAAAGGCGGGATTTGTCTTGTAATAGGGAGCGAAGGATTTGGAATAAGTAAATTAGTAAAGGAAAAATGTGATTTTACTGTTTCAATTCCAATGGTTGGCAAAATAGGTTCTTTAAATGCTTCAAACGCTGCCGCAGTATTGATGTGTGAAGTGAGAAGGCAAAGAGATGTTAAGTAAATATGCGGGAAAATCAGATGAAGAACTGGTATCTTTGGCGAAAAACGGAGATGAAGACTCTGAAGAATTTTTAATAAGAAAATATAAAGAGGCTGTCAAAGGCAAGGCTAATCTATATTATATCGTAGGTGCAGACAGAGAAGACCTGATGCAGGAGGGCATGATCGGTATTTTTAAAGCAATAAAAAGCTTTGAAAACAACAAGCAGGCCTCTTTTTATACGTTTGCCAATCTTTGCATAAACAGGCAAATAATTACAGCGATTAAGACGGCTGGAAGGCTTAAACATTTACCTCTCAATACGTCAATATCACTTAGCAATCCAATAGAAGGAAACTACACAGATAAAACTGTAGGTGAGCTGATTCAATCAGACAGCGGATCTGACCCTGAAGCGATGCTTCTGCTAAAAGAGACACTTCAGGTGATCGAGGGGAAAACCCAAAAGATATTAAGCAATCTGGAAGTCAGAGTGATGGATGAATACATGCATGGTAAAAGCTATCTGGAAATCGCAGAAATTATTGGTAAAACGCCTAAAGCTGTAGACAATGCAGTGCAAAGGATCAGAAAGAAACTTGCCATTTATCTCACATTATAAAGTGAGACGAAACGCACCTAAACTATTGACACAATGCTAGCGGATATAGTAGAATGACCAATAGTGACGTTTTTAATATTGGCATAATTTGCTGCTGTAACTCAGGCGGTAGAGTACTACCTTGGTAAGGTAGAAGTCATGGGTTCGAATCCCATCAGTAGCTCCAAAGAAGGCAGTGTAGTGTCCAGGCTTCCAAGAAAGCCGTTCAGGCCGGTGAAGCCGTACACGAAGTTAAGAAAGGAATAAGAAAATGGCAAAGCAGAAATTTGAAAGAAATAAACCACATGTAAACATTGGAACAATTGGTCACGTTGACCATGGCAAGACAACACTTACAGCGGCAATTACAAAGACTCTTT
>Ga0209386_1000625_pt1 | contig 16629 bp, 14 predicted proteins | sample NGEPertwo_FD_184510 | JGI IMG/M metagenome (GOLD analysis project Ga0209386, IMG submission 184510) | Arctic peat soil microbial communities from the Barrow Environmental Observatory site, Barrow, Alaska, USA - NGEE Permafrost154B-two... | ecosystem: Environmental > Terrestrial > Soil > Wetlands...
GGCCTCGGTCTACGCCTGTTGCTTGGTTCCGTAGCGCTGACGAGCGGCTTCTCCCGAGGTGCCGAGCAGCGACCCGATGAGCCCCCAGGAGTAGCCGTGTCGGCGGGCGTCCTCCACGGCGGCCCGGGAGCGGCGGAAAGGCTCGAGGCGGGCGATGCGACCTCCCATCTTGGTTGGTGATGAACACTTGGAAGCGGTAGCCCTGCTTGGCGACTCACGGAAAGGGGTGAACCCGGGTCCGCCGTCGTGCGCCCAAGGTGTACCAGCTGGCTGTGCGGGCCCTCGAAGTCCTTCACTGCCGCATGGCCGCTCGCGTGGAGGCTCGGTGTACAATGAAATGGTGGTCGTTTGGACCCTGGCGAGCGCCCGCAATTGGCCGGCCGCGACCTCACCGCCCTCGCGTGTCAGAAGAGTCAGGCGCGTGGAAGCTCGAACGCGATGAACCGATCGTACAATGCAGTCTTGCGCACTTCGTACGCATCGTAGCGACGCGGACCCTTGCCCGCGGTCGTTGGGTCGAGCCTCGTCTCCAGCAGCCCGAAGTTTTCGAGCGGCCGGAGAAGTCGGTGCTCAAAGATCCACTGACGATCCTTCCGCCCCTGTTCGTCGGTCTCCTCCATGAAGTACAAACCGAGCTGGGCAAGCTCCCGCAGTCGCTCGGGCGTCATCCATTCATCGCCGATGCGTCTGATCATCCAGAGGCTGTAGGCTACGGTGGTCTGGAAGGTGGAATCATCGCGGAAACGGTCCAGGTAGCCGAGGTTGAACGTGCCGAAGAACGTGCGCACCAGATGGGCCTGGAGAGCGCCCGTCCGTTCGTCCGCCGCCAGTTTGGCGCCCCTCTTTGTGACGAGGAAGCGCCCACGATACTTGCGAATGACCCCGCCCACGGTCAAGACGACCCTTAGAACGTGTAGGGGCCAGACATCGTCCTCTTTGTGCACTTTGATGTACGGTCGCCACTCGCCGTCGTACTCCGAGAAACTCATGCGCTCGTTCATTGCGAGGACGAATGCCCGACTGAGGTTGCCTTTGGCCGTGGCAGGGATGCCTGATTCGCCCATCAAGCCGAGAAACTCGCGCGCGTTCGCCAGGTACACGGAGGCGGTCAGGTCGGCGGGCATCAGATCTTCGCAGAGCCGCAGGGAGCCGGCCGGGTCGCGGATGTCGACCCGCAGCAGTTGTTGGATCTGGCGAAGGTCGGGCACCGGCAAGAGTCGGCGGCTGGGCGACGCATCAGTGCTCATATGCTGCGGTCCGTTGGGGAGAGGTGCGGTTTCGACCCCGCTATTCCCCCAAAGGTTGAAGCCTCCAGCAAGGACGGGGCGGTACAGTGCTCCTCCCACCCGCGCTCCAGCACGTACTCGGGCACCACGAGGTTCCAGGGGTGCACGAGTCTCCCAGACGCATGCGTCGCATCCAGGTAGCGCGGCTGCCGGGGAGTGTGGCGGCGAAGGGCTTCGAGATACCTCCCTTCAACCATGAGCGCGTCGGCGTGCTGCTCGAGGAAGAGACCCACACGCGCAAGCGAGTGCGCAGAGCCGAGCGCAAGCGAGTGCGCTACGACGGCGTCCAGATCGAGATACTCGATCATCTCCAAGGAGCGCCACACCTCTTCCCACCCACCCGCTCGTTCGGGCTCGTGTAGAACGTCGACCATGGCGCGCTCGAGGGTCGTGACCCAGAGGTGGCCTCCCGCGTGGGGACGCTCTGCGATGCCGCCCCCGCGGTCTTTCAAGACCCGCAGAGGCGCCGGATCCTGGACCGGCACGAATTCCGCGCCCTGAACCACTGTCGTTCGCCGGCGATCGCGGGTCAGATAGTGAAAGCGGCTCCACACCGAATACGTCCTGCCGAAGAACTGCAGAGCGGCGTGGTAGGCGACGACCGCGTCCGGCGCGAGATGGCCGGCAAGCAGGTAGGGATCAACCGTCGCTTCCTCTGGAGAGACGCCCCGGGGAACCGTTGCGTAGAGGCTGCGCCGCACGCGAACGAGGCCGACCTGACGCGACGTGCTTCGCGAGCAGGTTCTTGCTCGTGCTGAGCTTGGCGCCGGTCCCTACCCGTGCCGCGTGGAACTCGTCGAGCGTGAAGACCGGATGTGTGTCGAAGAAGACTTCGGACCGCACGACTTGCTCCTTTGCGCAGTTGGCACTACCGATAGTAGTGCGTTATGCGCGGATAAGCAAGTAGGGAACCCGCGGAAGCAGGGTCTTTACCCGCGGGCGATCGCCTTCGTTAGCCTTCCGCGGCCGTCGGCCGGCAGCACCGACGCCACGTTGGCCTTGCTCCACTCCACCGTCACAGACGAAGCGCGTTCATGAACATGCCAATAGCCCGAACCGCGTACAGCCGTCGGCGGTCATCATCATCATCTTCATCGAGATCGGGGCCGGCCAGGAAGGCGCTATAGTTCCCGGGTGCGTCCATACGTTCATGACCGAAGTGCTCTCGGAGCAACGCCAGCGACTCCTGCACGTCCTGCTCGCTGATGATCGGGCTCTGCAGCACCACTCCGGCGGCAGCCTCCGGCCCGCCCGGCCAGTTGGCGATCGTGAAGACGATGTCGTACGCATCCTTCAGCTTCGTGCGCTCGTGAAGCGCATACGACTTGAGCATGAGAAACGGCGTAAGCGCCGCCACCCGCATGTCGGCGAAGCTCTCATCTCCGTTCGCCAAGCGCCCCCTAATCGGCACCACGACATGGTCGACCGCGCACAGCCTGGCGCCCCTGGCATTGAATACGCCGAGCTTCTGACCCGTGCGCTGCTCCTTGGGCCTAAAGACCCTCCCCCCAGGGCGCTCTGGATCCTCTCCCATGAATTCGACAATCACCGGGAAGCCGTCGATGAGGATCCGCCACCGGAACGATTGAGCACGACCTTCGTCATCGACGCACTCCCGGAACCCTGCTGCGCGGATGTTGTTCTCGAGCGTCCGGTAGGGCTCCGAATCGGATTCTCCTACGATGGCGACACCGACCACGAAATCGACGTCGGTCGTCCCCACGTGCGCTGGGACGCCGTGCGGCAGTTCCTTGATCAAGTATCGCGGCACCAAGCCGCCCGCCAAGTAGACGCGATCCTGCCAGGGACCCGCGCACGATAGTAGGGTCAGCTGGGCCCGCTGACAGAGCTCAGTCACCAGAGGGTCATACTCGCGCGCGGTCCGCCGCTCGTCCACCTAGTAACCCAGCCTGACTTCTCTTAAGAAGCCTGCCTGCTCCACCCCCCGCTTGGGGTCGGCGAGCAGGTCGGCATAGAGCCGGAGATCGTTCGCGACGGTCACCTCTTCTACCATGTGGCTGCGGAACAGGGCAGCGTCGCCCCGCCCGCGCAACAGCCGCAGGTTCGCTCCTTTAGTTTCAGCCTTCGCCCCGAGGGCCGCGAGCACGGTCTCGACGCTCGTCCCTGCAGACACCCAGACCTCGCACACCGCTGCGGCCGTGACGTGAGGAGCGACAAGACGGGCGGTACACGCCCCGGTGACTGCGTGCCCGATCGACCCCGACGTCAGAGCCTGGGAGACCCGCCGCGCCAGGTCATCCGGACTCTGCGAGAACACAAAGGTCGTAACGAGCGTCGTCCGCTCGGCCCGCGCTTGAACGGCCCACAGGTCCAACAGCCTGCCCCGATCGGTGAGCCATCTGCGCTTTAGGGGGCCACTCCCCTCCACCCTCACCAGTTCGAGTTCTTCGAGCCTGCGAAAGGCGTTCTGAGCGGTTCCGACGGACACGCCCGCTACCTCGGCGACCTCAGTCACCCGCCAGCCATGCTCCTGCCCCAGCAGCATCGCCTGCACCACCACACCCACCTGCCCGCCCAGACGGACCTGAGGCGGCCCTACCCCGCCGGTGCCGGCGCCCGATCTCATGCGATCGACCAGGATGTAGGGTTCGCGGCTCCGGAATATGAATCGGCGCTCATCCACGTAGCTGAGACCCGCCTCCTCAAGCACCTCCAGAGCGCCTGGGGTGAAGCGCCGGGCTACCAGCACAGGAATACCTTCCGGCGGCTCGTGCTCGACGAGAACGCGGGCGGCACGAACTTCAGCCGGTCGTCCGTTGCCGGCGGAGATAGGCGTAACAACGACATCGGAGCCACCCTCCAGATGTGCGACCATGTGGCGGTCCGGGCCTCGGGTCGTGGCGAAGCCGGCTTCGCGGAGAGCCGCTTCCAGCTGCAGCATTCTCGAGTTGTGAGGCGCGGCCTTATTCATGTAATCGTCTTATTCATGTCGGACATGAATATAGCAAAGCTGCTGAATATTGGCGAGACCCGGCCGTAGGGCCGGGCGACCTGGCCCCCAGGCCGCTGCACCGGGAGAGAGGTCCACGCCAACGGTACCCACAGCGGGCCTGCTTCGCCGTAGGCAGTAGGTCGCAGGTTGGCGGCGGACTGCTCTTCGGCGCTCTTCTTCGAGAATCCGATGGTGCCGACTATCAAGGCGGACCCTCCGTACGTCAGAAGAGAGTGGTTTGCTCGGGGAGGAGGTCGAGCTGTGAACGCAGCCCGTCTGCGGTGATGTGGGACACGTCGACCGAGAAACGGTTGACCAGCACGCGACCCAGGAGGTTTCCCCGGTGGCATGCGGCGGGGTCACCCTCGCTGCAGAAAAGAACCACCCGGCGGGTCGCCGCCACCGCAACCACTTTGCTCAGTGCCTTCAGGAGCCGGGGGTCCACGGCCATCTTGGCGTAGTCGGGGGCGCCGTCGGTCAGCAGGGCGGGGTCGCCGGGGCGGCCGCCGAGGTCATCGCCCAGGTAGCGATAGACGAGGCCGTGCCGGGCCGTTTCCGCCGCGAGCGGCTCCCGATTGAACTGGGGCACGTACCGGCTGTAGGGGCTGGTGCGGACGTCGACGAGCAGGGCAATCTGGTGCTGTTCCAGTAGAGCGAAGAAGGCCTCGATGGTGTGGTTGCTGTGGCCGATGGTGAAGATGGGGGTCACGGCTCAATCGCTGCCGGTTAATTCCCGCCCGCGCTAGTACTAGCGAATCACGTAGGCGAGCCCAGCACGAACCGCGCCCGTTCAAGTCGCAGCATTTCGTAGGGCGTCATGCACTTGATGCCGAGACCGATGCAAACGTTCGGGATCTTGATCTTCTTCGTCGAAGGGGACGCAACCTCATGGGTTACGAGCGTGTGCCCGTGAGCCAGGGCGTGCGCCACGAGGTAGTAGTCCGCCACCTGCAGGAACGTGCTCACCGCGGCAGGCTCGTAGGATTGACTGGTCACCCAAGAGCTGACAGAGCCAAGCGTGGGCAGGACGGCGGCATCCGGCCTCAACAACCCGGAGCCGAGGGGAAGCGCCCAGGCGGCAAGCTCGTCGGCGCCGGCGTCGATCTCATCACCGACCTTCTCGATACTGAACACCCGTCCTGCGGCATTGCTCGCGACGAGCCAGTCCCAGAATGCCGGGCAGAAGTCCAATCCGTAGTGCAGGTTCTTCGCCTGCATGAAGACATTCGCATCCAGAAGGTAGGTCACGAAACTATCCCGAGACTCTGCCCGAGGTCGCGAAAAGTCGCAAGCTTCGAGAACCCGAGTAGCCGGAAGGCGTCACGATGCAGGGTCTGACCCTCCAGAGTGCTCGCCACAAGCGCCCGCGCGAAGCGCTTACCCACCCGCGCAGCCTGAGTCAGATAGAAGTCGCCACCGGAGCCCCTGGGGACCGCGCGCAGCCGATCAAGTTCCTCCTCATACACGTGACGAAGCTGGTTCCGCGTGATGCCGCCGGCATCACGCATACGACGGAGGATCACAAGCGTACTTACCTTGAACAGGCGCGCAAGGCGCTCTGCCTCGGGGCGGATGTCGACACCTTGTTGATATTCCTCACAGATCGCATCAAGCGGCACCAGGAACTCGGCCGCCACTCGGTTGCACCACGCTTCCACGCCCTGGGAGGGCGATGAGAGCGGCCCCACGTCGGAGAGAGCAGACTCACCGAGCCAGACGTGAGCGAGTTCATGCGCGAGCGTGAACATCTGTGCGGCCTTTGTGTCGGCACCGTTGATAAACACGAGTGGGGCAAGATCGTCGGCCAGGGCGAAACCGCGGAACTCCTCGGGTTCGAGTTTGCGGCGTGTGTTGCTGCCGACAATACCGCTGACCATGACGAGGATTCCGGCACCGTCGGCCTGCTCGATGAACCGACGGTGCGCTTCTGTCCATGTCGGCAGCCGACGGCGTTCATCAAGATCGAACCCTAGTGTGCCACGCATGCCGGCCGCAGTGGCTTCGACGTCACACGCAACACAGGCCGACGCTGTGAACGGAAGCGACTCTTCGCCGATGGATCGGGCGAAGTCACGATACCACTCCTGACGCTGTTGGCAGATGTAGACGGTATCGAGGAGGTCAGGGCTGGGGCGCTTGATCCGTCCACCCCCCACCGTGCGAAGATCGGGGATGGGAACCCGCTCGACGGGTGGCTCCGGAAGAAAAAGGTAGCCAACGGGCGTACGAGTGGCCTTGGCGAAGCGCTCGAGCTGCTTCAGGGTAGGGTGCACTTCCCCACGTTCCCAGGCCGCGAGCTGCGGGATGCGATCGGCCAGCTCAACGATGTCAAACCCGGCACGCTCGCGCGCCCAGCGGAGCATCTCCGGCTTCACCTCTACACGCAGCACTCACGCCTCCGGACTAGTTCTCCTCAACTTGCGCACAGCGACCTTCCTGGGTCGCGTAGAACTCAATCATACCCGCGCCGGCTCCCCGACAGAACCGTGAATACCTAGGCTCTTGGTTGCAGCTTGGCAAAGTTGCGGCCGTCATCGCCGCGCCTGTTTGCGCAGTCCGACCGACGTCAGTATTCAACGACGTCGCCGCCATCGAGATCGCGCCACTCCTTGTCGCTCGTAGTGTTCGGCAATCCGGGCGGCCTGCTCGGCAAGGACGCGCCGGCGCTCGTCCACGGGCAGCGCGCCCCTTCACGGAGGTCGGGACGATCGCGCAGGATGCTCCAGACCATTTCTTCCAGAATCTCACCTGACCAAAGAGGGCGGTAGAGCCGGCGCTCTCCCAGCCGCAGCAGGATATCGCGTAGCGTTGGCGGGTAAAGGACGCATGCATCGAGGAGTGCAGTGTACGCCAAGAAAGAACTCTCAGACTCTAAAGGCCCAGTTTCTCGTTTTCCTCAGCGAGAGCGGTCAGTATCTTCTTGCGGCGCGCCGACCGGCGTTCCCGGTAGGAGATGAGGTCATCAAACCTGACACGTCGATGCGTGCCGACCCTGTGAAACGGGATGGCTTCTTCCTCAAGCAGCTTGACTACGTGTGGCCTCGAGACGTTCAAGAGGTCAGCAACCTCTTGCGTCGTGAGCTCATGGTGTACGGGTACGATGGAAACGGCATTGCCGACAGCCATCTCCTGCACCACCTTGAGCAGGATCCTGTGGACGCTCGGCGGTATCTTCTTACGATCGCGTTCGTCCGATACAAGGAAGGCGGACCGTTGACTGCGCGGCTGCGCCAGGTACCGAGCCAGGTCTATGACGTCCGTGGTCTCTTGCTCGTCGGCCCGGACGGGGCCAAACTCCTTGTCGTCTGATACTGCAGTGGACCGTGTCATTTCGTCTCTCCCTCGTGCCTTGCCTGGGAAGATCTCACTCTATTCTGCACTATCCGAAATAAACGAAACAGGGGTGAGTACACGCGCACACCACCGACCCCTCCGCGGTGGACCGCCGTTGGATCACCCTTCCCGATCGCGTACTCGTTGGTTGACTCGACGCCTCAGCCGGTGGGCTAATCAGAGTCGCCGACGCCTGAACTCGGAAGCGCATGCAGATCAAAGGACCAGTGATCGGACAGGCCTTCGTAAAGCGCCAGCGCCGAGAGGGCGGCGTCCCACTCGTGGTCGTTGGCGGGGCTGGATGGAATCGCCAGATGGCCGGCGAGCATCGTATCCATTGCCGCCCGACGGCTCACGTAGTCATATTTCTCTCCGAGCAGATGCAGACAGAGGACCTTCGGATGCGTCTCAGTGATCACGAGCGAAGGGTGGCTCTCCCGGGCCGCCATCAACACGGCCATCCCGTTGAGCCCCATAGAGCCAAAGAGACTGTTCGGCGACGCGACGCTGTTCAGGACTCCTGCGTATCGCTCGCGCAACCACCGATCTGCCGGCCGCCAGCCACTCGGGCCCGTGCTCCAACAGGTGAGAGTGTCGACGCCGATGCCGATCAACGCATCCAGTCCTGCCAGTCGGGCGGCGACGTCTTCCGCCGTGCGCAGGGTCTCCGTCTCCAGCCTTGTCGGAACTCCGTCGAGGACGGAAAGGATGGCCACCCCGTGGCGTCCGTCACCGCCAGGGTCGTATCCGGCGATGACACCGTCCGTGAGGCGGCCCTGGGAGGTCAACTGCTCACCGCGCGGGTCCACATCTACCCCATGACCCACAGGGCGTGGTCCAGCATCTTTACCGTCAGGTTGGGCGTCTCTCGCAGCATGCCCGAGGCCTAGCAACAGGTTGTTGCTCGCGCGCGGGACAAGGCCCGGGAGGAGACTGCTCGGATGTGGCCGATTGAGCAGTTCTAGGCCGTCGGTCGCAGCTGCCGCTTCGCGCAGCAGTGCAGCGACAACGGTGAACGTCCAGCGCGAATCGACCACGTCATCGATCAACAAAACCGCCCCTCCCATCTCAGGCCACCCTTCCACAGAGAATGCGGAGGCGACATTGCTCGCCTGTTGCCAACTATTCTCCATGACCTTCTGAGGTTGATTGTCGCAGGTCTTGCGGACGGAAGGAACGAACGGCAGTCCAAGGCCGGCGGCGACCCTCTGAGCGAAGCCAGGCACGAGCTCAGGTTGTCGCAGCGACGGCACACACGTCACCCATGCCGGCGCGGGGCTCGGCTTCCACCGATCCCGGACGAGATCGACCACCGCATCGACGAGCAGGTCGGAGAATGTCCCATCGACTTGCTTACCACGCTTGACCAGCTCGCCCCACCCTCCATCGCCCCAGGAGCAGAGAGCGCGTCCCTCCTCGGCTAGCGACTGCCGGCCGATGTTGCCGCGAAGGCCCTCGACGTCCAGCCCGGGGGGCCACTGTTTCCTCGGCTCGATCGGCTGATCGCACTTTCGGAGGAACTGAGCAGCCTCGGCGGCGGCTTCGATCGAGTAGGTCTCCGGCACCAACGGGCCGCCCGCACAACTCGAGCAGCGGCCGCACGGCCCTACGTGGGGGTCGTCCAACTCGGCCGCCAGGTACGACATCAAGCAGTCATCGGTGGCCATGTACTCCGCCATGCGCGCCTGCTCGTTCAGGCGAAGCTGCGTCAGGTGCTCGATTCTCTCGTGATCGGGCAGATAGGTCGCCGCCGTCGCATGCCAACGATACCCGTTCCTCACGACCGGAGCCGGATCCTCCACCGCAAGGATCTTGAGCGCCTTCTCGATCTGCGTTCTTCGCAGGTTCACCCGCCGTTCGAGCATCTGCAGGCTCATCCCATCATCCGCGCCCTCGAGCGCTTCCAGGATCTTCTTCACATGGCGCTGGGGCGGGAAGGCCGTCTGGATGAAGTACTCGGTGATGTCCTCGTCCTCCCTCCCACTCAGCAGGATGCCGTACGCGGTGTCTACGGCGCGGCCGGCTCTGCCCACCTGCTGGTAGTAATGCACGGCCGACCCAGGCCGCTGGAAATGGATGACAAAACCGAGGTCGGGCTTGTCGAACCCCATGCCGAGGGCCACCGTGGCCACGAGCGCCTTGACCTCGTTCGCCAGCAGGCGCTGTTCCAGATCCTCGCGGATCTCATTCTGCATGCCGGCATGGTAGGCGAGCGCGTCGACGCCGCGGCGCCTCAGCCACTCCGCCACGCGCTCCGCATCCCTTTGAGTGAGTGTGTAGATGATGCCGCTCCCCGGAAGCTCCGGCACGTGCTCCGCGAGCCACGCCAGCCGCGCCGACTGGCTTGGAAGTTCGAGGGTTTGCAGAGCGAGGCTCTTTCGGGTCAGCGGACCGCGCAAGATGCGGACGTCCGCACCGATCTGCTCCGCAACGTCCGCCACCACCCTGTCGTTGGCGGTGGCGGTGGTCGCGAGCACGCGAACGGTACGCGGCATAGCCTGCAACACCCGCGTGACCCGGCGGTAGTCAGGACGGAAGTCGTGCCCCCAGTCGGAGATGCAGTGAGCCTCGTCCACCACCAAGAGCCCGACTGAGCCGGCCAGCTGCATCAACACATTCTCGCGGAACTGGTCGTTTGCCAGCCTCTCGGGAGACACCAGGAGTATGTCGGCCCGTCCGTCGAGCAGCTCGGCCTCTATCGGCTTCCAGTCGTCCTGATTCGTGGAGTTGATGGTCACCGCCTTCAGCCCTATGCGTCCGGCCGCATCGATCTGGTTGCGCATCAGCGAGAGCAGGGGCGATACGAGCAGCGTGGGCCCGCTCCCCTGCTCGCGCAGCATCTTCGTGACCAGGAAGTAGACGATGCTCTTGCCCCACCCGGTCCGTTGGACGAGGAGCAGGCGCGGATCTTCGGTGAGCAGGATCTCGATCGCTTCAAGCTGGCCGTCGCGGAAGGTGGCCGCCGGGTCGGCGAGAGCCTGGACGAGGAGTTCTTGGGCGCGGCGGCGGATGTCGTGGGTCATGCTGCGGCGATGCCCCCAGATCCTGTCTGCCCTCCGCGATTCCCGCCTCGCGGCTTCACTATTCCATCACCGCGTCCACCGGGCCGCCAAGTTCCAGTTCTATCCGGTGGATCACTTCAAAGGGCGTCTCCAGCACCTCGCGAGCCGGGAATCTAAGGACACCATAGGTGCGCCCGAGCAGGTACGCATCTCGAGCCTTGTCCTGCTGTTCGGTGTTGCGGTGCTGACCCCCATCGACTTCAATCGCCAGCCGCTTGCCCACTGCCGATTCAAGGACGAAATCCACCTCGATATCCCCTATTTGCGGGTGCACCTTCGGCTCCCAGCCCTTGACCATCATCCAACTGAATAGGTCAAGCTCCGCTTGACTCGTGTCCCGCAGCAACTGCACTTCGCGGCAGTAGAGCACCAACTTGCGCAGGAGGCCCGCCTGCTGCAGGCAGTGGTCGAAGTCGGCCACCACGAAGAGCGCCTCGCGAGCGCGAGTAATCGCTACGTTGATCAAGTTCGGCGGGGATTCGACCCATCGGCCGGCCGAGGACGTGATGCCCTTGGCGACCACCGGACTGAAGACGATAACGTCGCGCTCATCTCCTTGAAAGCCATAGGCGGTGTCGACCAACACTTCCGCGGTCAACCGCAGCGAGTCAAGACGTTCGCGGAGGTACTCCTTCTGTGCGGCGAACGGCGTGACCACTCCCAGGCTGAGGGAGCGCGAGTCTCCCTGCTTCAGCTGCTGAACTAGTTCGATCACGGCTTCAGCTTCCGGCTCGTTGACCCAACTACGGCCCCTGTCTCCCCGACGAACCAACCCTGTGACATCCACCGAATGCACACCGCTTCCGATGGGCAATCGCTGCCCCCAACTCGGGTCCTTTTTCAGCTCTAGCCGCTGGAGGTATATGTGGCGGTTCGAGAACCCGATGATCTGCGGATGGCTGCGGAAGTGCTCGTCAAGCATGATCACATCGGCACGTCGCCGCGGCAGGGATTCCGTCGCCGCCTTGTACACGTCATTCGTAGCATGGCCCACCAGCGGGAGGTACTGCTCTATTTCGAATCGCCTCGCCAGCGCCAGTTCCTCCGACTCCTGGATCGTGGGAATCGCGGGCAGCTGATTGTCGTCCCCGATCACGGCCAGAGTGCGGCCGCGATACATGAGCGGGAGAAGGTTGGTCAACGTACACTGAGACGCCTCGTCGATCACGACCACATCGAAGAGCTCGGGCTCCAAAGGTATGGCCTGAGACGCCTGCGCCGTGGTGATCCAGATGGGCACCGCGCGGAGGGCAGTTCGAAACGTGCCGTACTCACTCTCGACTACCTTGCCCTTGTGTTGTCTAATCGACTTCTCGAGAGCATCCACCGCGCAGATCGCCTCGTCGTCAATGCGCAGACGCTCGAGCCAACTGGCCTTGGCGTCGTCGAACGAGCCTCGTTCCAGTTCCGCCTCGATCCCTTCGATGCGCGCGCGGATGTGCTCAGGGTTGAAGGCAGAGAACGCCTGGTTCAAGTCGGCAAGAGGCCAGTCTTGGTCTGGATGCACCTGGATGCCTACGAGAATACTCACGACACTCGACTTGTCGGGACCCGCTGGCAGAACTTCGATCGCCTGCTCTAGTTTGGACACCGCCCAGTCCCGCTCTCCAGCCGCCCTCTTCAGACAGTCGGGGCGCTCCCCCTCCGCGAATCGGCTCCACCGGACAAGCCAGTCAGACGCGCGGTCGATGGCGGGTCTTGTCTCTTTGGGATCCGGCCAATCGTCGTAGCGATCACCCACTAGAACGAGGGATCGCGCGGGCTGCTCGTCCCAACAGGCCCTCACACGATCGGAGGGCTCGGGCACGGCCCGGAGGGCTTGGCCCTGCTTGTCCGATTCCTTCTTGTGATCGATAGCGTCCTGCCAGCACTCAACGAGATGGCTGAGTCTGCCCGTGTAGAGCGCCGCGCGACCCGCAGCCAGGGTATCCAAGTCCGGTCGGTCGGCCAGCGCGCGCATCGCCTCGTCGAAACCAAGCCCCTCCGCGCGACGCCAAGCCTCGCGTACCGGCACGCCGGCAGCGAGCCTCCCCCATTCCTTGGCGATTACGCGAAGCATCGACTCAGTCGACTCCTTTTCGGCGCGACGCCGCCATGAGGCCGCAGCGCCATCGGCTACCGTCGCCTTGTCGTCGCATTGGACGGCCACCAGGTTCCACAGATCCGTGGCCAGTTCCGCGGGAATCGAGTGCACCCCCAAAGCACCCGCTTGAGCCCGCAACTCACGGAAGCGGGTCTCAGTCTCGTCGACGAGATCACTGCCCTTGTCCCACTCTCGACGCACTTCGAGCCACCGGCGAAACGCATGCACGACGGGAGCCAGACGTTCGCGGCCTTTGTCGTCGAAGATTCCGATCTCGGTCAGTACCTGTAGCGGCAATGCGGGCCGCAGTTGCTCTTCCAGCTGTCTTAGACGCTTTCTCAGGATCCTAGGCCGGGACCATGGTAGCCGGTCGAAACGTCCGGGTTCGAGCGTGACCAACTCAGCGTAGCCGGCGGTCCATTCCCCCAGCGCATCAACCGGCATGTCGATTTCCTCGTGCAGGCCCCGTCGACCGATTTCCACCCGGTGTTCCTCGAGTGCCCGCCTCAGCCTCCGTATAGACTCAAGCTTAGGCGCGAGTTCGGCGCAGGAACTCGTTATCGTCGACGAGAACTCCCGTGCTCGCCGCGCCCAGTCCTCGGCCTCCGCCGCAGAATGCCACCGCGAGTAACCCTCGTCCCACACGATGGGCTCCAGAGCCTCTTCAGGTGATGTCTCCATCAGGGTCCGGAAACGCTGCTCCCAATCAACGATCGATTGCGCCCCAGGGCCGCTGAGTAACCACCGCCAATCTCCCACTTCGGACTCGTGCAGACCAATCTCCTCGACCGCTCGAACCCGGCGCCGGTCGCAGTCATCGATCTTGGTCTGCAACTCGACACGCAGCTGCCGGTCAGCGTCGACCAACCCACGGAAACGGTCGACCCGACCCAGCCACTCGAGGGTCTCTTTCAGAGCTGCTTCGACATCCGCAGCCGATTGCCCTTCGAAACCCAGCCCCTCGAGTTCGGCAATCAGGCCTTGCTCCTTGTCATCCAGATCAGCGAGGGTCGAACGATACTCACCGTAGGCACTGAGCGCGGTTTTGCGCAACTCGTCTACGCGCTGGGGAAGTTTGGTTTCCAGCGCCTCCAAGAGGGCTGCGCGCACCCCGAGCAGCTCGTCTCGTGCGCGGCGAAGGCCCGCCGGATCGGCGCGGCCTTTCGAGCCGTCGGCTGCCGCTCCGGCCATGTTCAGCGTTCGTCGCAGCACCTCATCGATGTTCTGCTTCTGTTTCGCTCCGGCGCGCACCGCGATGGGGAACTCCGACTCGAACCGTTCCACACGCTCGCGGACCACATCCACAGCCTTGTTGTTGTTGCTCGCGAAGAGCACAGTCTGGCCCTGAGCCCAAGCGTTGAGGAGTAGCGCCACCACGGCCTGACTCTTGCCAGTGCCGGGTGGTCCACTGATCACCGTGAGCGGATGACGCTCGAGCATGCGTTTCACCGCGCGGCTTTGCGATGCATTCAGGGGAACCAACGGGAGCACTTCGCTCTCCTCTACTCGTTCCGGAGCCCGTTGGTCCTCGAGTAGGCGCAGACCGCCGATATTTGCCTCATCTTCCACGAGGAGCGACTCCAAGCGAACGTAGTCCGCCATCAGGTGGCGAGTGAGCGCCGAGAAACTGCTGGTTGGGGCAAACAGCACCCAAGGGGTCGGTTGGATACTGAAGGTATCTCTGTATACCTCCTTGCCGAACTCCGCCTCCGCACCCGGGAGCTTGCTGTAGAGAGCTCGGAAGACCCGCTGATCAAGGCCTTCATCACTCAATCGACCGTAACCCGCGGCCATCTCGATCACGGCAGCCGCGAGTTCATCCAGCGAATCGTCGAGGCTCACTTCCATCCGATCCATGACGCCATGGATCAAGGGGGTGAGACTCCAATTGCCTTCCTGCGGCACGATCTCAAGGGTACCGCCGACTTCAGTCCACGCCACCTCGCGATAGAGGAGGGGGCGCCACTGAGGAAGCCATTTGCCGTTGAGCGCCATGGTCCACCCGAGGAAGCAGGGGCCTCCCAGGAACATACTGTCGAACTGGCCTTGCTCTTCGGCCAGCCGAAACGGACGGCTGCTGATCGCTTCCGCAGGTATTGACCAAGACCCCGCGAGATCGAGAGGGTCGAAGCCCGTGATGCTGCTCCAGCGGTCCGCCTGATCGTCACGGCCGTTCAGGGAGAAGAAACCCTGTTCAGCTCGCGCGACTACCTCCTTATGGAAGCGGACGATGTCCAGCCAGGGTAGCTGCCGCCCGCGATGTCCGAGGCGTGCACGACCACCCCCATCTTCATCTATGCTACCCACGGTATACCGCCTTAGGACATGTGATGTTCGCCCCTCCCGGAGCCTGTCAACCCCAATGAGACACTCGGCGTTCGTAATTAGTGAGCAACCTCCTGTGTGTCGGGTTTGTTGATCCACGCAGCGGTAGGAAGTGCCGGAGGTTGTGGCGGCCGAACGACGAAACGCTCCGGAGTGCGGGCGTAGGCTTCGGCCAGGACGCGGGCCCGCTTCTTGTGGAGTTCCTCCGCGCGTCCGTAGTGGACGGCGGCCGGAGTCATGAGGCCGATGCCGCCGTGCCGGTGTTCGTGGTTGTACCAGGAGAAGAACTCCCGGCAGAAGCTGCGCGCCTCTTCGATGGAAGAGAAGCGCTCCGGGAAGCCGGGCCGGTATTTCAGCGTCTTGAAGTGGGCTTCGGAGTAGGGGTTATCGGTGGAGGTGTAGGGCCGGTTATGCGTCTTTAGGACGCCGAGGTCGGCGAGCAGGAGGGCGACCGGCTTGGAGATCATAGAGCTGCCCCGGTCGGCGTGCACGGTCAAGGTGCCGGGCGTGATCTTCTGCTGCAGGGCGGCCTGGGCGATGAGGGCTTTGGCGACTTCTCCCTGTTCCCGGTGTTGGACACACCAGCCCACGACGTAGCGGGAAAAGACGTCGAGAACGGCGTAGAGGTAGTAGTAGGTCGCACTTGGCCGGACCTTTCAACTTCGAGATATCCCAACTCCAGACCTCGTTCGGCCGTACGGCCAGAAGCTCCGGCTTCTGGTAGCCGGGGTGCGAAAGCTGGTTGCGTCGCTCCCGGGTCTCACCCTCGGCCGCGAGCAACCGGTGCATGGTGCGCTCCGAGGCGAGGTAGCGGCCCTCGTCGAGGAGGGTGGCGTAGACCGCTGCCGGGGAGGAGTCACAGAAGCGCTCGCCGTGAAGCTCGGCGAGGACCGCTTTGCGCTCACCTGTCGAAAGCGCCCGTGCCGGTGTGGGCCGCACCCGCGGAGTCTTCTGCTGTGGCGGTCGGCGGTGGCGGTAGATGGTCGCCGGCGAAGCGCCGAGCGCCCGGCAGGCGGGGCGCATCCCCACGAGAGGCCGAAGCTCCTCCACGGTCTCCCTGATCATCACTCGGTGTTCTCGTCGGGTGTCGCGCCCCTGGGCTGCAAGAGCTCGCCCAGAAGCGCGGAGACGTTTCCCTGGACTTCGATCAGCCGGCGGGCCTTCTCAAGTTCGGCCTCGGTGCGCGTGAGTCGCCGCCGCAGCTCGGTATTCTCCGCGAGAAGGGGATCGGCGGGTTTGCGCCCCCGGGCTTGGGAAAGGGCTTCCAGGGCGCCTTCGTCCCGCTGGCGTCGCCAGGTCGTAAGGTGGGAGGAGTAGAGACCCTCCCGGCGCAGAAGAGCGCCGACCTCACCGAAACCCGTCAGGCCGTCGACCTCGCGCAGGATGCCGAGCTTGTACTCGGCGGTGAAGCGGCGTCTGCGAGGTCGCTCGACAAGTTCCGGGTTGGGAGCCCTCATCGGGTCACCGGCCCCATTCCCCTCTGCACCCTTCTTCTGCAACAATGACATCTTCACGCACTCCGATCTCGCCCTTCTTGCTCAGTAATTTCTCGGTCATGATCGTCTCACGGTATGTTGGCAGAGAGGG
>Ga0209386_1000626_pt1 | contig 16611 bp, 15 predicted proteins | sample NGEPertwo_FD_184510 | JGI IMG/M metagenome (GOLD analysis project Ga0209386, IMG submission 184510) | Arctic peat soil microbial communities from the Barrow Environmental Observatory site, Barrow, Alaska, USA - NGEE Permafrost154B-two... | ecosystem: Environmental > Terrestrial > Soil > Wetlands...
CATAAACTCCCGGTGTTAATGTTGATCCCCCAAGTTCAGTCGGAATACGTGAAACTGGAGTTCTTCCAAATGCGTCATCATAAGCTGTCACCAAATCATTTTTTGCCGCAATAGCAATTGCATCTGCTATATGCGTGGAGCCATTCACGGTTACAGTCTCTCCACCGGTGTAGGCAGTCCCTGGAGATAAGCCGATGTCTCCGCCAATGCTTCCTTTGATCTCTGTCGTTCCAGTATTTGTGATTGCCGAGCCTGCTAGCACGGCAAATGTCGACGTGGACCCCAAATTAACTGTATCCTGTGCTGCCAGACTCACGGATGGCATCGCCATTACCGCTACCATTAATAATACAATTAATAATGATGTAGTTTTCATTCCATTTTTAAAACTCTTCATAATATACCACTCCTTTTCAATGTGCCGGCCAGCCAGGTCTTAAGGCACTCCTTTGCTACACTTCTACTAAACTTTTCTACCGCTTATTACCCTGATCAAAAACAATACAATTGCAATGACGATAAGTATATGTATAAATCCTCCCATTGTTGTAACTGTAACTATTCCCAGTAGCCATAATACAATAAGTATTATGGCGATTGCAAATAACGATTGAATCCCCCTTTCTGTTAAGTATCCTAGTCCAACTAGACAGCCAACTCTTTTTTTAGTTCCTGAATAGCGTATTTTCTTCTAATTCCTTCTTTTGGCAAAGTCTTCATAATATCTTCAACTTCAGGATCAGCAAGACTCTCCAAATACTCAACAAGCGCTGATATTCTTTCATATTCAGATATGGAAAACAAAACCGCATCAGCCTGGTTGTTTTTCATTATAAATATTTTACCCAATTCTTCAGCTTTCTCTCTGCAAGCCTTGTATTTTTTTATCATATCCGAGTTGGAAACGATTGCCTTTGTGAAGATATTCATTATATTTTGCCCCTTTCATTTTTTATAATATATCGGCAAGATATTAGCAAGGTATTGTAATATCTTATTTAACTAAACTTTACGCCTATTTATACAATTTGTCAATATATTGTTTGAATTAATATAAATATTTTTATTGTAATATTTATTATAATTTTGATTACTTTTTTCCCGATAATTAGCTCTGCATACTTAGAACTTTTGCATCCAAAGTATTTAGCGGTTCTCTGCTCTTTTGACATTATACCCTTATTCTGTTCGGTTTAAACCCTCAGCTCCCAGCCAAAGGATACTAATAAATTAATGATGGAAATTCTATCGAAAAAATGATAAAATAATGTTTAATAAAATCAGTCAAATTTAATAAATCCATTATGCACTTTTAAAAATTGATTTGCAAGTGTTTGAACAGCAATATACGGACCAAATTAAGTTTTCCATTCAAAGAATATACGAGCCAGACTAAAACATATCAAAACTGGTTTGTTACAAGGAGGAACGTGACTATGCCGGGATCTACAAATTTTACGAATTCAGTTTCTGATCCGCAAATCAGAAATTTTCCAATTATATTTGAAGGCAGGCCATAATGGAAATGAGAAAAAGGCTACTGTTTCAAACGGCAGTCTTCGTAATCATGTTAACCTTTCTTCTCGCTGGATGTACAGATGGTAATGATGTCACCGATTATTCAAAAGCGGAGCATTGGTTGTCTTTACCCTCAGTGGCTGAAAAAGAGGTGGATATTTTTTATCTTTATCCGACTGCCTGGAAAAAGGTACAGGAAGATGAACCCGATATTTGTGAAATTGATAATCCAGCCATGTTAAAAGGAGCTAAAGCAGCATTTGCCCGTCAGGCAACAGCCTTTGCGCCCATAGGTAATATTTATGCTCCCTATTACCGCCAGGTGGACGTTGCTTCACGTATTTTTCTTCCAATAAAAGAGCAGGAAAAAATTATCGGTGGGATACCAAAAGAGGATGCATTAGCCGCCTTTGAATATTACATAGAACATTACAATAATGGCCGTCCATTTATTCTGGCCGCCCATTCCCAAGGCTCAAATGTGATGGCTTACCTGCTGTCGGAATACATGAAAGAAAACCCGAAGGTTTATTCCCGGATGATTGCAGCCTATGTGATTGGTTATTCCATTACAGATGAATACCTGGCGGCAAACCCCCATTTAAAATTTGCATCTGGTCCAGATGACACAGGCGTCATCATTTCCTATAATACTGAAGCTCCGACCATTGAAGGAATTAATCCCATTGTAATCCCTGGGGCTAATGTTATAAACCCTATTTCCTGGACACGAGAAGAAACGCTAGTTCCTGCGGAAGATAGTCTAGGGTCAATCTTACCAAATGAAGACCATATATTTGTACCCGTCGGCAAATATGCAGATGCCCGTATTGATAAGTCAAAAGGTGCTTTAATCTGCAGCACAGCTGACGTGGAGAAACTGGCTCCGGGGACTGAATTTTTTGGTAAAGGGGTATATCACAGCTATGATTATCCTTTTTACTACTTTAATATCAGAGAAAATGCGGCCAACAGGGTACGATTTTTTTTAGATGAAATGAAAAAATAAACAGAAAACAAAAAAATAGACAGACATCGATATCTTTATGAAATCGTGCCTGTCTTTTTTCGTTTTATCATTGTTCTGATTAATTTAACCAGCCAATATCTGTTCTAATTGTAACTTCTCGCCCTAACTGTTATACATCCGACACTGCGTGTCGAAAGTGCGCCACTAGACCCTAGCTGAAATTTACTCAGCTGATACAACTGTACTCTGGTCCAAAGTGACTGCAGTCTGTGCCAGCAGTCTTCCATTCATTGTTGAATTTGTTCCTAATGTAATGTTCTTCATTCCAAGAATTATTCCTTCAAAATGAGCGCCTGTTCCAATAGAAACGGTTTCAGCAGACTGCCAGAATATATTCTTGGCTAAAACTCCACCTGTAAGGATGACCTTTGTTCCGTTTGCCTGCGTGACTCCTTTTCCTACCTGGAAAATAAATACATCATTTGCATCGCCATTCAGCGTTACATCTGTATTTATCATTAAATCAGTACCCCACTTGTAAACGCCAGCAGTAAGTGTTTTACCACTAATGTCTCCCGAATAAAGCTCTGTGTAATCAGCAGCTCTGCCTGCTGCGTCCGTGTATGCTGCTTCCATGTTGCTTACTGCTGTTGTCATATTTGTTGGTGTTGGAGGTGTATAATCAGCGGCATATACCTTCCCAATGACCTGAGTTGAAGTTGCGAACTCATTGGAAGCATCCATCGTCAGCGAAAATCCAGTAATAAATGTTGCAGCTACCGGGCTAACGCCAATATTACCTGTAATTTCTGAACTTGGTACGCTGGATATTCCAGATTTAGCTAAAATCGCATAACTGCCAGCCAATCCAAGATCAACTGCGTTAGTTAATGTACCGCCACCGCTTGTTGTAAATGTCAAAGTTTTTGACAAACTTGCAGGGCTGCTGTCTGTTGCAGCAAAACGAACAAGTAACGTATGGTCTCCGCTTAAATCAAGCGCATCAAACTCGCTTGCCACGTATGCAACCCAGTTTCCAGAGTCAAGCTTGTATTCCATAGCTGTTGTCATCCCAGAAACGGTGTTTTCACTGTCACTTCTTGTTACTTGAGGAGCTTCAGGTGTTACAGGCTCACTCTCATACTTCATTGCTCTGTCCAGTGTAACAACGGCTTCTCCACGTTTAATCATGTTTTGAGGTCCAAAACTTCCGTCCGGATATCCCATCATAATTTCAGCAGTCTTTACTGCACCGACTGCTTCCTTGCTCCAAATCAGCTTCGCTGCATCTGTATAACTATTTGCAGCATCTGCATCTGCGGTAAGTTCGTCAATTTTCATAATGATTGTTGCTGCTTCTTCACGACTGATTGTACTTTCCGGCTTCATCGTTCCATCTGGATATCCTTCGATATAGCCTGCAGCTTTTGCTTTTGCCACTTCACCTGCGTACCATGCATCTGCTTCGACGTCTATATAAGTGATAGCCGTCGTTGTTGTGTAATCAAATGCTTTGTTGGCCAGCGTCATGAACTCCGCTCTTGTAATATTGTTGTCTGGCTTAAAGGTGCTGTCTTCATAACCGTTGATATACTCTTTATCCACCCAGTCCTGGATGGTTGCCTTAGCCCAGTGATCTGAAATGTCTGATATAGTAACTGCACTTGCGCCTATAGGCATAGCCAGTGTTAATGTCAGACAAAGAGCCGTGACGATAGCAATCTTTCCTTTTAGTTTTTTAAATTTGTCACCCATTGTAGGATCCTCCTTTTTTCGAAGTTCTCGATTTTCATCTTCGCTTCACGTAAGTAATAACAGAATAAATTCTTGCTATACCCTGTCAAAAATTTTACTAGTCTTTATATTATACCCCGTTTTTTACAAATTATCCAACCCAAGCCCATTATAAGCATCCGATATTGGGCTTCAGTTTCAAAACGTCTTTGAAATTTCAACGATTCCAAAAAGTGTTATCCACAGGCTGCCTGTGGATAACCTTGTCATAATTCTGCCATAATTGTTATGCATACTGAAGCCATAGGAAAAGTTATTCAAATAAAGGGGGTAATGGTATGATGATAATAGGATTACTGGCAATCGGCTTTCTGGTTTATTATCTTATGGATGGTAAAAACAAATTCAATTTTACTGGTGTGCACAAATGTAATGCCGATGAAATTCTTAATCTGAGATTTGTCAATGGAGAAATCGATGAGAAAACATATCTTCAAATGAAGCAGGCTTTAAAATAGAACAAAGCAGGTGACGGTTTCACCAATAAATACAGGAGGAAAATAAAATGATGTATGGAAGCAGATTTTTCGGTCCGGAAGGATGTTTCGGAAACGGGTTCTACGGCGGTTGGCACTTCATGATGTTTGGGGTTGTAGCATTGGTATTAATTGCAATCGCAGTAATCGTTTTGATTAAGAAAAAGCATTCTGTGTCAACAGATAGCGATTCCTTAAATATACTGAAAGAAAACTTTGCAAAAGGATTAATTTCAGAGGAAGAATATTTAAGCAGAAAAAATGTATTGACTAGAAAATAAGTAATGCTGATTAATTTATAGTCAGTAACTAATAGATAATAATGGATTTTCGGTGGATAAAGTGTATACTAATATGGTAACAATTAGTGTGCGCTTTATTTTTTTTAGCAAGGAGGTAATTTTGTGAAGTTTAATATTTTAGTTGTAGAAGACCAAAAGGAAATAAGCAGTATTATCGGGAAATACCTTGCTAAAGAAGGCTACGATTATCATGTGTCCGAAAATGGATTTGAAGCGCTGGAAGCCTTTTCGGAATCAACCTTTCATCTGGTAATACTGGATGTCATGATGCCGGGGATCAACGGATTCGATGTTCTGCAGGAGCTGCGGAACATTTCTCAGGTTCCAGTTATTATGCTTACTGCAAAACATGAAGAAGTTGACCGTATTAAAGGCTTTGAAAAAGGCGCAGATGATTACGTAATAAAACCCTTCAGCCCTCGGGAACTTATGCAAAGAATTAAGGTTATTTTTCGAAGAATCTATAATACCACGGATGAAATTGTATTACAGGTCGGCGACTTAAAACTATATACAAACAGCATGAAACTGCTGAAAAAAGAGCAGAATATCAGTATTACAGCAACAGAATTCAAATTGTTGCATACTTTTATGAAAAATAAAGGTCGTGTTTTGACGAGAGACCAATTGATTGAACAATCCTTCGGCTTTGATTACGACGGCTATGACAGGAATATAGACAGCTATATTAAAAGATTACGCATGAAGATTGAAGAACACCCCAAAAATCCTTCAATTCTCATTACAAGGTACGGCGTCGGTTATGTGTTTGGAGGTGAGGAAGAGTGACAATTCGTAAGCTTTGGCTGCTGGTGCTGGTGAGTGTATGTATCATTTCCATTGGCATAAATGCGTTTGTTCTTTCTTCCCTCACGGATAGATATTTTACGGATTATTTGGAGGAAAACTATAAAAATCATATTAATCAGGTTCTTGCCTACACGAAAACCACGTTGCTGGAAGAAAATGTTTCCTATAAGCAAATGGCCATTGAGCTGGAAACCCATTTAGGTGAGTCGCTGACTCAAATCAAGCTGTATAGCCCTGATGGAACTCTTTTGGTGGATGTTGATGATGAGTACACTCTCACCGGCGGCATGATGAATCGTCAAGGAATGTTTGGCATGCGTAATAAAGGCCAGGTGGTGGTTGATCAATACCCTATAGAAAATGATGGCATTGTTCTTGGTGTAATAAATATTACAAGAACCAGTTCTGCAGAAAACTCTTATATCTCTAAAATGTTCAAAGCCTCATTAGTGCGGAACAGCATCCTTTCGATTGTCATCGCCATTTTCATATCAGTAATAATTGGATATTTTATCAGTAAAAAAATGAGTCTGGTATTGAAAGAAACCGCCGATTTAGCGAGGGATATTCAGGTGGGTGAAATCAGGATTCCAAAGCCGACTACCATAAAGGAAGTCGTCAGCATCAGGGAAAGTCTTGATCATTTAAACTCCAGATTAAAGCTTAAGCAAAAAAGCAGAAAAGCATTGATTGATCAGCTGATTCACCAGTCAAGAACACCTTTAACGGTTTTAAAATCCCATCTGGAAGCCATGGAAGACGGTCTTCTGGATATGAATAATCAGGAAATATCAGTTTGTCAGGATCAAATCGATAATATCGAAGCCATTATCTCAAATATGAGCGGAATGATTGACGCAAACAAAGAAACCGAGGAATTGTCAGTTGAGGAGTTTGATTTCCAGCCCCTTATCTCTCAAATTAAAGAAGGCCTAAAAGCACAGTTTGAAAAAAAGAACATATTATTTGAGCTCATTACGCATGAAAAAGTAATGATGGAAACAGACAAATATAAACTAAGTCAGGCGATTTATAATATCCTGACCAATGCTTATAAATACACCAACCCCGGCGGCAATGTCAGGGTAAGCTACATAGTGAACGAGGGGAATCTTATTCTTAAAATCCAGGATACAGGAATTGGCATTAAAGAAGAAGATTTAGCTAAAATTTTTACTGCCTATTACAGAAGCGATGATGCCGCAGCAACAAAAGGCGAAGGCATCGGTCTCTATATCGCTAAAGAGAACATTGAGCGGCTAAATGGCACAGTATCTGTCACCTCCAAAAAAAATGCAGGGAGCACCTTTGTGATCAAAGTGCCCCTGTCAAGCCCATTATAAGCATCCGATATTGGGTTTGTGAAAAAATTAACCCCTGCCATTTGTGGGTTTATTGAATTTTGATCTGTGGATAACTTTTCTTATGTGGATAACTTTTCTTATGTGGATAACTTTTCTTATTATGTCATATTCTAATTCTTCCCTTGATTACTGTCAATTGATCCCAAGTTAAAAGTAAACAACTACAGCTATGGGAAGTATCTTCTTCGTTGTACCTTTGAGGAAAGCTGGTTGCTTCCCCCATTACTGTATCGGGAAAACGCCACATTCAGAGATGCGATGGGTTACTCTAAGGTGGATGATTTAAAAGAATGCACAGAATCCTTTTACCCAACTGCTGAGTTTGAGACAAAGCAGAAAAAGTAGAAGCCAGATGGAACCCCCTTTGAAGGGTGTCCACGAAATGTTTCAAAAAATGTTTTGAAAGAAGCAGAAAAGATGGAGTATACTCTTAATATAGGATCAGAATGTTAATTTTTTTATTCAATACAGATTGAAAAAGTGATGAATGAAACCCTGGGTCCTCATGTCTCTCAAAAAATTTATTGAACTGGCAACTTAAGAATGGAACGAATATTCAAAATACGTTTCACAGTTGGAACTTGATAATTATCTCAGGAAGTTTTAAAAATCTTCCTATACATCTCATTAAAGGAGGATAGAATGGAAAAGAAATTCATATTTGTCACAGGTGGCGTTGTTTCCGGGCTTGGAAAAGGAATTACTGCTGCTTCTCTTGGAAGGTTACTTAAATCTCGAGGGATTAAATTAACCATGCAAAAGCTGGATCCTTACCTAAATGTGGATCCGGGAACCATGAGTCCTTACCAGCACGGGGAAGTTTTCGTTACAGAAGATGGAACGGAATCAGATCTTGACCTTGGTCATTATGAACGTTTTATAGATGAAAATCTGAACGCCAATTCAAATGTCACAACCGGAAAGGTTTATTGGACTGTGCTGAATAAAGAACGTCAGGGAATTTACCTTGGGCATACCGTTCAGGTCATTCCTCATATTACAGATGAAATAAAAAGACGTATTTATCTGGCTGCAAATTCTTCTGATAATGATGTTATTATTGTAGAGACAGGCGGGACAGTTGGAGACATCGAGAGCCAGCCTTTTCTTGAAGCGATAAGGCAGATTTCCATGGAAAAAGGACGAGGAAACTGTTTATTTATACACGTCACCCTGATTCCTTACGTGCCAGGCTCTATGGAATACAAATCAAAGCCGACCCAGCATTCTGTGAAGGAATTACTGTCTATAGGTATCCAGCCAGATATTTTAATATGTCGATGCGATCAAAAAATCGAAAAAGACATGAAGATGAAAATTGCAATGTTCTGCAATGTCAGTCCTGATTGTGTTATAGATAATACAGATGTTGAGACCTTGTATGAAGCCCCTCTGATGTTTGAAGAAGGTGGACTTGGCAACAAGGTTTGTGAAAAGCTTTCATTAACCTGCAATGCTCCCGACCTGGCCGAATGGGAAGATATGGTTTCAAGAATTAAAGGATGTCAGGAAAATATTGTCATAGGCCTGGTTGGCAAATATGTAAAGCTCCACGACGCATATTTATCGGTAATGGAATCATTATTTCACGCTGGCATAGCCAATCAGGTGAAGGTTTCAATCAAGTGGATCGACTCGGAAGACATTACAAGAGAAAATGTCTCTGCCCTATTGTCAGAATGCGATGGAATATTGGTTCCGGGCGGTTTTGGTAATAGGGGTATTGAAGGCAAAATTGAGGCTGTACGCTATGTAAGAGAGAACAAGGTACCTTACTTTGGTATATGCCTTGGTATGCAAATGGCGGTCATTGAATTTGCAAGAAACGCTCTTAATTTTGAACGCGCGAATTCAACAGAATTTGACGAGATGACGGCTTTTCCTGTTATAGACATTATGCCTGATCAGTTGAATATTACAGACAAAGGCGGCACAATGCGACTTGGCGCATACCCTTGCAAAATAGAAAAAGGAACCAAAATGGAGGCTGCATATAAGCAAACCTCCATTCAGGAACGACATCGCCATCGTTTTGAGTTTAATAATTCATATCGTACCATGTTTGAAGAAAAAGGTATGATTTTGTCAGGGCTTTCTCCTGACGGGAATCTGGTTGAAGCCATCGAGTTGATGGAGCATCCATGGTTTGTCGCTGTTCAGTATCATCCGGAATTTAAATCAAGGCCAAATATTCCTCATCCTTTATTCCGTGAGTTTATCAAGGCTGCTTGTGAAACAAAACTTGTCCACAGGCTGAATTTTGACGAACCCACCATTTTCAAGGGTTAATTATTTCACAAACCCAATGTCGGATGCTTATAATGGGCTTGAAGTCTTTTGATTGCCTCATCCGTGCTGGCTTTACTTGCAAAAGCGGTCAGTCTGAAGTAGCCTTCTCCGTTTGGTCCAAAACCAACTCCTGGGGTACCAACGATGTGATGTTCGCTAAGCAGTTTATCAAAAAAACTCCACGAATCCATTCCGTCCGCCGTCTTTAACCAGATATATGGCGCGTTGACTCCGCCGAAAACCTGATAGCCAAGTCTCTCAAGACAATCCTTGATAGCCTTGGCATTTTTCATATAATATTCAATTTGTTCTTTAATCTGCGCCTGGCCGGCATCCGTGTAAACCGCTTCGGCTGCTCTTTGTATAATATACGGAACGCCGTTAAATTTAGTGGTCTGCCTCCGGTTCCATAGTTTATTAACCTCCACAGGATTCCCTGCCGCGGTGTACCCTATCACTTCCTTTGGTATTACAGTATAAGCACATCTTGTCCCCGTGAACCCTGCAGTTTTTGAGAAACTTCTAAACTCAATGGCAACTTCCCTTGCCCCTTCAATTTCATAAATACTGTGCGGCACATCGTCTTCCTGAATATAAGCTTCATATGCCGAGTCAAATAAAATGATTGCCTGATTGGCTTTGGCGTAATCCACCCATTTTTTGAGTTCGGCTTTTGATATAGTTGTCCCTGTTGGATTATTCGGAAAGCAAAGATAGATCAACTGCACCTTTCCTTCAGGTAATGCGGGGATAAAACCATTTTCAGCAGTGCAGGGAATATAGGTAATGTCGCTCCATTTGCCGTCTGTTTCCAATGTTCCTGTTCTTCCAGCCATTACATTACTGTCCACGTAAACCGGATAAACCGGATCAGTCACTGCAATTCTATTTTCCAGTCCAAATATTTCCTGGATATTCCCTGTGTCAATTTTAGAGCCGTCACTCACGAAAACCTCATCCACCTCCAGCTTTATTCCTCGGGATTCATAGTCAAACTTGATAATTTTTTCAATTAAAAAACTGTAACCTTGTTCAGGCCCATATCCCCTGAATGTTTTCTCATCAGCCATCTCATCTACTGCTTTGTGCATGGCTTCTATAACCACCGGCGCCAAAGGTCTTGTTACGTCTCCAATCCCCAGTCTGATGATTTTCGCATCAGGGTTTTCTTCAGTAAATTTATTAATCCTTTTACCTATTTCAGAAAAAAGATAACTACCCATCAATTTCAAATAATTTTCATTTATAATTGTCATAATTCCTCCAAGCCCATTATAAGCATCCGACATTGGGCTTCCTTTTTTGCGAAGCCTTGCAAATGCTCACTTTAATTTTAGATAATCCACAGGCTGCCTGTGGATAAAATCCCACATTTAAATTTTTTGTACGTTTTTATAGATCTTTTTGTTTTTTTTATAGACCTTATCCACAGGCAGCCTGTGGATAACACATTTTTGTTTCGTTGAAATTTCAACCTTTTTTTAAAACACAAGCCCAATGTCGGATGCTTATAATGGGCTTAAGGTTGCAAAATAGTCAGCTGGGGTTTCCGCACGCCTGATCAGTTTTGTGGAGCCATCCTCTTTCAGCAGAATCTCCGCCGAACGCAGCTTGCCATTGTAGTTGTATCCCATTGAAAATCCGTGTGCTCCCGTGTCATGCAGCACTAAAAGGTCACCAATCTCAATTTTGGGGAGCATTCTGTCCACTGCAAACTTGTCATTATTCTCGCAAAGGCCTCCAGTCACATCATATAGATGGTCACATGGCCGGTTTTCCTTGCCCATTACCGTAATATGATGATAGGATCCGTACATTGCCGGACGCATCAGGTTTGCCGCGCAGGCGTCAAGCCCTACATATTCCTTATGGGTATGCTTTTCGTGGAGCACCCTGGACACTAGACAGCCATAAGGACCCAGCATAAATCTCCCCAGCTCCGTATAAATTGCCACATCTCCCATGCCGGCAGGAATTAGGATTTCTTCATAAGCTTTTCGGACACCTTCTCCAATCAATAGAATATCAGCCGCCTTCTGTTCAGGTCGATAAGGAATGCCAATGCCGCCGGAAAGGTTTATAAATGTAATATTTGCACCTGTCTCCTCTTTCAGCTCTACGGCCGTCTGAAAAAGTATTTTTGCCAGCGCAGGGTAATACTCATTGGTGTCTGTATTACTTGCTAGAAATGCGTGTAGTCCGAAATGTAATACACCCTTCTCTATCAGAATTTTTATCCCTTCTGAGAGTTGCTCCCGAGTAAAGCCATATTTTGCCTGGGCAGGTTTATCCATGATAGCGTTATTGATTACGAAATCTCCGCCCGGATTATACCGGCAGCTAATTGTTTTAGGTATTCCGGCAACCTTCTCCAGAAAATCTATATGTGTAATATCATCCAGGTTGATTGTTGCATTCATGGTTCTGGCAAGCACAAAGTCTTCTGCAGGGGTGACATTTGAGGTAAACATGATTTCATCCCCCTGAAACCCAGCCATTTCTGACATAAGCAGCTCCGTATAGGAAGAGCAGTCAACGCCGCAGCCTTCCTCTTTCAGAATTTTCAATATAGCTGGATTAGGTGTCGCCTTAACCGCAAAGTATTCCTTAAATCCTTTATTCCAGGAAAAAGCCTCTTTTAATTTTTTGGCATTTTCACGTATTCCCTTTTCATCATACAGATGAAACGGTGTGGGGTATTTTTCCACTATTTTATTTAATTGTTCAGCATTTACAAAAGTCTTTTTCATATTGTTTCTTTTCCTTTCATTTTCATTTTGATATAGAGCAGCCTATTAATTCTGATTCACTTCGAATTTTCCCCCACGATTTCAATCAGTCTGATTTCATTTTTCATGGATTCCTTAAATAAATCCACCAGATTTTTCTTCCGGGAATAAAGGCAGGTCGAATTCTCACCTTCTTCAATATCTCCCGTCAGCACATTTGCCGAATCAGCAATAAGGCCTATCTGGTGATAATTTTTTTTCCCGTAATACACAGTTGCGCCTTCCAGGGTAAATGGTGGATTTGTAATCAAAACCATCTTGATGCCTCGCGCTATTGCCTCCTGAATATCAGGAACGATTGTTTCAAGTATCTGGTCAGTGACTGACAAGTAAACTCGCTCTTTTGCTTCTGAAATCATATGTCTTGCTTTGTTCAGGATATGTGTCTCACCTTTTATGGTAATATATCCTTCCGCTTCTCGGCGTTTTTCTGGAGCCAGCTTCATGATTTGGGCTTTGATTTGCACAAGTCTTCTGATCTGGTTGTCACAGAACTCCTTCAGCGCAACCGGACTGTATTTTACCGGTTGTCCTTCCATGACAAAAGCGCCCCCTTTTTCAACAAGAGCTGAAAGTGAATTATATGTGTTCGAGCGGGAAATACCCGTTACTTTTGCTGCTTCATACCCATTTAAATCCCCTTCTGTCAGTAATGCCACATAGATAGTGGCTTCCTGTCTGGTGAGGTTAAGCTGTGTCATCAGTTGAATCAGTTCCATAGGTTTTATCTCCTTATCAATTGGGGCGGGAAATATTTAAATCATCGCGGGTTCGCAATATTAGTTGTACTATTTAGGAACACTATACCAAATATTTCGTTTTGTGTCAACATTAATAACAACAAAAAGCCACCAGGCCCTAACTGAGTGGCTCCACTGAGGTTACATACATAATTTCACAGGCGCCGTTGCCCGCGTCACTTCTTGACAAACTGCTCTTCCACGGCCCATCTTTAAAGTTTACGTTTACCAGATACCCATGTAGTATTACATGTTCGCCCTTTCCAATACTTTTAATCTCATTCAAGACATCCTTGTCTTGATGGATTATATGCACATTGGCCGAATGATTTCCTATGTAATCCACGCTGACCGGCAAACCTTGAAAATACCTGAAGTAATACCACCGGCCACTTTGAGAATATCTGATGTACTTGCCCACATCTTTTCTGTTCAAGTCACCCCAGGCCAGAATAAAATCATAGGAAGAAATTTGAGATGGATAGTCGGAATACTTTTTCTTACCCTTTACAACCGCTTCAATGGTATATTCCGCTAAAAGAGTTGCGTTCACTTCTCCCTCTTAACCCGAAATCATAACCGTCACAGGGCTAGCCAGATTAATCTGCACCGGATCAGGAATAAACCCTTGGTATTGGGTATCCAAAATCAACGATCTTGCAAATAAAACTATTATAATTACAATTCCTGCAACAACAACTTTTTCTAACCTACTCATGGCAGGTCCTCATTGAATAGACTCTCCTAATAATTTCAACAAAACCATCAAAAAAGTATAATTGTATAACACTGGGGAAATTGGTATAATTGATTATATATCTTTCGCTTGTATAAATACATCAAAAAATCACTAAGGTGGCAGAGAAAGCCTGCCCCAATTGTGGCACTGAATGCCATAGTCCCGGTTCAGATTTCTGTTATAAATGTGAGGTAAAAATTTAGATATAAAAGCCTTACGGGCTTTTTGGAGAAGGAGAAAAAATGATTAAGGCCTATCGTATAATTATTTCAATACTCGTAATTTCTCTGGTGATTGTTTCCGGAGCCTGGCTAAGCACGGGGGTTTTTAAAGATAAAAGTGAATTTTCCACCACAGGGGTGATGGAAAAGTTTAATAAAATCAGTGAATTGAATTCAATTGAAATGTATTTCAATGAAATTATAGATTATAATAATGCAAAATTCTTTAAAGAATTGAAGCTTCCTTTTACTGAAAAATCGTTTATGTTCAAGGTTGTTGCAAAAGTGAAATCCGGAATAGACTTGTCCGCAATTAAGGAAAAAGATATCACAATTGAGGATAAATCCATATCTATCAAATTACCGCAACCTGAAATCACATCCAAAGAAATTCTATCCTATAAGTTTTATTACGAGAAAGACGCTCTATTCAATGAGGTAACAACAGAGGACACTTTAACCGCTCTAAGCACTTTTAAAGACAGCTTAGCGAAGCAAGCTCTGGATAGTGGGATTACAGAAAAAGCAATGGAAAATACAAAACTGTATGTTGAAAATCTTCTCTATTCAATGGGTTTTGAATCTGTCAACGTTACTTTTTCAAAGTAGAATCCTAATGAGCTTTTTAATTATTATTCTGTTTCTTCTCTGTAGTTTTGCACTACCTTGATTATTTTCGAAATATCAAACCCTGCAGAAGACACAAAGGAAATCAGTTCCTGATATAACCCCTCACTTACATTTGGTTCCCGGCTCAAAATCCAGAGATATTTTTTTGAGCTGCTTGTTATTACAGCATAACTGTAATATTTTTCATCGAGTTTGATGATCTTATAATTGCCTTTGAAGGGGCCGAAGAAGCTTACAAGCAGGTTGCCGGTACAGTTTTTATCTGGTATCCAGGCAGTCCCCTTTGCCAGACTTTTTTCTCCATTCCGACTCAAAAGGAAAAACGAAATTCATTCCAAGCTCATCCCGAATTTGTATCAGCTCTTTCCTAACCACTTCTCCCAGAGGAACGCCTTTGTCTTTTCGATCCAGCCAGATTAAGTATTCTTTCTCCCCTGCTGTATAGATTCGTTCTTCTCCTGGGGCAACCTGCGAGGACCTTAATTGTCTTAAAATATCACCGGTGGTTTTTTCGAAGATCTCTCTTCCCATAAAGGCTTCCGGATCAATGACCATAAAGAAATGTCCCAAACTATAAGGAACCTTTTCTCCCTCCGGTCCAATACCGGTAAGCATTTTCATAAAACTTCCCGCCTGCAGTGCTGCTGAGAGAATCTCTACCACCGTGGCATATCCGTATCCTTTATAGCCGCCAAGTTCCTCTCCGATTCCACCAAGCGGAGCAAGGGCTGCCGTGCCATTTTTCAAAGCCTTTAAAATCTGTTCACTATCGGTCATCGTATTCCCGTCTTGTCCGATAACCATTCCAGAAGGAGTTTTCTGTCCAGCCCGGGCGTAATATTCGATCCTGCCTCGCTGCGTAATGCTGGTGGCACAATCCAGAACGAAGGGGAAATCTTCGTCTGAAGGAAGTCCGAAGGTTAAGGGGTTTGTTCCCAGCATGTTTTCCACACCGAAGGTTGGGGCGATGGATGGCCTGGCGTTAGTACCAGTGATGCCTATTAGTCCTTCTTTTGTAGCCATTGTGGCGTAATACCCGGCAATCCCGTAATGAGTGGAATTCCTAACGGCAACCATACCCATACCATTCTTTTTTGCTTTTTCGATAGCCATAGCCATGGATTTATGTCCGATTACCATACCCATTCCGTCGTTGCCATCAACAACAGCGGTTGTAGGAGTTTCCCTGATGATTTCAAACCGGGTGACTGGATTCATGATACCCTCACAGATCCTGTCTATATAGATGGGTTTAAACCTGTTGCACCCATGACTTTCAATACCCCGCCTGTCGCTTTCCATTAAAATTTCCGCGCAAATAAGAGCTTCCTCATGAGGAACCCCCACCCGCTCAAATGCCTCGGTTATAAAATTCCCGATTGTTTCCCATGGGACATAAAGTCTGTCTTCCATCAAATCCTCCTATCCATTTATTAAACGCAGTTCGACCCAAAGATCGTATATGCACCAAATTTTAAATATACAATTTTGATTTTTCCGGGCTCCATTCCAGTTAATCTGAGTATTTGGTTCATTTTTTATTTTTCAAGCAGAAAATCCACAATATTGACCTGTTTAATACCTTCATCGCCCATTGGAAGTTCATCCATAGATAATATGAACTTCGGATAGTGGTCGGTCACCTTTTTCAGCGGAGCTATTTCACGCTCAAAGGTAGTGGGGTCGAGAATGCTTGCCGCGACCTGATAGTAAACCTTATCATCGCCAATCACCGCGATAAAATCGATTTCTTTATCTTCGACTTTACCAATGCTGACCGTGTAGCCGCGCCTAAGAAGCTCCAGATACACAATATTTTCGAGGATATGACCAGTATCTATATTTTTATCCCCGAGCAGCATACGGCGCAGACCTATATCCACCAGATAATATTTTTCAAGTGATTTCAAATACTGTTTGCCCTTAACGTCGTACCTGCCTGCCTTATATAGAACAAAGGCTCCGGTAA
>Ga0209386_1000627_pt1 | contig 16600 bp, 15 predicted proteins | sample NGEPertwo_FD_184510 | JGI IMG/M metagenome (GOLD analysis project Ga0209386, IMG submission 184510) | Arctic peat soil microbial communities from the Barrow Environmental Observatory site, Barrow, Alaska, USA - NGEE Permafrost154B-two... | ecosystem: Environmental > Terrestrial > Soil > Wetlands...
GTGGTGGTGGTGGTGATGGCGGCCAACACGGCGGTGGTGGTGGGCATGGCGGTGGCGGTCACCATGGGCACCACAACAAGTGGAACAAGGGCAATTACTGGCTGAACTACTCCTGGTACCCGTCCTGCCACTACGAGACCAAGAAGGTCCGCATCAAGGTCTGGGACCGCCGCGGAAATCCGCACTTCAAGTGGGTCTGGCGCGACGTCAAGGTCTGCTAATCGCCGGCCTTGCTAGCCCGAGAAGCTCTCCTCACGCTCGGGCGAAATGGGGCTGCCGCCTTACCCCCCTGGGCGGCGGCCCTTTTTCTTCAGCGCGTCCGCGAGCGACAGCGCCCCGCCTTCCCTCAAGACCGCTTCGGCTGAAGCCGTGTAGGCACCGCCGGGTTCATGCAACACGAGCCCCGGCAGGAGCCTCAAGCCGGCGCGGCTTCCCTTCCGAGCCTCAACGATGATCCGCGTCGCGCCTTCTCCCGCCTTGGGAAATAGCGGGAACACGGCGACATCGCCGAACCGCCCCTGAAGCAGGCCGAGCAGCTCGTGGAGACATTCGGGCCGGTGGATTAGGGTCAGGCGGCCCTTCGGCGCGGCCATGGCGGTGAGAAACCGGATCCAGGTGGCAAGCTCGCCGTGAGCCATGACATGGGCTGCGGCCCGCGCGGCATCGGGGGCCGCTCTGACCGCGCCTTCGGCATGAAAGGGCGGGTTGGCGATGACATGGTCGTAGCCTTCGCGAACGAGGCCGGCAGCCCGCAAGACCTTGGCGGGGGCCGTGACATCGGCCTCGATCACCGTGAATTGATCGGCGAGGCGGTTCTTTGCAGCATTTGCCGCAGCAAGGGCGCACAGCGCGGGATCGATCTCGACCGCCGTCACCTTAAGACCAGGCTCGCGCGCGAGAAGACACAGTCCGGCTACGCCGACGCCCGTCCCCGCCTCGAGCACACTCGCGCCGGCCTTTGCCGGAACGGCGGCAGCCAAAAACACGGCGTCGATGCCGGCGCGGTGGCCGGCCCGTGGCTGGACGACCGCCACCCGCCCCCCGAGAAAGTCGTCGGTGGTGGTGCCTGCAGGCCCTTTCGGGGCGCTAGCTCTGTTCTTTGTCGGTGATGTCATGGCCGACATCGGCCTCGATGAGCAGGCTGCGTGCCTGATCGAGGCGCTCTTCCTCGACGAGGACGCGGCGCGGCAGGATGCCGATCGAACCCTCGAGCACGCTCATATTGGTATCGAGGACGATGAAGGCGATACCGGCCTCGTCCAGCAGGGCGCTGACAAAGGACAGAAGCACCGGATCGTTCGAGCGCAACAGTTCCTTCATGGCCTCACGTTGCCTTTGTTGCAGGCCTAATAGCCTGTCGCGCCTTGACCTTCGCCGCCGACCTCCGACATTATCCCCGGGATTGAGCCCTTCCGGCCCTGAAGGAGACCATACCCTTGGGAGTTGTCGTCAAACTTTCCGGCTCGCGGGACCCGAGTGCGAGCCTTGCGCCGCTCGTCGCGCTTGTCGAGGAGGACATGACCCATGTCAACCGTATCATCCTCGACCGCGCCCGTTCCAATGTCGACCTGATTCCCGAGTTGGCCCGGCATCTGATCGATTCCGGCGGCAAGCGCTTGCGCCCGATGCTGACCCTCGCCGCGGCGAAGATGTGCGGCTATGAGGGCGAGGGCCATGTGCGCCTCGCAGCAAGCGTGGAGTTCATGCATACCGCCACGCTGCTCCATGACGATGTGGTGGACGAGAGCAGCCTGCGCCGGGGCAAGATCGCCGCGCGGCTGCTGTGGGGCAACGAGGCAAGCGTACTGGTCGGCGATTACCTGCTCGGCCAAGCCTTCAAGATGATGGTCGATGTGGGCTCGCTCGGCGCGTTGCGCATCCTGGCGGACGCCGCGGCGATTATTGCCGAGGGCGAGGTGATGCAGCTCATGACCGCCAACAACACCGAGACGACCGAGGACGATTATCTCGCCGTGATCGACGCCAAGACCGCGGCGCTGTTCGCGGCTGCGGCGGAAGTGGGTGCGGTCATCGCCGAGCGCCCCAAGTCGGAGGCCGCGGCCTTGCGGTCCTATGGACGCAATCTCGGCCTGGCCTTCCAGCTGGTGGATGACGCGCTCGATTATTCAGGCGAGCCCTCGATGCTCGGCAAGAGCGTCGGCGACGACTTCCGCGAGGGCAAGATCACCCTGCCCGTGGTGTTGAGCTACCGGCGCGGCAACGCGGAAGAACGCGCCTTCTGGGAGCGCACCCTGAAAGAGGGCGACATTCGCGACGACGATCTCACCAAGGCGATCGACCTGATCGCGCGTCATAACGCGCTTTCCGACACCCTAGAGCGCGCCCGCCATTACGGCGCGATTGCCCGCGATGCGCTTGCCATCTTCCCCGACGGCGAGATAAAGTCGGCCATGCTCGAAGCCATCGAGTTTTCCGTCGAGCGCCCGTTCTAGGATCTATCCTTTGGGATCGCCAAGCGTGCTGGCGGCGATCCACCAATCCGGCTCGGTTTGCGCCAGCGCCGTGGCGGCGCGAAGAGCCTCACGCGGGGTGGCGAACAGAGCAAAACAGGTCGGGCCGCTGCCTGACAGTCTGGCCAGGCGCGCACCGTCCAAGGTGCGCAGCGCAGCGAGCACGGTCCCGATTTCGGGCACGAGGCGCATTGCGGCCGGCTCCAGATCGTTGCCGCGCGGCGCGGCGTATTCCAGGAGTTTGTCAAAATCGCCGGCAAAGTCGGGAGGCGCCGATGGACGCGGTGGCGCCGAGAGCGCCGGCGCATCGAGCGCGCCATAGACGTCGGCGGTCGCGAGGGGAAGACTTGGATTGGCGAGCACCACACCGCAAGACGGGAAGCCGCGTACCGAGGTCACTGTCTCGCCGCGACCCGTGATGATGGCGGGTTCGCTCGTGAGACAGACGGTGACATCGGAGCCAAGCCGCTCCGCAAGCCCGGCAGCAGCGGCCTCGCTCAGCCCCCCTGAATTGGCGCGGGCGATGAGCCGCAAGGCAGCGGCGGCATCCGCCGAACCGCCACCTAACCCGGCGGCGACGGGAAGCAACTTGAACAGCCGGAAGCGCCCGAGGGCGAGGCCGGGCAATTGGGCCTTGGCAGCCTCGGCCGCCTCGAGGATGAGATTGGCGCCATCGAGCGCGGCGGCGAACGGCCCTTCGATCCGAAGATCGAGCGCGTCGCGAAATTCACCATCTCGCGGCTCAAGCTCGACGGTATCGCCAAGCCCGGCGAAGGCGACGAGGCTGTTCAGCTCGTGGAAACCGTCGGCGCGGCGCCCCAAAACCTCCAATGTGAGGTTGAGCTTGGCCCAGGCGATGTCGCGGAGCGCCGTCATGAGCGTGAGGCGTTTGCGCGTGAGGCGCCCTTGAGCCCGTGACGGCGATCAGACCGGAGCGCGTCTATTGCGACGACTTCTGGTCGACGTGGGTGGTGCGATCCGCCGCCTTGGTGTCGGCGGTGTCCTCCAGCCCCGAAGCGATCTTTTTTTGCAGCATCTCGAGTTGTTCGGCCTCGGGCTTTAGCGCCACGGCCTGTTCCCATTGATACTTCGCTTCGAGCGTACGCCCAATGCGCCAATAGGCGTCGCCGAGATGGTCGTTGATGATCGGATCGTCGGGCTGGAGCTCGACGGCGCGCTCCAACTGCTCGACCGCCTCGGGCAGGTTACCAAGCCGGTAATAGGCCCAGCCCAGGCTGTCGACATAGTAGCCGTCGTCCGGCTTCAGCTTCACCGCCTTGCGGATGTAGTCCATCGCCTGCTTCAGGTTGAGGCCCTGATCGACCCATGAATAACCAAGGTAGTTCAGGATCAACGATTCGTCAGGCGCAAGCTCGAGCGCCTGCTTGAAATCGGCTTCGGCCGCGGGCCAATTCTTGAGCCGCTCATTGCAGACGCCACGCGAATAGTAAAGCGCCCAGTTTTCTTTCGCCGGCTTGTCGACGAGATCCACCGCGCGGGAATAGTACTCATGCGCCTCGGGGTAGCGCTCATGGGATCGCAGAATGTTGGCGAGCGCATCGAGGGGACGGATGTCCTTTGGATCTTGCGCGATGAGACCCTTGAGCAGCGCCTCGGCCCCGTCGACTTGCTCCAAGGAATTGAGGGCGAAGGCCTTTTGGATCTGGACATTGGTCCAAAGCGGCGAGTTTTCGGGGATTTGGTCGAAAGCCTGAATCTCGGCATCGTATTTCTTCGCGACGTCGTAGGCCTCGGCGAGCGCCACATGGGCGAGCGGAAAGTCCGGCTTCAGGTACAGCGCGAACTGAATAAAGACGATGCCCATGTCGAGGCCGCCCTCGCCGGCGAGCGCATCGCCGATGCCGTAGAAAACCTCGGCGAGGCCTTCCGTCGGATTGGCGGCCATGAGCGCAGGCGTCTTGCCGCTTTCGATCTCCGCGAGCAGCGCCTCGGACAGCGGATGGGGCGCCGCCTTGGCGATGTGCGCCTTGATGGTCTCGATGGCGAGCTTGCGGTCGTTGGCGTTGACCGCGTGACGCGCATAGGCGTCGGCAACTCTGAGCGTGGTCGGGTTTCTCTTGAAGGCTTGCGCGTATGTCTGACGCGCCAGCTCGTGGCGTCCGGCCACATCGGCGATGAGAGCGCGATGATAGCGCTGATAGTACTGGGCCCAGTCGGCGCTGCTCAGGCTGTCGAGCGTGGCAAACGCCTCGTTGTGCTTGCCCTCGGCCTCCTGCACCCAAGCGCGGGCGAGAGTCGAGGTCAGATCGGCGATGGGGCCCTGGCGGGCCGCCGCAAAATGCTCTTCGGCCAGCTTGTAGTCGTCCTGCTTGAAGGCTTCGAGCCCAAGCAGAAATTGGGCGATCCGGTGCGACGGCTCGACCTTGACGAGATCGTTGGCCAGCTCGATGGCGCGGGGCCAGTCGGCCGCCGCCGTTTCCAGCAGAAAGGCCTGCTCGAGGATGAGCTCGTTCTCGGGGTCGCCGGCGAGCGCCTTGGAGTAGAAGTCGGCGGCGGCGAGCGTGTCGTGACTGCCGCGGGCCACCCGGCCCGAAAGGTAATTGCCGAGAAGGGTGCCGGGATCCAGATTGCCCGCGTCAGCGGGGATCACCTCAGAATAGGCGGCAGGCGCTGCAAAGATCGCAACCAACAGCAGAGACCTCCGCGCCCATTTGCGCAGAGCCACTCTTTCGAGAGTCATCATGGTATCGGCTCGGCTCTTCGCCGCCCCAATTTCTGGTTCGTATTGGCCCCAACCAAGGTTAAGTGCTTTTCACCACCCTGCAAACACCAAAGGTTCTGAAGGCTAATCGCGGCGCGTTTAAGGCCCATTTTGCCGCAAGATTGCGCCTCTTTGGCGCTACATATTCGCGTAGTTCGGTCCGTCGCCGCCTTCCGGAGCCACCCAGGTGATGTTCTGGGCGGGATCCTTCACGTCGCAGGTTTTGCAGTGAACGCAGTTCTGCGCGTTGATCTGGAAGCGGACGGTGCCGCCCTCCTCCACCACCTCATAGACACCGGCCGGGCAATAGCGCTGGGCCGGCTCGGCAAACTCCGGCAGATTCTGCTCGATGGGGATCGACGGATCGGTGAGCTTCAGATGCACCGGCTCGTCCTCATTGTGATTGGTGTTGGACAGAAACACCGACGACAGGATGTCGAAGGAGAGCACATTGTCCGGCTTCGGGTAGTCGATGGGTTTCGACTTCGCCGCCGTGTTCAGGCTCGCATAGTCGGGCTTCTTGTGCCGCAGCGTGTGGCCGAGGAACGGAAAGATCGTGTTCAGCCACATGTCGATGCCGCCGAGCATGACGCCGAGCCGCGTGCCAAACCGCGACCATAGCGGCTTCACGTTGCGGACTTTCTTGAGCTCCTTCGCCATCGAGCTCGTCTCGACGGCTTGAATGTACTCAAGAAGCGTATCGCGGGAGCGGCCCGCTTGGATCGCTGCGAAAGCCGTCTCCGCCGCCATCATCCCGGAGAGCATGGCGGTGTGTGAGCCCTTGATGCGCGGCACATTCATGAAGCCGGCGCAGCAGCCGATCAACGCCGCGCCTGGGAAGGCGAGTTGGGGGATCGCCTGCCAGCCGCCTTCGGTCAGCGCGCGGGCGCCATAGGCGATGCGCTTGCCGCCTTCGAGGTGTTCGGCGATGCGCGGATGGAGCTTCGAGCGCTGAAACTCCTTGAACGGATTGAGGTAGGGGTTGGCGTAGTCGAGATGGACGACGAAGCCGACCGACACCAGATTGTCGCCGAAATGGTAGAGGAACGACCCGCCGCCGGTCTTGTCGTTGAGCGGCCAGCCCATAGTGTGCTGCACGAAACCCGGCTTGTGCTTCTCGGCCGGGATCTCCCACAGCTCTTTCAGGCCGATACCGAATTTCTGCGGGCCGCTGTCCTCGTCGAGGTCATACTTCTTGATGAGCTGCTTCGTGAGCGAGCCGCGGGCGCCTTCGGCGAGGAAGGTGTATTTGCCGAGAAGCGCGATGCCCGGTGTGTAGCTATCCTTATGGCTGCCGTCGCGGGCAACACCCATGTCGCCGGTGATGACGCCTTGGATCTCGCCGCCGGCGCCGATGATTGCTTGCGTCACGGCGATGCCGGGATAGATCTCGACGCCGAGCGCCTCGGCTTGCTCGCCGAGCCATTTGGTGAGGTTGCCCAGGCTGCCGGTGTAGCAGCCGTGATTGCTCATCAGCGGCGGCATGAAGAGATTGGGCACACGGATGTCGCCGGCCTCGCCGAGATAATAGAAGCGGTCCGCGGTGACCTCGGTGGTGAGGGGCGAATCCTTGTCGCGCCAGTCGGGGATCAGCCTGTCGAGGCCGACGGGATCGATCACCGCACCGGAGAGAATATGCGCGCCGACCTCGGAGCCTTTCTCCAGGACGACAACGGAGACCTCCTTGTCGTTCTCGGCCGCGAGCTGCTTCAGCCTGATCGCTGCGGCGAGGCCCGCCGGCCCGGCGCCGACGATCACCACATCGAACTCCATGGTTTCGCGCTCGACTTGATCGCTCATCTCGCCCCTTTCGTTCCAAGAGTCCGCAACGCCCCGGCCACGGGAAATCAGTGCTAGCATCGATGACGCCCAGCGACACGTCATTGCCCGGCAGGACCGGGGAATGACAAATAGAGGATCAACACGGGCATCGCAAATGACTGGAAGCCAAGCAAAAGGGGCTGCCGCGCTGCTCGCCTGGTACGAGGCCATGGGCGTCGACGAGGCGATCGGCGAGGCGCCGGTCGACCGCTTCGCCGCGCCTGAACAAAGCGCCGAATCCCCCGCCAAATCCCGCGCGACACGCACAGAATCCCGCGCAACACGCGCGGAATCGAGCGCATCGCGCGCTATAACCGGTGTTATCCCCGCCGCCGGCAAATCAGCCGCACTCCCCGCCTCGCTCGAGGCCGCGGGCACGCTGGCCGAGCTCGAGGCGCTGGTCGCCCAGTTCGAGGGCTGCGCGCTCAAGCGCACGGCGAAGACCACCTGCTTCGCACGTGGCAGTGCGGATGCCCGCATCATGGTGATCGGCGAGGCGCCGGGCCGCGACGAGGATCTGCAAGGCAAGCCCTTCGTCGGCCGCGCCGGCAAGCTGCTCGACCGCATGCTGGCGGCGATCGGGCTGTCGGAGGAGACCGTCTACATCACCAACACCATCTATTGGCGCCCGCCCGGCAACCGCACGCCGACACCGCAAGAGATCGGGGCTTGCGCGCCGTTCCTGTCCCGTCAGATCGAATTGGTTCAGCCCGACGTGCTGGTGCTGCTCGGCGGCGCGGCGGCCAAATCCATTCTCGGTGTGAGCGAGGGCATCATGCGGCTGCGCGGCAAGTGGAAGATTCACAAAAGCGGCGACCGCGACATTCCAACGCTGGCGACGCTGCATCCGGCCTATCTGCTACGCAAACCAGAAGAGAAGCGCTATGCGTGGCGCGACTTGCTCATGCTGAAGGCAAGGCTGGAGGAAACCGCATCATGACCGCCCGCATCGATGAGAGCCGTCCCTTTATCCCAGTGCGCATCGCCGTGCTCACCGTCTCGGACACGCGCACGCCGAAGACCGACAAGTCCGGGCCGCTGCTGGTCAGCATGATCGAGCAGGCGGGCCACGAGGTCGCCGAGCACGCGGTCGCGCCGGACGATGAGAAGGCGATCCGCAAGCAGGTGAAGAAATGGATCAAGGACCCGCACGTCGACGTGGTCATCACCACCGGCGGCACGGGCTTCACCGGACGCGACGTGACGCCGGAAGCCGTGCGCCCGCTGTTCGAGAAGGAGATCGACGGCTTCTCCGTGCTGTTCCACATGCTGAGCTATCAGACCGTCGGCACGTCCACCGTGCAATCCCGCGCCTGCGGCGGACTGGCCAAGGGCACGTATATCTTTTGCGTGCCGGGCTCGCCGGGCGCCTGCGAGGACGCGTGGACCGGCATCCTCAAATTCCAGCTCGACAACCGCCATCGCCCCTGCTCGTTCATCGAGCTGATGCCGCGCCTCACCGAGAGCAAGAAGAAGAAGGCGAAGGCTAGCTAGGGCGGGGACGCAGAAACGCCTACAAAATGGCCAAGCGCCTAAACTGCGCCAAAGGTCTCGCCGGCGCCGTGCTTTCCCGGCCACACACCCCCAAAGAAATCAGCTTTTGGACTGACCGGCACAATTTGCAGTAGCAGGCTGTGTCACGAAACATGCACGCTAGGGTTCAAAGAGGCGATGGGCGTTAGCGGCGCTGGTGGTGGGCGGGTCAGGCGTGCAAGCAGAGCGTCTAAACTCAAATTCGACTGTGGCTGCGGCCTGCGTCTACCTGTCAGTCTTGGGGATAGGGCTGGTGTTCTGCGCGAACATGGCCAGCGCCCTAGATGGGATTTGGGACGGCCCTGGCGGCGATTGGAACGCGGGCACCAACTGGTCAAGCACACCGACTGTGCCGGACGGTATCGCCACCTTCAGCGGCAATGCGCCGACCGCAATCTTTAATTCAGCCACGGTGGACATCGATGAGATGTTCTTCACTACGTTGGCCCCTGCTTACACGTTCGACATCCAGGACACCTTCAACATCAACGGCGCGGGCATCGTAAACGCGTCATCTAACATTCCAGAATTCGATCTCTTCGCCGTCGGCAAATCTGTGAACTTCCGCAACGCCAGCACCGCAGGGAATGCCCTTTTCTTGATTAACGGCACCTCAGTAGAGTTCTTCGACACCAGCACCGCCGGCAATGCCACCTTTTATGTCAACTTCCAGCTCTTTTTCCATGGCGCCAGCACCGCGGGCAATGCCACCTTCAACGTCGATGGCCGGCTCGATTTCCTCGAGACCAGCACGGCGGGCAATGCCACCATCAACAACGATAATGCTGTAAGTTTCCTCGGCAGCAGCACCGCGGGCAATGCCACCATCATCAGCACCGACCGGCTGTTCTTCCGCGACGCCAGCACCGCGGGCAACGCTGTCATTACGAACAACGATGTCTTGCACTTCTTCGGTAATAGCACCGGCGGGCAAGCGCGCATTATCAACAACGCACCTGGAACTGTTGATTTTTCCAACAGCACCGGTCCGTCTAACAACCACCGGCTCACTGCGGGCTCCATAGCGGCGCGGGCGCATTTTTCCTTGGCGCCAACGAAGTGACGGTCGGCGGCAATAACCTCTCCACCGGGGTCAGTGGTGTAATCAGCGATTGCGGACCGACCGGCACTGAATGCCAGGCCTTTAATTCCGCTCAACCTTCAACCGGCGGCTCTCTGGTGAAGACGGGAACGGGCACCCTTATGCTCTCCGGCGCCAACACCTATACGGGGCCGACGGTGGTCAATCAGGGCAAGCTCGTGGTGAATGGGTCGATCGTGTCGGATGTCACCGTCGACAACGGAGGAGAGCTCGGCGGCACCGGCCAGATCGGCGCACTCACGGTCGGCAATGGCGGCGTCTACGCGCCGGGCAATTCCATCGGCACGCAGACGGTGAATGGCGCCTTCACGCTTGGTTCGGGCGCGGTCTACAGGGTCGAGGCGAACGCGCAAGGCCAAAGCGACAAGGTCGTGGTCAAGGGCGCGGTGAACCTCACCGGTGCGACCTTGCGGGTGCTCGCCGCGAACGGCAATTACAAGCCGAGGACCGACTACGTCATCATCGACAATGACGGCGGCGATCCCGTCAACGGCTCCTTCGCCTCGGTCACCACGAACTTGGCCTTCCTCACGCCGGCCGTCTTCACAAACGGGGGCGACGGCAACGACGTGGTGCTGACCCTGCTCACGAGCGCATTCAGCTTCTGCGACGCCGCCAAGACCCCGAACCAGTGCAACGTGGCCGAGGCGCTCGATCAGTTCCCCACCACCAACGCGCTGTTTCTCGCCGTGCTGAACCAGACGGCATCTGGAGCGCGGCAGGCGTTCGATGCGCTGTCGGGCGAGATCCACGCCACAGTTTCCGGTATGCTCGCCGACGACAGCCGCTATGTGCGCGAGGCGGTCCTCGGACGTTTGATGCAGGCGGGTGTCGCTGCGAACGGCAACATGCAGACCGCCGCGCTCGCCGCGGCTGGCCCGCAAGTGGCTTCGCTCGACGCAAATGCCATGTCTGTCGGTTATGACAAGTCGTTGAGCGGCCCGCCGCCGCGCGCGCCGCTGGCCTTCTGGACGCGGGCCTACGGCGCCTGGGGCGATTTCAACGGCGACGGCAATGCCGCCACCGCGCAACGCGATCTCGGCGGCTTCGTCTCGGGCATGGATGCCAATATCGGCGGCAGCTGGCGGGCCGGTCTCGCCACCGGCGCGTCGTTCGCCAATGTCGGCGTCGATGCGCGGTACTCTTCGGCGGACGTCGAGAGCTATACCCTCGGCGGCTATCTCGGCGGCATGGCGGGCGCCTTTGCGCTCAGAGGCGGCGGCATGTGGGCGTGGAGCGACATCGACACCTCCCGCGCGGTCGTCTTCCCCGGCTTCTTCGAGCGGCAGAAGGCAAGCTACGATGCCGACACCGGACAATTGTTCGGCGAGGTGGCGTATCCGACACAAATGATGGGGATGGCGGTCGAGCCGTTCGGCGGTCTCGCTTATGTCTCGGTCGAGACCGGGACATTCCGCGAGCGCGGCGGATCTCTGGCCTCCTTACGCGGACGCGGTACCGACCAAGACGTGGGCTATTCGACCTTGGGTCTGAGAGCGGCCAGCACGATGCATTGGGGCGAGATGCTGGTGACGCCGCATGTGTCGGCGGCCTGGCAGCATGCCTTCGACGATGTGACGCCGGGCGCGGCGCTCGCCTTCGTCACCACCGGCGTCGGCTTTACCGTCTATGGCGTGCCGCTGGCGCAAGACTCAGCGCTGATCGATGCGGGGCTCGACTTCGCGCTCGGCGAGCGCACCACGGCGGGCGTGTCCTACACCGGCCAGTTCGGCGACGGCGTCACCGACAACGGCGTCAAAGGCCGCTTCGCCTGGCTCTTTTAATGCGCTACCGGCCTCTGGCCTACTTGAGCGCAAAGTGGCTCTAGGGCTGGCTGTTCAGGAGCAAAGCCATCCACACAACGGGCCTTCACCTCTCCCCTGTGGGGAGAGGTCGAGCGCCTTTGCGCTCGGGTGAGGGGTCTTCGTGATCGCTCGCATGCATCCCCCTCACCCCAACCCTCTCCCCCAAGGGGAGAGGGAGCGAGAGGCCGCTTCGCCTGGCTCTTTTAGTGCGCTACCGGCCTCCGGCCTACTTGAGCGCAAAGTGGCTCTAGAGCTGGCTGTTCTGAACAAAGCCATCCACACGACAGGCCTTCACCTCTCCCCTGTGGGGAGAGGTCGAGCGCGTTTGCGCTCGGGTGAGGGGTCTTCGTGATCGCTAGCGTGCATCCCCCTCACCCCAACCCTCTCCCCAACGGGGAGAGGGAGATCAAAGGCCGCTTCGCCCGGCTCTTTTAGTGCGCTACCGGCCTCCGGCCTACTTGAGCGCAAAGTGGCTCTAGGGCTGGTTGCTCTAATGGGCGGACGCGCGGGCGATGCCGTGCTGGACGACGGTCATCATCGTCCGAAGGTCGGGTGGCGCACCGGCCACGCGATTGCGGCCGCCCGCCTTGGCGCTGTAGAGCGCGGCATCCGCGCGCGCGAGAAGCTGGTCGATCGAGTCGCTGGGCTCCGCCTCGCCAACGCCAATGCTCCAGGTGAGCGTGAGCCGCCCCTTGCCGGTGTCGAATGGCCGGGCGGCCAGACGCCGCCGTAAATCTTCGGCGATGGCGATGGCCTCGGGCAGCGTGCGCTGCTCCAGGAGCACAGCGAACTCATCGCCGCCAAGGCGTCCAGTGACAGCCTCCTCAAGACGCGCGGCCTCGGCACAGGCGCGAATAGCCTCATCGCCCGCGTCGTGGCCGTAGGAGTCGTTGATGTGTTTGAAATTATCGATGTCGAGGAGAATGGCGGACAGATTGCCGTCGGGGATGGTCCGCGCGCGCACCTGGGTCGCCTGCTCGAAGAAGCCGCGGCGATTACACAGCCCGGTCAAGGGATCGGTGGTGGCGAGCCGGATCAACTCGCGCTGCATCGAGGAAATGCGCTCGGCGGCACGCAAGCGCGCATAGAGCTCCTCGGCGAGAGGCGGCTTGCCGATGAAGTCGTCGGCGCCGGAGTCCAGCGCCTCCACAAGAGTCCGCTGGTCGTATTGCGACGACATCATCAGGACGTAGATCGGTCGCCTGTGGGTGGCGAGCAGCCGCGTCTCCCAACACAGCTCGAGACCGGACATGTGCGTCAGCTCGGCGCTGGTGATCAAAGCATCGATGCGAAGGTCGATCTTGATCTGCTGGAGCGCTTCACGCTCGTCGGCAAAGGACACGACCTCATGGCCGCGGGCTTCCAGCATGCGGGTCACAATCAATCGCGTTGTCCGGCTTGGATCGACGAGCGCGATGCGCATGCTGTTCTGCCCTTCAGTCTGACCAGTCAATGCCGTAGTAAAATCCCGTTAAGGTTGGATTAAGCGTGCGGCACGCGTACATGGTTGCCATCCGCGCCGTCAGACATTGCTGGCGACGCGCCGCGCGGCGGAGTGGTGCTCGCGGCGATAGTCCGCCTTCGTGTCGACGTCGCTAAGTCGCGGAGCAAACGTGACAATTTTCCCGCGTAGATTGGCGAGCGTGGCGGCGAGCGCGGCTTCCGTCGACCACGGGACGCCGGCGAATGGGACAAGTCGTCGCGGCGATCTCTTCAATCCGACGAGCCAGTAGCCGCCGTCGTGCGCCGGTCCGAACACCGCGTCGGACCGCCCAAGCAGCTTGAACGCACCCGCGATATGGCACGGGCGCATCGCCGGGATGTCGCTGCCGACGATGACGACGGGCCCCGGCGGCATGGAATCGAAGAGGGCTTGCATGCGTTGCCCAAGATCGCCGTCGCCTTGGCCGACGCGCGCGACGTTACGCAACGACGGCCAGCACGACGCCGTCACCGCTTTGTCAGGGGTCACCGCGAGATAAGTGCGCCAGCGCGGATCGTTGCCGAGCGACAGAACCGTGCGGGCCAGCGTGCCGCGGTAGAAGCGGATCGCCGCGACATCGCCGATGTCACGCGCAAGCCGCCGCTTGACGGAGCCTGCGACCGGCGCCTTGGCCATGATGACGAGAGAGGGAGCACAAGAGATGCGGCGCGGGTAGCCTCGCTGCCGCCTAGCCATAAAGGCGCGCGAGCAGCCGCGGCGGCACGCGAAGGTAATAGAGCACCATGAGGCCGAGATTGCGGAACCCGCGCACGAGATAGCCTTCTTTCTGATAGCGCTGGGCGCTGGTCACCGCCCGCGATTTCAGCCCCACGAGCTCGCGCCGCTTGAGACGGCGGACGAGATCGACATCCTCCATGAGCGGGAGCGGGCGAAAACCGCCGAGCCGGTTATAGAGCGCGCGCGGGATGAGCAACCCTTGGTCGCCATAAGGCAGCGCGAACAGAAGGCAACGCAAGCTCACTAGGCCTTCGACCAGGCGCGGCATGAACCCGTCGTCGTCAAGCGCGAACCGGAAATAGGCCGCAGCCGGAGGGCGGCGACCGCTTTCCACCCGCTCCATGAAGGCCTCGGCCTCCTCGGCCCAGCCCGGCTCCATCACCGTATCGGCGTGGAGAAAGAGCAGCCAGTCTCCACGCGCAAGCGCCGCGCCGGCATCGAGTTGCGTGCCCCGTCCACGCGGCGCCTGGACCAGATGCGTGCCCGCGGCATCGGCAATGGCGCAGGTGTCGTCGGTCGAGCCGCCGTCGGCGACGATGGCGTCTTGCACGACCCCGTGCACCAGAGCCGGCACCAGCGACGCCAACGTGTGCACCAATGTGGGCGCCGCATTAAGGGTGGGGATGACCACGGAAATCATCGGCGGACTATAGCGTTTGGCTCCTGCGCGGCAATCGTCACATGCGGCTAACCCTAACTATGTTCTTGCTTTGTTCTAAACCGTTCCCTATATAGAAGCCATGACCGTAGCGCTCAGGAAATCAGGCGATTGGGAGAGCTTCCCCGTTGAGGCGGGCGGCGTCGCCTTTGGCCGCCGGCACGGCCGCGGCGCCCAGACCAACCGTTCGGGGCGCTTCGAGCCGATCGCCTATGAGCCCGTCGACGATGGCTGGGAGTCGCTTGGCGACCTGGAAGCCCTCCAGACCGAGGTGCAGGAGGTGCCGGCAAGGCGCATCATCACCACGAACACCTCGCCTGACATTGGCTTCGACCGCTCGATCAATCCCTATCGGGGCTGCGAGCACGGCTGCGTCTACTGCTTCGCGCGGCCGACCCACGCCTTTCTCGGGCTTTCGCCCGGGCTCGACTTCGAGACGAAGCTGTTCGCCAAGACCAATGCCCCGCAGGCGCTGGAGCGCGAGCTCGCCGAGCCGCGCTATCGCCCGCGCATGATCGCCATCGGCACGAATACCGATCCTTATCAGCCGATCGAGCGGCGCTATCGCATCATGCGCCGCGTCCTCGAAGTGTTGAGCGCCACCAACCACCCGGTCGGCATCGTCACCAAGTCGGCGCTGGTGCTGCGCGATCTCGACATTTTGCAATCGATGGCGGAGCGCGGCCTGGTCAAGGTGGCGCTGTCGGTGACCACGCTCGACCACAAGCTCGCCCGCGCCATGGAGCCCCGGGCCAGCACGCCGGACAAGCGGATCGAGGCGCTCGAGAAACTGAGCGCCGCCGGCGTACCGACATCGGTGATGTGCGCGCCGGTCATCCCCGGCCTTAGCGACGCCGAGATGGAGCGCATCTTAGAGCGCGCCACTGCCGCCGGCGTGAAGGAAGCCGGCTATGTGCTGTTGCGGCTGCCGCTTGAGATCGGCGATCTGTTCGCGGAGTGGCTGAAGGCGAATTGCCCGGACCGCGCGAGCCGCGTGTTGTCGCTGATGCGCCAGACAAGGGGCGGCAAGCTCTACGACGCCAAATGGGGCGAGCGCATGGAGGGCGACGGGCCATATGCCTGGATGATCGGGCGTCGGTTCGAGATGGCCGCCGAGCGGCTCGGACTGAACACGCAGAAGGTTGAGCTGCGCACCGATTTGTTCACGCCCCCTGCCCGTCCGGGCCAGCAGCTCCGCCTGTTCTAGCCGCCTTTTCCACAGTCGCCGCGCCGTCTGACCTTGCGGCCGTTGCCAAGTCGGCGCGGTTTGCGCGACAGTCGAGGCCATGGACCTTCCCGCACGCGCCATTTCCACACCGATCCTACCGAGCTTCGACTTCGAAGTGGAGATGATGGACCGGCATCGGATGCCGGTCGCCGGCATCGACGAGGCCGGGCGCGGTCCGTGGGCGGGCCCCGTGGTGGTCGCCGCGGTGATTCTCAATCCCGATCGCATCCCCGAGGGTCTCAACGATTCGAAGCTGCTCACGGCGGACGCCCGCGAGGACCGCTACGCCGAGATTATCGCCACGGCCTGCGTGGCCATCGCCATCGGCCAGGTGAGACGCATCGACCGCGACAACATCTTGCAAGCAAGCCTGTGGGGCATGCGGGCGGCGTTTCGCGGCCTGCAGGTGCCGGCCGCGTCAGCCCTGATCGACGGCAACATCGTGCCAAAACGCTTTCCCGGCAAAGCCCGGGCCATCGTCGGCGGCGACGGAATATCTTTATCGGTGGCGGCCGCCTCCATCATCGCCAAGGTCACCCGCGACCGGATCATGGTGAAGCTGGCGCGGCGCTATCGCCGCTATGGCTGGGAAAACAACAAAGGCTACGGCACGCCGGAGCATGCGCGCGCCGTGGAGGCGCATGGCGTGTGCACCCACCACCGGCGCTCGTTCAGCCCTATCGAGCGGGCGATCCGGATCATGCAGAGTCGCAGCGAGCTCGCCGCCGTCGACCAGGACTAGCGGTCTTTCGCAATCCAATCGGCGATGCGGCCCGCGATCTTATCGGCGCCGGGCTCAAGCAGAAGCATATGGGCGTGGCCCTCAATCTCCCAAAACTCGGTTCCAGGATAGGCGTTCGCCGTGGCCCGCGCGGTCTCGATCGACACGATGCGGTCGTCCGTGCCCGACAGACATAGAACCGGACAACGGACCCCGCTCGTAACGACGGACGTGGCGCCGCTCTGATCGAACATCCACATGAACAGCTCGAACAAAGCGCGGCCCGACTCCGGGCCCAGTTGATCGAACACGCGGGCC
>Ga0209386_1000628_pt1 | contig 16593 bp, 17 predicted proteins | sample NGEPertwo_FD_184510 | JGI IMG/M metagenome (GOLD analysis project Ga0209386, IMG submission 184510) | Arctic peat soil microbial communities from the Barrow Environmental Observatory site, Barrow, Alaska, USA - NGEE Permafrost154B-two... | ecosystem: Environmental > Terrestrial > Soil > Wetlands...
TCTTTTCTTACTAATCAGCTAAAAACCCTTGAAAAAGCTAGTTAATCATTAATAATCAAAGGGCAACAATCACATTAGGCTACCTGGAAATCACAGAAGCAGCGATTTAGAGGGTGCGAAACTTAAGTTAATATTAACGTTATTTTCTGTAATTGTACTTGTACTTTTTAATGTTACTTCTGCTTCAGCTTCATTTACATATTGCCTAACTAGATTATCTGAATTATTAGACAATACATGTAGAATAGCTTCTTCGTCTTTACTTTCTTCATTTTTTTCCTGATCGTCATTAGTATTAATAGTTGCTATCTGAGCATTGTCTGCATTATCATTTTTAGAATCATCTACTTTTGTAATAACTAACGTTAAGTTCTTAACCAAATTTAAAATGTTTTCATCACCTACTGAAGAATAGGGTAATGTTTGAATAATTGGTCGGGTTGGAAAACCTTGGTTTTGATCAATGACTATTCCCACATCCCCCGAATTTAGTTCAACAGTGGACCCTATTGGATAGACTACAATATGTTTAAGAAACTCTACCATCAATTTTTGAGAAAAAAGTACTCCTGTATTTGCCATCAAGATTTCCACAGCTTCATTTGGATTGATACAACCATGCCCTGGTCCTTCATTTATAAGATTGTCATAAAAGTCGACTAAAGCTACAATCTGTGCCAACGGGTGGAATTTTTCACTGGTTAATTCGCGTGGATATCCATCTCCGTTAAACGTTTCATGATGCTGATATGCGATATGGGCGCTTACCAAATTAATATCTCTGCGTGCTCGTAAGATTTTATAGCCTTCTTCGGTATGCGTTTTGTACAAGGCCAACTCAGCTGGAGAGAATGGTTCCCGTTTGTTAAGTATACTTTGCGGCATCTTGATGGTACCTATATCATGCAAGATGGCTCCTACAGCAAGAGTGTCTAACTTATCCCTATTTAACTCTAGAGCTTTACCCAACACTACCGACATACTACAGACATTGACCGCATGAGCAAATGTATGTGTATCATAGCTACGAATATCCTTTAAATTTGAAAGAATATTATTTTTTATAAGGATATCATCAACGATATCTTTTACTACCCCCTTTAAATTAAAAATATTTATTCCTTTGCCTTCTTTTTGAGCTATAAAAGATTTCTCTAACGTCATCATAGCTTCTCTGCGCCGTATACTAGAGATAATATCATCTTCAAGATTCACATTTTCGGATATATCATCGTCGATTATAACCATAGTAATACCAAGTTCCTTAAGGCGAGCTATTATTTTATCCGTTAATACCATACCATTCCTCACGAGAACTCGGCCTTGATCCGTTAATATTGTTTTTCCTAGCACATCTCCAGCTTTCACAGAACCAATTAATAAATTTTGCATGTCGAGCACCTCCTACACTATAGTTTTTGTGAGATATGCTTACAATTGTTTCAGGTAAATGTGGCCCTATTTAACTACATTGTTGAGAAAGAAACTTGGATATCGGGGTGACCATCAGTATAACTCCTTTCTGTTCCCCTACCGAGCAAAACGCGGCCATCATTAGCATATATGGTCCGTCCGAGCACATCTCCTTGTTTTAGCCGACTAACACTTAACTGGCGCAATAAATATCTTCCTTTCATTCAATAAATATCCAAAAAAGTAAATAAAAAAATCGCCAGCGGACTAGGCATGGCGATAATTCCCATTTTAGAACGAATTCGGCGGCTTGGCAGTCATCAGAATAACTCTGGAAGACCCATAGCTTTGCGTCCTTGACTTTCGCCAAGTTTGCCATTATCAATGTCCTTATACTTATATAATACCATCAACTCTGAATTTAAAATAGCTTTTTTGCATTTGAGTCCTATAACGAATATTACGTAAACTAGCTAAAATAGGATTTCCTCATATTCAGCTAAATTTGTACGTGAGCGACGATTTAGGTGTTTTTATTATCTTCTTTTAGCTCCCTAAAAGCGTGTTTTTAATGAGATCGTCGAAGTCCGTTTTTCTCGTGATTACGTCGATTTACTATAACGTTTGTTTTGGATTTTCCGTTCGTTGTCCTGGATGCGCGGACAGCAGCCACTACTTTTTTTTTATTTGATCCAAGTCATTTCCATCCCAGGGCTATACCCTTCGGTGCTGTCTTCGTTCGCTGACGCGCGAACTCGGCCAGTGTTTATTATCACGTGGGAGCCAGAAGTTAAGCTAGGAAGTCATATTTTCGTTTTCCGTGAAGTATTCTTCGAATTTCAACTATCTCGTCTAACACTACATAAAAGACTAGGTAGTTTTCCACTACCAAATTGCGATAACTAAGTTGAATAAGTCTCTGATCCTTCGGTATATACCCCATGTAGGGGAAGTAAGCCAATTTGGAAATTGCTTTATCTATCTCTTCTAGGAGTTGTAGAGCCGCAGCGGGATTATCAATCTGAACATATTCAAGTATTTCTATCAGATCTTTTTCAGCTATTGGGAGGTATTCTATCGGATACTTATTTTTCATTAATTTTAGTCCTTAACTTGTTCATTAGCTCTTTATGTGAAGTACGAGGCATGTGTTCAGCGCTCTGTGCTTCTGCTACAGCTAATTTTTGATATAAATCTAACAAGGCTTGCTGCTTTTCATAAAGGGCCATACTCATAACTACAAGATTCCCTTGACCATTTTTGGTTATGAATACAGGCTCACCTTCTGCGTGACATATTTCAGATATGTCGTTAAAGTTATTTCTTAAATCGGAAATTTGTTTAATAATCGGCATTAGTAGCACCACCTTATCATTATCTCTAGTAGTAGTATTATATCATAATTATGATATATATAGATACGTGCATGTGTGGGCTATATCCTTTCCTGGGACCAAAAGCTGGAACCACCCCTTATCTGGATTTTCTTTCAAACTTCATACATCCACCAGCACCGTTAAGCCTTGCTCCTGCATTACAAACTTTGACCGTCTTATTTAACTTATAGTCCCAATATCTTCTTGTTCCACCATTGGATATACAGTCTTTGCATAGTACCTTTATTAAGCCTTCTTTTTTCCTCCAATTATGGTTAATGCCTTTCATAGTTATAGCCTCCTTCGGTCCTGTCTTTCATAAGCTTCGCTTATTCCAGCCAGTGGTTATTATCACGAAACTATATACGGTCTGTATGATACCGGTTGAGGTAGGAGTGAAGCAGAGCCCCCCCCTTAGCGCATGATAAAGTATTTTTATATACTAAATCACACGCTAAGGAGGAACACGCAAAGGATACCGTATATCGGTCAATCGCTTGCTTTCTGTCCAGTTCTTACGAACTCACAATGTTACGCTCACAGATCCGCCCATGAGGTTTTATGTACATCGTGCCCCGGCTTTCGCCCGGATCACCACACCTGGCCTTTAATGGTAGCCATCACCCAAACGCAAGGCAGAGAGATCCCCACCCATTTACGCTACCAGTTTGTTTTAGAAGGGGCCGGCAACCCCAAAGTTTTTTTCGCGTTTTCTTCTTCCGCTACGCCCCGGCCTTAAAATGTAAAAAAGCTAGGGCTTGTCTTGCCACTAGCATAGAATCTTAAACACTTTTTACCAATGCTTGAATCGCTTCACAATCACTGATATACTGTTCTTAGAAATCTATGTTCACGTGGTAAGACGTGAACTTTGGATCAGAAACCTCGTTGCCTTCCCGGGCGGCGGGGTTTCGCCAATTCTATTTGATGTTCTTTGTATTCTATTTCTAGGTAATGTTTTCCTTCTTTTCCTGCGAAATTTGGCGTTATATTTTTATTTCGAACGATAATTAAGTATTTCGTTCGAAATTTTTGTTTTTTCCCTCACGAAAATAAACACTGGCAGAGTAAAGCGCGTCAGCTTTACGAAGACAGGACCGAAGGATATATCCCTGGATAAAAGTTATCTGAATTCATGTTTCCTTAACTTCTTATAAGTCTGGCCCCCAATCCCGCCCCTTGCTTCTCGTCTTCTGAGAGGCTTTCATTTCCAACTTTTCTTTCATGAGTTCACTCTTCTGTTCCTTCTGAGAGGCTATCATTTCCAGCTTTTCCTTTATGAGTTGAGCCTTTAATTTTTCTTCCTGTTGAACTTTTTCAAAAGAGCTACCTAGTGCTTTAATAGCGTCATTAAGAGAATCACTAGTCTGAACGCTCCTAGAATTACGGTCGCTAGTCCGACTGTTATCAGGAGTTGTGTTCCGTATTGCTTCGCCCGTTCCTTCCAGTTCGGGTTTGGAATGGCTTTGACCTGGTGCGCTAGATTCATGACCTCGCGGATTATTTTGCTGTTGCTTTCTTGGGTCTTTTTCGCTTCCTCGTTGATGATCTCTGAAGCCCTCTCCAACTTCTGATAATTTACTTTTTCCATTTTTTCCATTCTCTCGTTCAGAACCGTGTTTATTTCTGCAAGTCTCTTGATTTCGAAATTCCGTAACCTCTCGCTCTCCTCTAATTTCTTGGTCAGACTCGTTTCGTTCTTCTCGCTTTCTTGCATTCTCCCTCGTATTAGTGCCGATAGGCTCAAGTGCTCGCTCAATATTATTTGGATATTCTCCGCTGTGATCTCGTTTTCTCCGTGTGAGGATGTTTGTTTTACTGTTGCTTCTTCCTGTCTCACTGGGCTGTCGTTCAATTTTTTTAATTCTTCCATTTTCAAGCTCATTTTCCATGGCCTCCTTCATATATTTCGGGTCGTGTAATTTGTTGTCCCGGACTTTGTGGCCTTCAGGGGTTGTGTACGTGATATGTTTTCGGGTGTCTGTCCAGTTAACTTTGTATCCCTGGGCTTCCATTTCCTTGACGAATTCCTCTTTAGTGTGAGTACGTTCTATAGCTTTATCGATGTCGGCCATTGCTTTAAATTTCCAAGACTCCCCTTTGATCGCCACTTGGTACTCATTCCTGCCAAGATCCTTGCCCGGAACTTTTTCTCGGATAACGTGTAAGCCTTCTCGCTCGCAGATCTGGTCGCTGAGTTCTTTTACAGCTTTCAAGTCATCTTTGCTGTGTTGAAACTTTGCGCCGTTCTCAAAGCTGACACTGTTGACTATAAAATGGTTGTGTAGATGGTCTTTATCTGTATGTGTCGCCACAAGTACTTCATAGCCTTTAAAACGCTTCTCAGCCATCTCTAAGCCTATCTGGTGAGCTTTGGAGGGGTCTAAGGGATCATCGGGTTTGAAACTCTGAACAAAATGCATATACTGTCTGCCTTCGGTTTTGTTGTACAGCGCCTTTGTTGTCTGCATTTCCTCCAAAGCTGTTTCAGCGGTACAGTCTTTCCCGGTGATAAATTCGGTCTTTTCGGGGTTGGTTATGTATTTAATGCCTTGTTTCAGCGTTGAGACTTTCGGATTAGTTGTCTTAATGACTGCCATACTTCACTCATCTCCCCGTGAATTGTTTGGAGTTCCTCATTGCAGTCAGTCACTATGTTTTGGTTCGCTAACTTGGTGAGTTGGTTTAGGTTCACGCCGATCCGCTTCACCTCCAAGACTAACTCCCTTATTCCGTCAATCACGTTGATGTCTTTTTCCAAAGCAGATTTCCGAAGGAAGTCACTTTGGTTTAGCTTAGATGCGGCAACCTTACTTTTGATGCGTTCAAGTTCTTTGTCGGAGACGAAAAACTTGAGCTGCTTGCTTCGTTTTCGAGGCATTGAAAATGGCTCCTTTCCTTCGTCGATCCATTGGGGTTGAGGGGGAATCCCCTCGCCAGTTATTTTTGTAGCACACAAAGTGTGTACACAAATAGGAAGCTGGCAGGGACGTATATTACATTGATTATAGCATAATCAATGACAGAAAGAACACCTTTTACCAAAGGTAAAAGGTGTTCTTTCTGTCTCCCTCCTGGATATGCTCAAAGAGCTTATCGGGAGCCGTTTCCCATCCTCGTCGATTACTGGATAAAAGCTCCAGCTTTATCCAGTCGTTAGGTGCTTATTATATAAAAATATGTAGCTTACATGGACCATCCATGTAGCATGTAAGCTACCTTAATAAATTTATAATAAATTCCCTAATAATCCTTATTATAATATATAATGTAACTTGTATAGAAGTATATAAGTAGTGTGGAAGTAGGCGTAGTATTTATGGAAATAGAAGAACGTCAGAGCATTAACCAAGTGGCAGCCCAATTGGATATTTCCCCCTCAACATTGAGAAAATATGAAGAGGATTATCAACTAATTTTTCCTCGTGACGAATTAAACCGTCGCTATTTTACCGATAAAGAGATTCAAGTGTTAAAAAATATTTTGGCTATGAAACATGAGGGGTTAAATATTTTTGCAATAAAAAAAATCCTAGAAAAATCAGTTGATCTCAAAGAACAAAAAGAGCAGGCCATGGAATTAATGACAATTGATAAGCTAACCGCCGCAGATTTCAAGGAATTTCTGGCTACAAATATAGCGCAGATAATAACTGAAAAAGAACAACAGATTGCGGAACAATACCAGGCCAGAATGGACAAAATGGAGCAAGATTTTACAACCAAGCTCGACAATATAGGTGAAGAACTAATACTCCAAGGACAGCAACAAAAAGAAGAAAATCAAAAGCTTATGGACTATCTGGAAAAATCACGACAAAGAGGTTTTTTTGCCAGGGTTTTTAATAAATAAAGACTCAGTATGATGATTAATTTATTTTATAAAAGCTTTCGTCTTTACTTTGTATGCAATTTTATGTACATTGTATATACTTAATAGTGAAAGGAGTGTTTATAATGGCACAAACAAGTATCAATATCCGTATAGACGAAGATTTGAAAAAACAAGTAGAGTCTCTTTTTTCCGAATTCGGAATGAATATGACAACAGCCTTTACAATTTTTGCAAAAGCAGTTGTACGAGAGAAAAGAATACCTTTTGAGATTTCGGCTGTAACAGATGACTTCTACAACGAATACAACCAAGACTTCATTAAAAAGTCTATGGGTGATATTAAAGCAGGTAAAGGAGTTGCTCACGAGTTGATAGAGGTAGCAGAATCAAAAGGCATCAGCCCGGACTTCTTAGATACTCTTCAGTCCGTAATGAATGAGTATGATGAAACGCTGAAAGGACTTATTAATCGATGATGGACATTCATTATCTATCTGTAAAAGAAGTTATTTCGATTAACATCTTGATAATAAAAAAATATAGTCCGAGCGAGCAAATCGGCCTTCTTAGCCAGTCACTTTTAGAGTCAGCGGTATATCGTCTCCAACAATCTGCCTTCGGCAAGGACGCTTATCCCACGATTATAGAAAAAGCCGCCGCGTTATTTGAATCTCTTGGTCAAAATCATTCGTTTCATAATGCCAATAAACGAACAGCTTTTACAACAATGGTGGTGTTCCTGCGATATAACGGCTATTTATTTAAAATGGACACTAAACAGGCAGAAGATTTTACGGTCGCTATGGTTGAACATGAGTACAGTTTTGAAAACCTAGTAGCCATTATCAAGAAACAATCAACAGTACTATAGAGCCGGTTCCATCTCAAAAATTATGGCAAACCAGCTCTATTTATTTTTTGAGTATATGGGTAAGAAATCCTTGGACTTTTTACGGCTAGGACTAATTTATATTACCATTTTTGAGTCCTATAGTAATGATTATGACAAGAGCACCGGTGTCAAGAATGACGCTGGTGCTACTTTTTATTGAGTCACAACATAAGAATATTACGACTTAACATCTGTAATGTTTAATACACCTAATCCACCCAAAATTGATAATATTGAACCTATATATCTATATTTAGTGATAGATTGCTCTAAATAAATTAGATAAGTATTAGTATCCATACTACCACCATGAGCCTTCATAATACCAGATAGTTCATTTTCTCCCAATCTTATACTGTACATTAAAATTACTATCCCTAATATAAAGATTATAGAAAATATTAGTAATCTTAAACCTTTTTTACCCATAGGTTCCCACTCCCTTTTTACTTCAAATTTTGCTACTAATGCGCATTAATAAAGCTCCAACAACATTCTCCACCAATAAATAATTTACCTTTATTCTTCCCGTTGAGTCCTATAAAAGTGCGACACGTTCCTAGTTCAATAAAAGACTAGGCATCAGTAGAAATACTGATAGAACTAACCTCTCGATGAATCAAATGATAGGGTAACGCCTTGAAGGGTTCACTTTAATACTCCGACAGGCGTGTATATGTATAAGCATCGAAGCGTCTGAAGCTCGGTGAAGTCGCATGAGAACTGCCCTGTTTTGCGAGAAACGGGAAACCTGTCCAGCGGTGGATGGTGCAGTCTATAGTGCGGAAGTCTAGAAACTACCCATGGTAAGAATGCAGGTGAACTGCTGACGAAGTTCCGAATGTACGGGGGAATGGGACGGCTGATAGAAATGTCAGAACAAGCAAACGTTTGGTAGATGAGGATGAGTAAAAATTTTTATTATGAAAATCCTTATGATGTTCTAGGCATCATCAAGTCTACAAACCTATAGGAACTACCTAACGGTATATGCATAGATAGAGATGTTGGAACGTGGTAAGCGTTGAACGTGGAGACCTTCTAGTCTGTGAAACGTTGACAAGGCAACTTGTCTCTATCAACGTGAAAGTAGGGTCACCGTACCTATGAAGCCATGATAATAAGTGGTGGAGGGATAGACCCAAGTCAGTCTACTTTAAATGAAAACTTACCATCACAAAATCACTCCATAGGTTCTGGTAAGACTAAAAGAGGCTAACCTCGAAAGGAGGTGTTGCCGACTATGGCTACCACTACCCCGAATGCCAAGTTGCGTCACAACGAATATTACGGGCAACAAAGTACCCTTGATGAATTGTATGAGAGAAGTCTTCATGGTGCAAAGTTCAATAAGCTATACGAAAAAATTGTAGAAGAAAACAACATTCTTTTGGCCTACCGAAACATCAAGGCTAATACAGGAAGTAAGACAAAAGGCACGGACGGTAAAACCATCAAGAACATTGCAAGTATGACCAATGAACAGGTGATTGTAATGGTAAGAAAACGGTTAAACAATTACTCGCCGCAATCCGTCAGACGAGTAGAAATTCTAAAAGACAATGGAAAATTACGCCCTCTTGGAATTCCCACTATGTCTGATCGACTGATTCAGCAGTGCATCCTTCAAATCCTTGAACCAATCTGTGAAGCAAAGTTTCATAATTATAGCTTTGGTTTCAGACCTAATCGAAGTACAGAACATGCAACAGCCACAATGAACAGAATGATTAGCCTACAGCATCTACATTTTGTCGTAGACATTGATATAAAGGGCTTTTACGACAATGTAAATCATGGGAAACTTCTTAAACAGATGTGGACGATGGGTATTCAGGACAAACAACTTCTTTGTATTATATCTGCTATGTTAAAAGCAGAAGTTGAGGGAATAGGAATTCCCAACAAAGGCGTTCCTCAAGGTGGATTATGCAAAGCTTCGCATAAACCGCCTTATGCAAAGAAAGTTATTATGCGAAGTAATCTGCGAAAGTGCTGATTAATCCTATGGTTTTGTTTAATTTACTTTGCATAATGTCCAAGATGATAATAAGAGCTTCTGGCTCTAATAATCATTTTGGAGGCATGTAATATGCAAATGAAACCATTAAAGGAAGTACTCCAAGGCCTGGACCAGGTAATGCTGCGACTTGGATACACGGAAGGTAGCATGAGATTCTACCACAGACGGTGGAGGATGCTCACAGAGTTCGCTGAGGAAAAAGGTGAACTCTGTTATACAGAAAAGCTAGGAATAGACTTTATCGAAAAGTACTTTAATATCTTTGAAAAAGATTTTGAGGGAACTCTTACACAGGCTGAAGTCCAAAATCTTCGTATCATCCGCATGATAGGAGACTTCCAGCTTCACCATACAGTGTTGCGAAGATACTATAAGCACAAGGTGATTCTTACAAATCCCTATTTCATTGAAATCAATACCCGATTTAAACAGTACTGTATCGAAAAATGCTATTCCAATGTCACCATTGACCATTATGTAAAACAAGCCGCCAGATTTCTAGACTTTGCAGTCTCTCAGGGGATTGAATCCTGCCAGGAAATAACCTTAACTTTAATCAATAATTATATTAAAACCTTAGCCGGTTATACCTATAAAACGGTCGAACAGATCCTGTGCTCATTACGTGCCTTTTTTAGATTCCTCAGACTGAACGAAGAAATCGACGTGGATTTTGCGTCCAAGCTCCCTATGGTGCAAGCTAGGAAACAGACTCGCATACCCTCTGCTTGGTTGGCTGAGGATTTGAAAAAGCTGATTGGTTCCATCGATCGGGGAAATCCTATGGGCAAGCGCGACTATGCCATTATCCTTCTGGCCTGCCGTCTTGGCTTAAGGTGTACGGATATTAAAAATCTCACAATAGATAACTTCCACTGGGAAGACAAAAAGCTAATCTTTGTTCAGTCAAAAACAAGAACGACATTATCCCTACCACTGACAGCGGAGGTTGGATGGTCTGTCATTGATTACCTAAAATACGGTCGTCCAAACGTGGAAAGTCGGTGCATCTTTGTTAGACATTTGGCTCCGTTTCTTCCTTTTTCGGAAGGTGACCACTTAAACCAGATAATTGCAAAATACATTCGACTTGCACATCTGTCCATCTTAAGGAAAAAAGCGGGGATGCATTCTATGCGCCACACCTTGGCGAGTTTGCTGCTAGAAAGCGATACTCCGCTGCCGGTTATTTCGGATATCCTAGGGCATATTGATACGGAATCCACGGCGGTTTATCTTAAAATAGATATTAAAAGACTCAAGGAATGTCCTCTGGATTTAGTAGAGGATATGTCATGACCCATATACCTTATTACGGGCCATTTAAGGAACACATAAAAAACCATGTGGAATTGAAGCAGTCTGTCGGGTATAAATATATCTCAGAAGCAGAGCACCTAAAGCGTTTTGATACGTTCACAGTGGAAAAATACAGTTCTGCTACTGTCCTGACAAAAGAAATTGTGCTGGACTGGTGCCGTAAAATGCCCTATGAAGCCCAGGCAAACCAATCTACACGAGCCTCAATTATTCGTCAATTCAGCAGATATCTTGACCTCATGGGTATAGGCGCTTACATTATGCCGAATGGTTATTATCCGAAGGAAAGGCAGTATGTGCCCCATATCTATACCGATGAAGAACTCAAACTTTTCTTCGCTGAAACGGAAAAATGCCACTACAATTCTGAATGTCCGTACAGACAACTGATCATGCCTATTATCTTTCGAATGCTTTATACATGCGGGCTCAGGGTATCTGAGGCGAGACTTCTTAAAGTAGTAGACGTCGATATTGATGCCGGAATCCTAACAATTAATCATTCCAAAAAGGATAACAGCCGTCTGGTACCTATGGCTAGTTCACTTATTAAAAGATGCCGTGAATTCTCTGCCAGCGTACATCAACATTCAGATCCGAATGATTACTTCTTTCCGGCCCTTGGTGGTAAACCGATGACCCTCGGGAATATATACAAGAACTTCCGAAAGTTACTTTGGGGGGCAGGCATTTCCCATGGTGGCAGAGGCTATGGGCCTAGAATATATGATTTTCGCCATGCCTATGCGGTCCATTGTCTTAAGAAATGGTCTGAACAGGGAAAGGATTTAATGGTATATCTTCCTATACTGAGGACATATCTGGGGCATGACTCTTTTGAAGAAACAGCTTATTACCTGAGACTGACGGCTGATGTATTTCCCGAGATTACACTAAAGCTGGAAACTCTGTATCCTGATCTAGTTCCAGAATTGGAATTGGCAGGTGGTACTTATGAAACCGACTGAGTTTGCCAAGTACCTTACCGAGTTTTTAACAACCTACTTAACAGGTCAGAAGAATGTAAGCAAAAACACGATACTTTCTTACAGGGATACCTTCAAACTACTTTTAAAGTATTGCCAGTCCATGAAAAGAATACCACCTGAACGTATTACCATGGAGACGCTTACAAGTGAGCTAGTTACTGGCTTTTTGGATTGGCTGGAAACCGAAAGAAAATGTGGCATTTCGACTCGAAACCAACGGCTAGCAGCAATCCATTCTTTTTTCCGTTACGCACAAGGGGAAGACCCATCAGGCCTTTACTATTTCCAGAAGGTCCTGTCAATCCCGATCAAGAAGGTAGCAAAAACACTCGTGGAACACCTGACTCCTGAAGCGGTAAAGCTTCTTCTTGGACAGGCTGATAAATATACGGCAAGGGGGCGGCGTGATCTGACTCTCATGAGTGTCCTATATGATACGGGAGCCCGTGTACAGGAATTAATTGATCTTAAAGTCTGTGATGTTACGCTTGATTCACCGCCTGTTATTATCTTAACTGGCAAAGGTAAAAAAATTAGAAGAGTACCCGTCATGAAGAATACTGTTTCATTGCTTCAGTACTATCTATCCGAAAACAATCTGAATAAGCAATGGAAAAACCAGTATCCTTTGTTCTCAAACAGTCAGCACAATAAGCTGACTAAGGAAGGAGTTGCTTATATTATTGCAAAATATGTGGCGATAGCACGGAAATCATCGACGATCATTCCACCAAAGGTGAAAGTTCATCAAATGAGACATTCGAAGGCAATGCATCTCCTCCAAGCAGGTGTGAATCTCATCTATATCCGGGATTTCTTAGGTCATGTGGACATAAAAAGCACGGAGGTGTATGCCCGAACAGATACTGAAACAAAACGCAAAGCGATAGAGAACGCTTATCCGGACCTCATCGACAGTGATCTTCCCGACTGGAATAAAGATCAGAATCTACTTACGTGGTTATCTGATTTGAAGTAGGTTCATTCAGATATTATGCAAAGTAAATGAAATACAAATCCCATATTTAAAGGGTTTGACACGTTTACTTTGCATAACGCGCTACTTTGCATAAGGCGGGCTGTGTTCACCATTATTTTCGAACGTAGTCCTTAATGAATTAGATTGGTGGATTAGTGACCAATGGGACAGCTTTGAAACGTCACGTTCCTACTCAGAGAACGGCAGCAAGTTTAGTGCTCTACGCAAAGCATCGAAACTCAAGGAATGCTACATTATCAGGTACGCCGATGATCTCAAAATCATGTGCAGAACCAGATCTGAAGCTGAACGAATGTTTATGGCCGTTAAACTCTGGCTGAAAGAACGATTGGATTTAGAAATAAGTCCAGAAAAGTCAAAGATCACTAATCTAAGAAAGAGGCCCTCTGAATTCCTTGGATTCTCGATTAAAGCTGTTGTTAAGGGTCCTAAGCGAGTCGCTAACTCAAGAATTAAACCAAAGGCTGTTGTGAAAATAATAGCTAAAGGAAAAGCGCTCATCAAGAAAATCCAAAAGAGTCCAACAACCAAGAACATAAGTCTCTACAATTCTTATGTTCTCGGAACTCAAAATTACTATCGTATAGCAACACATTGTAACCTAGACCTCTCAAAAATCGGATACCGTCTTGATAGGAGCATAAAAATCAGGTGGAAGCGATTTACCACTAATAAGGGTTCTCCTAGCAAGATATACTTGGAGAAGTACAAGGGATATGATAGGAAAAAGACATATATTAATGACTCTATCATATTCCCAATGTCAGCATGTAAAACAAAAAATGCAAGGTGTTTCTCCAAAGAGGTAAATAAGTTCACACCCGAAGGGAGAAAACTCATTCATAAACAGATCGATGGTGTATCAGACTTCGAATTTCTATACCTTACTAAAAATCCAGTAGCAAATCGAAGTATTGAGTATAATGACAACCGAATATCACTATTTTCTGCCCAAAGTGGAAAGTGTGCAGTACTCGGTGAAAGATTAGAGGTCAATGATTTCCATTGCCACCGTATCCTTCCAATTAATTCCAGTGGCGGAGATAAATACAGTAATCTAGTCATCATCTCTCCTGATCTACACAGATTGATACATGCAACCAAATCCGAAACGATTCATCAATTACTGGTGAAGCCTGAACTATCTGAAAAACAGATGGCTAAAGTGAATAAATTCAGAGTAAAAGTAGGAAATATTGTGATATAAGGAAGTAGTTTTAGATTGAGGGAACGCCGTATGAGGTGAAAGTCTCGCGTACGGTGTGGATCAGGGGAAAAGGTCGAGATAACATCAAATCCTTACCTATTGATATGTGGTTACGTTAAGTAACAGCTGAAATACACCATAAGCATAAATAATGATACGTTCTATAATGACCCCAAAACTTATAATTTCTTAGCTCATAGCATGGTATAGTTGTATTTAGAAAAAGATAAATGGAGAGGTATGAGATGAAAAAGTTTAATCAAATAGCCCTAACCATGATCATAATTACCCTAATATTATCTGGTCGTGGAGAAAAATCTACTCCCATTGGTAAAGAGTCAACTGTATCCCCAACCTCAACTCCTGATACTACCCCAACTCAAACACCTGATTTATCTGCCACTCCTGCCTCTACTACCCCAACCGACGGACAAAGTATTATATTGTCTGATGACGCGTTATTAAGACTTCTTTTCCCATACATAAGTGATGCTATTAAAAACTATTATGGTAAGGACAAACTATTTATGGATGCTAAAATATTAGAAGTCACTAGACTAAAATCAGCTCAATACTACTTCAGAATTAAATTACAAGTTACTACCTTTGAAGGTGCTCATAATCCACCTTATGGAATTGAAACCATCACGATTGTACTTGATGCTAAAATTAGAGTTACTCAGTTCGAGCATAAAGATGGTAGCTTAAAAATACCCTCCTCCAATGCAACCCACTGATTATGGGGTTTGAGGTGCAGTGGAACGGAAAACCGGGTTAAGCCATTAGCTGGATTACTGTTGACTCTCATTCCATGAATATAGCCAAAATAGATAGCCAAATAGCGAATAGCCAAAATACATTGTTGTTTTATCATTTGGCTACTTACGTTATAATAAGCCAAATGATGTATACCCTATTTGGCGGAGGTCTCTTATGAAAGTTGCTCGTATTTATCTTCGTGTCAGTACTGAAGAACAGGATCTCAACAGGCAAGCCAGCATTGAACATAGTACCAGGGCAGCTGGCTACTATGTTCAATGCTGGTATTTATCGTGAAAAAAGCTTAACCCGGTTTTCCGTTCCATTGCGCCTCAAACCCCACTATGTTTTTCTGAAACACATGGAGCAGCAGCCCCTTGTCCTTATCGTGGGCTAAGGGCTGCTGCTCCATGTGTTAACTTGATATATTGACCCCCAATATAATCCCTTTTATATGACCTCAGAGGTTAACTTAAATAAGAGAAATTCCTATCATTTTTTTGAACTCATCTAGTAAATAACTCTTAAAGAGAATATCCCGTTCTTCATCCAGAATAGTCAATGACTCTTTAAGATTGCGAGAGGGATGATAGGGACGATTTGAAGTAATACCGTCAAAAATATTTACTATGGTTATAAGCTGTGCAGGAAGAGTGATTTGAGAGCCATTTAATCCGCCCGGATATCCCTTAGCATCAAAACGTTCGTGATGCTGAAGTATAATATTAAAAATATCTTCTGATAAGTTATACGATTCTAACATGCTATAACCCAGTTGCGGGTGTGCTTTAATTAAGAGCCACTCTTCTTTAGATAACTTACCTGGTTTATTTATGATCTCTATGGGTATTAGTACTTTACCAACGTCGTGTAAAAGCGCCCCTAATGCAATTCTCTTAATACTTTCACTATCAAATTTCAACCAATAACTAAAAGAACAAGCTAAAATCGCCACATTCACCGAATGAGAATATACCCAGGGCATTTGATTTGTTAGCGCATTTATCGGCAACCCCCACGCTTGGCTCCGGCTTAAGTAAATTAAATTTGAGACAAGGCCAGAGGCACTTGCAATCAACTCAATATTTATTGATGGAATACGTTTAAATATGCTAGCTGTATGAACTGCGGTTAAATCACTAATCGTTTCCCTATTGTATTGTTCTACAGTTCCTACGAAGGTGTTATTAGTCTCGGCCTTAGAGGCTACCTTAACACACGAGATACTTTCATCTCTGATGCTCAATTTTTCCAGTAAATCTCTTTTCTTAAGTGAATATAAAACTTCTTCAGTAATGCGACTGCCTTTAGACAATAATAACTTTCCATAATTATCTAGGACGTCTTCATCTAAAACCAAATTAGAATACTTCATAGAAGCACCTTCCATTATGTAATATTTGATAGTGAGATTTTAAGGGATTGGGTCCAATAAGGCGACAATCCAGATATTGCGAGCTGATCCATGCTACCGGACTTTTGGACGATTTGTGCACAGAACCATAAAAAAGCCCTGAAATAGAAATTCAATTTAGTCAACATAACGTTAATCCTCTATTTTGGCGGGTTGTGCAAAAATACCCATGAAGTGGTGTGAGACTAAGATATAATGTTGTTGTATATGGATTTTTGCTTGTTAATTCTACAAACTGGTATAATAGTGAAGATAACATGTCAATGAAAAATATCATGCTTCAGCTCTGTTAAGCTGTTCCCACTCTTGCCCTAAAACCTTTTCAATGAATACCCTGGTAACCTCTGGATCAAATTGGGTGCCTG
>Ga0209386_1000629_pt1 | contig 16585 bp, 15 predicted proteins | sample NGEPertwo_FD_184510 | JGI IMG/M metagenome (GOLD analysis project Ga0209386, IMG submission 184510) | Arctic peat soil microbial communities from the Barrow Environmental Observatory site, Barrow, Alaska, USA - NGEE Permafrost154B-two... | ecosystem: Environmental > Terrestrial > Soil > Wetlands...
TCGTACCGATTTCTGCCATAAGTCTATGAAAAGTCGCGCATTGTCCTTGCAAGACCCGCCCTGTTACATGTTCAATAACTTAGTTTTGTAACATTAAAATTGTAACGGTATGAGGAGTACTTTCAATATCCTTTTCTACATCAAGAGGAATGAGCCGAAAAAAGACGGCAGAGTAGTGATTATGGTACGTGTAACTATTAATGGAATCCGTTCCCAGTTCAGCAGCAAGTTGCTTGTACAACCTGAACAATGGGACAGTAAAAATGAACGGGTAAAAGGCCAGGTTGCCGAAGCACGAAATCTGAACAGGTTACTTGAAAACATACGTTCATCGCTAAACGTGCACTATAACAAATTCATGAGCATTGACGGGCATGTAACCCCTGAACAATTGAGAAACATTTTTCTGGGGCATGAGGAACAGGAACAGACAATTATCTCGTTTTTCGACAAATATAACGACCAATACAAATTGAAAGTCGGAATGACATCTACCCATATAACTTATACACGCTACCTTCTTGCGCGCGAACGATTGGTTGAGTTTATGAAGCAGCGATATAATCTTTCCGATATGTCCATAAAGGAGATAACGGTTTCTTTTATCGACGAGTTTTATTTGTATATCAGGAACAATACCGAATGCAACCATAACTCCACTTTAAAATTTCTTCAACGGATTCGCACGATTTTAAATTTTGCAAAGAACAGCGGAGCTAATTTTAATGACCCGTTCGGTAGTTTTCGATTTCGGTACGACAAAGTAAATCGTGGGTACCTTGATCAGGACGAATTGGACATCCTTTATACAAAGAAGTTCCCTTCAGCCCGGTTATCCCAGGTGCGGGACATATTTATATTCAGTTGCTATACAGGACTGGCTTACGTGGACATTTTTGAACTTACTGAAGATAAGATCAGAAAAGCCTTTGACGGTCATCTTTGGATAATGACCAAACGGCAGAAAACAGATGTCAACACCAATGTTCGCCTGATGGATATTCCTTTAGCCATATTAGAAAAATATAAAGGCAAACAGAAAAACGGGAAAGTGTTACCGGTGATCAGTAATCAAAAAATAAACGATTACCTGGAAGAGATTGCAGATATATGCGGAATAGAGAAGAAAATTACGTTCCATGTGGCAAGACACACTTTTGCAAGTACTGTTGCTTTAGGGAACGACGTGCCGATGGAAAGCATACAAAGCATGCTTGGCCATGCAGATATAAAGACAACCCAAATATATGCCCATGTGATAAACCGTAAATTGAGCCGCGATATGGATAAAATGGCGAAAGCTGTGAATAATCATAATCCCGAAGGAAATATGGCAGCAATCAAATCCCGCATGGCTGAAAATACTGACAACGAAAAAGAAAATGTTTTGGCTTTAGTTGGAGATGAGTCCAAAATAGAATACCTGATTACGGATGAAACTTATCTGGTTGCTAAGAAAGGCAAGCTGAAAGAACTATCCGAGCGTGACTTCTTTATTTGCGTAGTTGAACGTGACTTTAAAATTTTATACAAGTCCCCGAATATAAAGTTTGCAACTAATGGAACGGAAATAATTATCGGTTCAAAGTTTTTTGGCGAGATTATGGGTGGGTATTTCAGCCTGAATAATCAGGTTGGAGTATTTGAAGATTTCCGCTACGGCATCATTAACACAAATGAGTTGAGACCAATAGTCCATCAAAATCAACTATATCGTAAAGCTATATCTGAATAATTATCAAAGCACAATTACCATGAACAGAGGATATATAAAAATCAAAGAAACCAGCCATCAGAAATTTATTGTTGAAGCCCGGCTGGTTGACGACAACCTATGGATTACCAAACATGAAATTGCGGACCTGTTTAACGTTCCTGTCGGTATGATCAGCAACAACCTGTGTGCCATTTTCAGATCTGGCGTATTGCGCGAAGAAGATGCTATTCGCGGTCATTTATTCGAACGGAACGGGAAGCCTTGTGGAACGACGCTTTACAATCTGGAAGCGTTGATATTTGTCAGTTACCGCATTGCCTCGTTCGAGGCCCAGGCATTCAGGAAATGGATAATGAATGCTCTTTGCGAATATACCAGGGATGATAGAAACGTCCGTACAGGTGAAGTTTTTTTATGTATAATCTTGTGAGAAAGATATCATCAGTCATTACCTTGAATTGATGTGGTTATTTTGCTGTGTTATATTCAGATTTTAACACCCAAGCATATAAGATTTCGAAAGATTAATTTAATAAAGAATAATTTAATAGTTGAATTAATTCCCTTATAATATAGTTGTACTATATAAATAGAATCCATAATCAACTTAATTACGAATATAAAATAGATAAATTTTGGAATTATTTGTTGGGATAGATTTGAAAGCTTATTTTTGTGGTTGAATCTATACACTCATTATATAGTATGAATATAGAAAAAGGGAATAAATTAAACCAACTGTTGCAACATTGGCAATCCGGAGGACTTTTCTTTTCTTCCTGGTTGAAGAAAAATGGATATTCCGACCAATTAATGCAGCAATACCGGAAATCAGGTTGGTTCTCCTTGCTATCTAAAGGAGTCATGTATAGAACGGGTGATAAACCGTCTTCTTATATGGCAATATCCAGTTACAACGCCCAAATGAATAAAAAATTCTATGTGGGTGCTGTTTCTGCCTTGGAACTAGCAGGATACAACCATTACGTTCCAATGGGAAAGCCTGTTTTGATGATCGGACACCCTAAACAGAACAAAGTTCCAGATTGGATGATGAAGACCGATTCGGAATATGAACTGAAATTTTTTTCGACAAAGATCTTCGCAAGACCCCAATTGACGACTTTTAATAAAGGCGATTGTAAAATACTTACTTCCGTTCCGGAACAGGCTTTTCTTGAATGTCTGTTACTGGCTCCAAATCAATATGCTTACATAGACCTGTTTTATATTATGGAACAACTCACCACGTTCAGATCTGAAGTTGTACAACAACTGTTGGAAAATACAGATAACATAAAGATAAAACGGTTATTCTTATATATGGCTCAAAAAGCCGGTCATGACTGGTATGACAGGTTAGATAGAAGCAAAATAGAGTTAGGCACCGGTAAACAAAAGTTAGCGGATAACGGGGTTTACCTACCGGAATACCTGATAACGATACCTAAAGAATTGTACGATTATGAATGAAATATATCGAAAGCAAGTGGCTCTCCTAATTCGGATTATGCCATTGGTATACAAAATCAAGGATTTTGCAGTTCACGGAGGTACGGCGATTAATCTGTTTGTAAAAGACATGCCTCGATATTCGATCGATATTGACCTCACTTACCTTCCGCTTAAAAACAGGGATGAAAGCTTACAGGAAATCAACAATTGTTTGCTTACTTTGAAACAGCAGATTGAAAAGGCCATTCCGGGTATTCTGGTAGTTCATAAACCAGCGATATTGAAATTGTTGTGTACTAAAGGTGATGCAATGGTGAAAATTGAGGTAAATGGAATCAAAAGAGGTATCATCGGTTCAATAGAAGACCGAACACTTTGTGAAAAGGCTCAAACGGAATTTAAGATGGGATGTGTGGCGAGAATAGTTCCTTTTTCATTATTGTATGGTGGCAAAATTGCAGCGGCATTAAGCCGTCAACACCCTCGCGACCTTTTCGATTGTAAGTACATGGAAATCGAATCTTTTGACGATGTAAAGAATGGTTTGATATTCTATCTGTTGGGAAGCGACAAGCCTCTTATTGAATCTTTACAACCGAATCCTTTAGATCAGAAACAATCTCTTAAAAATCAATTTCAGGGAATGTCCGATGTGCCATTCGATTATGCTGATTTCGAGGCTACCCGTAAGGAATTAATAGAAAAAGTCAATCAAAATTTCACAAATACTGACAAGGAATTTCTTATCTCTTATGAAAGCGGAGTTCCCGATTGGGAAAAATGTTGTGCCGGTGATTTGAGTGGTTATCCTTCCATACAATGGAAGTTGAAAAATATCCTAATACTGAAGGAAACAAACCCTTCAAAATTTAATGAGGGGATTGGAAAATTGATACGATTTCTTTTTGAAGGCAAGAATACGAAAAGCTAGATAATTGAGGGGTAGATAATTGTCTGGCGTTTTTAATAAAGATTAGGGTTGTCAAAATAAATCCATAATTTTATAAGAAAACAATATTTTAAGTCGTAATTTAATCATCTTATCTTCAGTAATAATTTAATATAACTTGTAAATTTGAATTGTTTTTTAATTAAAAGGATATGAAAATTACATTTTTATTAATAACAAGGGATGGACATGTCGGAGACTTCTATTATGATTGGCAATGCTCTTTTGTACCTCGGGTTGAAGAGAGTGTTCTTTTAGAAAATCTTTTTGAAGATGGAAAGTTTATTGTTTCAAAAGATGATAATATTGAATCAAAGATAGATGACGTCGAATATTTCATCAAAAGTGTCAGTTGGAAAGTTGAAAGCATTACATGGTGCAAAAAAGAAGAGTATTCATTGATTATCAGCCTACACGATGAATAAAATATGCGAAAGAAACGGCATGGACCATCCAGATGGGATTAAACCGGGATGATTTAATGGAGCAATTGGAAGGCCTAAGTGGTCATGATCAGGCTTTCTTCTCCGCAATTGTACTACGTTTTATAGGCAATGACTTTATGCTTGATGTCATAACCCATATGTCCAAGATTGTCCGTATTAAATACAAAATCTTGAAATGTAATTATCCTTTCACACCCTCCGATACATTCCGTCCCCGGTCGCCGCTACTTTCATGAGATTACCCTTAGGGATAATTCACCATTTCATCCGCTTACCGACCTGGATGCCGGAAAGAATCTCCGGGTTACGGGCAAAAAGAATGCAAAGGCAGCCTGATATAGGCTTTGTCTTTGCATACTTTTTTCATGCCCGCAGGTAACACCTTTTGCCAAGTGATATAGAATGTTCCGGCAAATCCTTTCACGCCCTCCGATACATTCCGCCACCAGTCGCCGCTACTTTCATTAGATTACCCTTCGGGATAATCCACCATTTCATCCACTTACCCGACCTGGATGCCGGAAAGAATCTCTGGGTTACGGGCAAAAAGAAAGCAACGACAGCCTGATGTATTAAAGGCTTTGTCTTTGCATACTTTTTTCATGCCCGTAATCATATCACCTTTTGTTAGGTTATTTTACAGTGATTTCAAGGTGATGACCAACACCGACTATCACCGTAATGTATAGTCATTATCCTTTTTTCTACATTTCCCTGTTTATAATTTTTTCCACGTCAGATTACGTGCCGGAAAGCGGTGTGGAGTTAACCGGTTTACAGAGGCAAAGGTAAATCCGTGTTCTTCGCGCCGCTGCAAGTTGAGACCCTTTGGGTTTTGCCGAAAATCTCCACGCCTTTGCTTCGCTCTGGTTGTGTTTTTTGAAAAAAAACTGACATCGGCTAAACACTTTCCTTCTTATAGCCTCCGAAAGACGGTAACTCCGACCAGCTCCGATACGGGGCAAAGGTATTGATCGCCGGGGCGGAAACGTCAAGGGACTATGATTGCTGCAATATTAATTTTTTAGGAGCAGCACCCGCCGTCACTTCGTGTTTGGTCAGCTTTTGCCTTATGTAATCAGGTGCCTGAGCTATGGTCACTGAGCTTATCGAAGTGGTCGAAAGCAAAACCAGACATTCACCCATTGACGGAATCCGCCCGGCTCAACCATGGTACGCCCAATAAAAATTAACCGGCGTGCCTGGTGCCAAAATAAGTCTGCAAGGCAGCAGCAAATTAAGATGAAATATTTCGAAAACATTAAAACTTTGGACGAGCTACGCAAAGAGTACCGAAGACTTGCAATGCTTCACCATCCCGACAAGGGGGGAGATACCCGTATGATGCAAATCATTAACGAACAATACGAAAAGCTTTCAAAGAAGTTAATTAATGGCAATACTGATTTTTCCCAGGGCCGCAAAGATTATGAGCATCAGGTATCGGAAGAAATCATTCAGCGGCTCGACAAAATTATATTTCTGCAAGGTATCGACATTGAATTGATTGGCTCCTGGATATGGGTTACCGGAAATACTTTTGCAGTACGGGAGACCCTTAAAACGGAAGGCTTTAAATTCTCTCACCACAAAGCTGCCTGGTATTGGCATAAAGGAGATTATTTCAAAAAATCAGGTAAGATCATGTCAATGGATCAAATGCGCGACACCTGGGGATCAGAATCCATTGAATCCAAAGATTCGAAGCAGCATAATTTTATTCAGTAAAAAGAAAAGGGATCACTCCCTTTTTTTGTTCGTGACCAGAAGTAAATCAATTACACTCCCAATTTAGTCAGCCCCAGGAGAAGCTTTTCTTGAAATGGCAACGGTATCCTGCTCCGATTAGAACAGGTGGTAAAGCATTTACTTCCTTCTCCCTATGCCTGGCAGTACCTTCGGTTTTAAAATTGGTCCTGAAGATTGGGTTTTCGGTGGCATTTTTGCGGAAGTTCAGCCGTGTTCATGACAAATTCAGTTAAAATTCTATGCTAAGTTAGCTCTGATCCCTGCGCGTACATTTCATTCACGAAAGGATTTTCCCGGCATATCCTCCCTCTAGTTGTTCAGTCCGGTATTCCAGTTCCTCCTTGCCTGCCTCTAATTATCAAGCTGTTCACTTGCATATAATTTTTAAACTTAAATTTTTGTATCATGAAAACAGCTTCAAAAACCTCCGCAAATCACAATGTTGAAAACCATGAATCTCATTTCCATTTTAATTGGAATCCAACCTCCGATTCAGCCAGCCTCAAAGCCTGGGAGGAAGAAAATGCAGAATATGCCACCTGGAACTTGATCGACGATGAGCAGGATACCGCCTCTTGCTGATCAGAAAAAAGCTTCGAAAGGGGCTTTTTTTTATGGTCGTTCTTGATTGTTACATTATTCACTTGCCAATTTCAAAAATATTTCGATTTTCATTTAACAGATTATTTTAAGTTCCACTTTTTTAACTTAGTTTTGAGGTAAACTTAAAACAATCATTATTACTTGATTTAAAGCAGCAAGATATATTTGAATTAGCGTTTATTTTCAAAATTAATATGAAATGCACCTAACCGAATCTGACACCCGGGCAAAGCACATTGATCCTAAACTTAAAGAAAGTGGCTGGGAACCGTTTGTTCACCGAGAATATTATTTCACTGATGGAAGGAAACTTCTTGGAGGCAAACGTGGTAAACGACTCTTTGTCGATTATTTGCTCCGATACAGGAACACGAACCTGGCCATCATTGAAGCCAAGAAATTAGGCAAACACCCTACCGAAGGTTTACAGCAAGCCATTGGATATGCCGAAAAGCTGAAGGTGAAATTTGTTTTCGCCACAAATGGTGAAAAGATTTATCAGTTTGATATGAAAACCGGAACCGGAGATTATATCGACACTTTCCCAACACCAGAAATCCTTTTTCAGGAAGCAATTGACAATCTAACTTCACTAAAGAAACAACTGCTCAGCATTCCATTCTTTTTAACAGGTGATAAACAACCCCGATATTACCAGGAGATTGCTGTAAACAAAGCTGTTGAAGCAATCGCCGATCATAAAAAACGAATTCTGTTGACGCTTGCAACCGGTACAGGCAAGACATTCATCGCATTTCAGATTGTTCACAAACTGTTGTCGGTTAAATGGAATCTTGACAAAGCCGACAGACGACCGAAAATACTTTTCCTTGCAGATCGAAATATCCTTGCTAACCAGGCTATCAACACTTTTAACGAACCTTACGAAAAGGATCTTATCAAAATTGATGGTTCAGAAATTAGTGCCCGGAACGGAATTGTACCCACAAACGCGTTTATTTTCTTCGCAATTTACCAGGCCATCAGTGAAAAAGAAAACATTGGTGGTTATTACAAGCAATATCCCGCCGATTTCTTCGATCTGATCATCATTGATGAATGTCACCGCGGTAGCGCCAAAGAGGAAGGTTCATGGCGCGACATCCTCGACCATTTTGGATCGGCCGTTCATTTAGGATTGACAGCGACACCCAAAAGATCGGACAATGTCGATACATACGACTATTTCAAAAAACCGGTTTACGAATATTCGCTGAAAGATGGTATCAACGATGGTTTCCTAAGTCCTTATAAGGTAAAAAAAGTACGAACCAACATCGATAGTTACATCTATACCGACGTAGACAAAGTTCTTGAAGGTGCAGTAGAAGACCGTCGGGTATATTATAAGCGGGATTTTAACCGTGTCATCGTTATACCAAAGCAAATTGAATTGATCGCGAAAGCGATTCTGGATATCATAAATCCACTCGATAAATCGATTGTGTTTTGTGTAGATCAGGCCCATGCGTTGAACATGCGCGATGCGATTAATAAATTCAAGAAAGTTGCTGATCCAAATTACTGCGTTCGGATTACAAGCGATGAAGGAAAAGCGGGGCGCGATTTATTGGAACTGTTCCGGAACAATGAACGCGATATTCCGGTTATCCTCACTTCGTCGCAAATGCTGACTACCGGAATTGATGCCCACAATGTAAGGAACATTATTATTGTGCGCGAAATTGAGTCGATGGTCGAGTTTAAACAGATTGTCGGACGGGGAACTCGATTGTTTGATGGTAAAGATTTCTTTACGATAATCGACTTCTCGGAAGTTGCCACAGACCACTTCTACGATCCCGAATGGGATGGACTGCCCGAAGGAGAAGGTGTAGAAGGGGGTGAAGGTGGCACCAGTAACGGAGGAAATACCGGTGGAGGCAGCGGAAGCAATACAGGCGGAGGAACTGAACCACCACTCCCGTCCAGACCTCAAAGACCTGTCAAAATTGTAATCGAACTTTCGAATGGCCGGAAACTAAAGGTGCTGGATATTGAAACACGATACATCGATGAAAGTGGCAAACCACTTACCACGTTGCAGTTTCTCGAAAAATTAATCGGATTTATCCCTGCATTATACCACAGCGAAGAGGAATTACGCAAATTATGGTCAAGACCCGAAACACGCGAAGCATTGCTGGCTAAACTGGCCGATTCGGGTATTGATGAAGAACAGCTTGATATCTTGAAGAAGATTTTTGAAGCCGAACGCAGCGACATCTTCGACATACTGCTGCATATTTCATACGAATTCAATCTGATTACGCGAATCCAGCGGGCTACGCTCGTAAAAGAGAACAATGCCTTTTTTGAAGTATTTGCCAATCTGAAAGCGCGTGATTTTCTGCGGTTTATTCTCGAACGATACGAAACAGATGGCGTCAAAGAGCTGAAACGCGAGCGACTTTCTTCTCTCATAGAACTCAACAGCCTCGGAACAACAAAAGATGCTGCAAAAGTGTTTGGCAGCGCTCAAAACCTGATCGATGCATTTTATAAACTGCAGGAAAACCTATATGCTTCATAGTAATGAATATTGAAATTGAAAAAAATAAGCTTTGTAACGAGAGGCAATCGATTGAAATAGAAGATAGTGTTATTACTCTAATCGGAGAAAACGGTTGCGGAAAATCATCTATTTTGGAGGCAGTTTTCGAAGAAAGTCTCCATAATGATGATGACAAGACAATTGTCTGTTTTAGTTCTGGTCAAAATGAATCTTTTAGTAATTTTTATTTCCCGTTTATTCATAATGCAAGAAATTTAAGTCAGATAAAAGAGGGGAAAAACTTTTTGGCACTAGATGAAATAAAAACTTTTTATTTCGATTATGACTGGTCTAAATTTTTAATTTTTTTTGCCTCAAATCTAAAGAAGGAAGGTTTGACCCGTTCAGTATTAATGGATAAATACATTGATACAAATACTTTAAACGAAGATATTTCTTCAGAATTAAGTTTCAATATAGAAATTGGTGATGTTTATAAAAACAGAATCCAAGAATCGCTTAAGCAAGAAGAAAATGATGCTTTAATACCAACATTAAGAAAAACAACTTTTCATAGTCAATTGTCAAAACTTGTTGAATTTAAAATCGATTCAGATTATGATTTTAATGTATCATTTAAGAAAACAGAAATAAAACTGAATTACGAAGACATTTCAAAATTTTATAAGAAAGATAGTTTGTCAATTTTCCAATTTTTAAGTATTGCTACTAACAATGGTTATTTTATAAATACCAAAAATTCAGAGCTCAAATTTAAAAATGGACTGAATCTAAATATGCTTAGTGATGGAGAGTATCAATTATTAGTTATCTATTCGATTATTGATTTATTCGATACAACAAAGACTTTATTTCTTTTTGATGAAATTGACAGTCACTTGCATTACCATAACATTGAAGTAATCTGGAAGGAGCTTTATGCTATAAAAGGGAAAATAATAACAACAAGTCACATATCAGATTCTCTAGTTCAAAACAGATATGAATCATTAAGGATTGTTGAAAAAGGGAAAATTATTCAAAATGGCATTGCCAACGATCTGGTAAATAGGATTAAAAACCTTTCAAATAGTTCAGAATACTACTTTAAAGTTGCATCGAAAATTCCTTACATCGTTTTAGTCGAAGATGAATCAGATTGGATAATTTTTAAAGAACTAGCCAGAATTAAGATTGGAAATGATTATTCCAACTCTATATTTGAAAGTATTCAAGTTATCAAATGCTCTTCTGGCTATTCTTCACTGAGTGAAAGATTTGGAAATTCAAAGATTGATTGGGTTGATAAATTTTTAAAAGTGAATTCAACTTTTTCGACGAAAGCTATTTTTATGATCTGTGATAGAGATGAATTTACACTTAATGATTTTCATTCTACAAATGGAGTTGAAATTATTGGAACCCACCGATACAATAAAAAATTCAACAACCAAAAATCCTCAGCAAATTTACTTTCATGGAAAAGAAGGCAAATCGAGAATTACCTTTTATCATTTACTATGTTGACCAAGCACAATAAATTACCTTTTATCAATTGTGAATTTGGTGATCCATATAAACTTAGTGAAAATAATCCGATGGATATTTGGCAAATCCAAGACCACGAAATTAAATCCAAAATCCAATCGCTTTATTTGAACGACGCACAAAATAAAACTCCGAGCAATCCTGAAGGCATTGATTTTGAAAGATTGTTAGAGGTAATCAATGATATCCCAGCATCAGAAATTTCTGAGGATATCGAAAAGATGTATAATTTTATCGTTTCGAAAATTAGTTAGATGGAACTTCAACAAAAAATAGATCGAATTACCGATATCCTGCGCCGTGATGATGGCATCAGTGGCGCAATGCATTACACCGAACAAATCTCCTGGATCTTGTTTCTCAAATTTCTGAACGACTTTGAAGAGGAAAAGGAAGGCGAGGCATTGCTCAACAATACCAGCTACGAAAGGATCATTATCAATGAATTTCGTTGGAACAATTGGGCTTGCCCGAAAACGGAAGACGGAAAACCCGATGTAAAAACGGCCAAAACGGGCGTTGATCTGACGCTGTTTGTAAACGGACAATTGTTCCCCTATCTGAAGGGGTTTAAAAACAGTCTTGGCGACTTAAAATCGGTGAAATATAAGATCGGGAATATCTTCGAATTCCTCGATAACCGAATTGCGAGCGGACACACGTTGCGCGAAGTGCTTGATATTATCGACAGCCTTAACTTTCAATCAAAGGAGGAACTGTTCGAACTGTCGCATGTCTACGAAAACCTGTTGCAGGGAATGGGAAACGACGGTGGTAACTCAGGTGAATTCTATACCCCAAGGGCGGTAATTAAGGCTGTGATCGAAGCTATTCAGCCAAAACCCGGACAAACAATTTACGATGGAGCAGCCGGAAGCTGTGGATTCCTCATCGAAGCATTCGATTATATCAAAAACAAGTATCAAAGTAAATTATCTACTGAACAATGGCAGTTCCTTCATGAGAACACCTTTTTCGGTAACGAGAAAACACCTTTGGCCTATATAATGGGTGTGATGAATATGATTTTGCATGGCATCGAAAGCCCCAATATCTACAAACAAAACACGCTCACCAACAACATCCGCGACATACAGGAGAAAGACCGTTACAATATCATTGTGGCGAATCCTCCCTTTGGAGGAAAGGAAAAACCGCAAATACAGCAGAATTTTCCGATTCCATGCAACGCTACGGAGTTACTGTTCTTGCAACATTTTATGAAAAGCCTTAAAAAGGGAGGTAAAGCTGCGATTGTGGTGCCCGAAGGCGTTTTGTTCCAATCGGCAAATGCCTATAAAAATGTAAAGGAAGAGTTGCTGGCTAATTTTAATGTTCACTCTATTTTGAGTCTACCGGCAGGTGTATTTCTACCATACAGCGGTGTAAAAACCAACGTACTGTTTTTCGACCGCTCAGGAGCTACCACCGATATCTGGTATTACGAATGCAATACAGAACAAAAGCTCACCAAAAACAAGCCGATCCAGTACGATCAGTTGAAGGAGTTTGTGGAACTATCAACCACGAGGGCATTATCACCTAATTCGTGGCTGATAAAGGCCTCCGATATTGTAGATACCGACCTTTCCGCCAAAAATCCCAACACCAATAACGATATTGAACATTTACCGCCGCTCGAAATCATGGCGCATATCAAAAAGAATGATCTTGTAATTGAGCAGTTAATGGATGAAGTAGCGCAAATTTTGGAGGAAGGGTACAATGGATAAATTGCCAAAAGATTGGAAGAATTGTCACATTGAAGACATTGCAAAAAATATTCAATATGGTTTTACAGGAAAAACCATTAAGAATGGAATCGTAAAATATCTTCGAATAACTGATATTCAAAGCAATTTTGTTGATTGGAGTCAAGTGCCATTTGCTGAAATTAGCCCTAAAGAAGCGGATAAATATCTTTTACGGAATAATGATATTGTCTTTGCACGAACAGGAGCAACTGCTGGAAAATCGTTTTTGATTGATGAATTAAAATCTGTCTCAGTTTTTGCTTCTTATCTAATTCGAATCGTTCCTAAGACAGATAAGATTTTCCCAAAATATCTCTATTTGTATTTTCAATCGCCTGAATATTGGTCTCATATTTCTGAAAATGTAGAAGGTGCAGCACAACCAAACTTTAATGGGAAGAAATTAGCTAAAATTCCGTTTCCCCTTCCCCCTCTCCCAGATCAAATCCGCATTGCAGCCAAGCTCGAAGCGCTGTTTACCCGCATAGACAAAAGCATTAACCTGCTCGAAGAAAACATCAAACATACAAAGGGGTTGATGGCGAGTGTACTGGAGGAGGTATTTGTAAATGGGAAAAACTGGAAAAGAGAACCATTAAGTAAAGTCGCCAAAGTCGAAAGAGGTAAATCAAAACATCGCCCTCGAAATGATGAGAAATTATTTGGAAATATCTATCCATTTATTCAAACAGGAGATGTTAGAAAAGCAAATAAATACATTGAACGTTATGAAGTTTGCTATTCTGAGTTTGGATTAAAACAAAGCAGACTTTGGAACAAAGGAACAATTTGTCTGACGATCGCTGCAAACATTGGTGATGTAGCAATACTTGGATTGGATGCTTGTTTCCCAGATAGTGTTGTTGGAATAACTCCGAACTCAATGAACAATGAATTTCTATACTACTATCTAAAGACGCTTCAATTACAGTTGGATAAAAAGGCAAATTCTGCTGCGCAAAAAAATATTAATCTTAAGATATTAAATGAGATTGATGTGCCAGTTCCTTCATTTGAAACTCAAAATAGAATTGCTGACAGATTTTCTCGATTGGAAGAAAAACAATTTGAAATTCTCTCTACCCAACAATCCAAACTCGCATATCTGAAAGCATTGAAATCTAGCATTCTGGATCGGGCATTTAAAGGAGAATTGTAGTAAATAACTATTGAAAACTATATGCAAACGCTATCGGGCATACAAACTGCAAATTTACAATACGACACCTTAGAGAAGCCGGTGCTCATATTGTGCAATGATATGCAGGAGTATGTTTGTAAACATGCGTTAGGTGCCGATGCTATGAATTTGTTTTGTGAATATGTGGCAGACTCCTTTCTGCGCTTGTGGAAGCTTCCTGTACCCGATTTTGCATTTGTTAAAATCAATTATGATCACGTAAAACAATTTGGAATTCCCCAACGTTTAACTGAGAAAACATGGTTTGGTTCAAAATATAGTCAATTTTACCAGGAACTACATCTTTTTACGGATACTCCTGATGTATCAAAGCAAAAAGGTTATTTGGATAACAGGGACAATTTGCTGAAGATCGCATTGTTCGACATTTGGATGGCAAACGAAGACAGAAGGTACGATCATCTGAACCTGATGATTGATGTAAGCAGAAATTACGACTTCGTACCAATTGATCATGGGGCTGTTTTCAATACACGAACAATGAATTATCCTTTGACTCTTTTAACAGAAGATGAATGTCTTACATCTATTCCACTGATGCAATTATTATTCCCAAAGATGGCAGTCAGCAAAGAATATATCCTAAAACTGAAAGAATATTTCTATATTTGTACCAGCGAATGCAAACAAAATTTCGATGAAATACTGAGTACACTACCGCTTGATTGGAACATTGACCTTACGGTCGCCACACATAAAGTAAATAGCGAGCTCTTCACATCCGAATGGGAAGAACAGGTTATTAAAACATTTCTGGAGTATATTCGCTCACCATTTTAATCATTAAGATCATGAACTCACATTATTCAATATTATCAGCTGTTGTTCGTCCTGAAATCCAGGAGAAAATCAGTATTGGATTATTGTTGGTATCTGCCGATGAGCTTTTCTTTTCTTTCTCTAAAAACAAAATTTCTGTATTAAAATCGTTATTAGATCCCTCTTTGTACAAGTTCTTAAACGAAACGATCAGGCAAATTGATTTGGCTGTTTCGTCAGAAAACTCAAAAAAAGAAACCTTGTTCGCTAATAATGATCACAGCATGCAATTTAGCGAAAGCTATTTGTCATATATGAACCATTACAGTAACAATCTGATCAATTTTTCATCGCCTATTCAAATCGATTTGCCTGCAAATGACAGTTTGTACAACTTTCTGTTTAAAAAATATATTGATGCAAGCGGTTCTGTGCAGAAGAAAACAAAGACCGTTGAAAAGGTAAAAGATGAGTTTTACCCAAAAGTTAAAACCTATTATAATACAGATAAGGAAATTTCGACCACCGACCTACCAAATTTAATGATGTCAGTTAATGTAGATATCATAGGGAAAAACGAAATACCAGTATTTGGACAGATCATCGATTTTGAACGCCATGTTTACAATATACGGCAGGATGTAGCTGTACTTGATTTTTTAATGGACGCTTATGAAAAAAATATGTCGCATAGTTTTCTGATTGGTAATGAGCCTGATAAAACTGCTTTCCCTAAAAGCCATGAGGCCTGGAACGATTTACGTAAATGGAATAAATTTAATTGCCTTCCACTGGACGAAATAGAGCAGGTAAAAGAGTATGCTGTGAAACATGGAGTACAACCTCTGTTTGCTTAAAGGACAGAAAAATCTGTGTTTTAAAATTCAAATGGTTTTGTTGATTGTCGCGAATTCTTGTCATATCCTTAGAATATTTTAAAATATCATTCCCCGCCCCACCAGGCGGGGTTTCTTTTTTAGCCCCAGTCTGTGGTCTGAGAAAGTTTGCTGTTACACTCAAATTACGGGGCAAAGGTATTGATCGCCGCCCGGAAACGTCAAGGGGCTTCGGTTGCTGCGGATAACTTATTCCCTGAGCAGCAACCAAAGCCACTTCGTGTTCGGTCAGCTTTTTCCTTCTCTCTTCTGCCTGTCCACTTCTGCCTTGTAAAAACCAGACATTCACCCATTGACAAGAATCCGCCCGGCTCAATCTGGTCTGCCCGAAATTTAACTGTAACGGCGGGCCAGATGCCAAAATAAATCCACAAGGCAGTGGTAAAACTCAATGATTCCGGAAATTATAGCAGAAGTACAAATCTCTTATTCGTCGCACATTAAGGCAAAAGATCGATTGAAAATAACCGGTTCCATGGATGCTGCCAATGCATTCAGAGCAATCTGGCCGGCTTACGATCACATAGAATTCAGTTATATGCTGATGCTGAACCGACAGAACCAGATCCTCGGATATCACCAGCTTTCCAAAGGAGGAATGACCGGTGCGGTAATCGATGTCAGGGTGATTTTCCAGGTTGCATTAAAAGCCTGTGCCACCTCGCTGATACTTGCCCACAACCATCCTTCGGGGAACCTCGAAACAAGCGATGCGGACCGGAAGGTTACCCGACAAATAAAAGAGACCGGCAAGATTCTCGATATTCCGCTGCTGGATCACCTGATCTTAACCTCTGACTCGTTTTTCTCAATGGCTGATGAAGGCTTACTCTGAAAAATAAATCACACAAAATATACCACGGCGTGCCAGATGCCAAAATAAGTCCGCAGGCCCTATGTTTGTAAAATGAAGCATAAGCTTAGAATTTTAGTTATTTTTAATTTCCACATTATAAACAATTAAAAACTAAACTTATGCTTACACAAAGTAACAAAATTGATTTTAATGGCCAA
>Ga0209386_1000630_pt1 | contig 16562 bp, 17 predicted proteins | sample NGEPertwo_FD_184510 | JGI IMG/M metagenome (GOLD analysis project Ga0209386, IMG submission 184510) | Arctic peat soil microbial communities from the Barrow Environmental Observatory site, Barrow, Alaska, USA - NGEE Permafrost154B-two... | ecosystem: Environmental > Terrestrial > Soil > Wetlands...
CGACCTGAACGGCACCGACACCTTCGCCGAGATGACGGCGCGCATCGAGGCGATCCGCCGCCGCACGGGGAGCGCCCTCCTCACCCGTCCCCAGGACTACGAGGTCGGCTGCATCATGAGTGAGTTCGCAGGCGGTGTTCTTCGCCCGCGACGACTGGGTCGCCGACCACGCGGACTGGCATCCCCGCATCCAGGGCGGCAAGACCATCGACGTCGCGCGCGGCGACGGGCAGCGCGTCCTCGCCGAGTGCCTGGAGCGCACGGCGCGGCTCAGGCAGGAGGCCGAGCCGCTCGCCGACGAGCTGCGCCGTTACGGCGCGCCGCACACGGTCCAGCCACGCCTCGGCCAGGACACCTTCCGCATCGCCGTCACCAGTGCCTACGGCGCCTGCGCCGCCCTCGGGCGAGCACTCGCTGCCCGCGCTCGAGGCCGCGCACGTGCGCCCCTACGCAGACGGCGGCGCGCATGCGCTCCCCAACGGGCTGCTGCTGCGCGCCGACATCCACCGCCTCGTGCGACGCCGGCTACGTCACCGTCCTCCGGACTACCGCTTCCGCGTCAGCCACGACCTCGCCGACGACTTCCACAGGCGGCCGCGAGTACGAGCGCTTCGCCGTCGGCGCCATCAGCCTGCCGCGTCTGGCGACCGACCAGCCCGATCGCGATCTGCTCGACTGGCACGCGTGCGAGGTCTTCCGGGGATAGCGTCGGCGCTCCGTCGGCGCCTTCACGCCTGGATTTGCGTCGCGTCCGAGCTACTGCCGGCTTCGCGCCGGCGTTCCTAGGAATGTGCCTGCAACAAGTCATCTTTCGGCCGCCGGACACGACAACAAGACCTCCAGCAACTCCCGCGAGTCTGGTCGCCGGACTGTCGCCGACGACTGGTGCTGCACGCCCGCACGTCAACACTTCCCAGTCGTCGAGGACGTCTTCACGACGCACGCCAACGACGGCGCCAGGCAGCTGGACCCTCAGGTCGAGATCGCGGTTTGTGTGCTGGCGGGGTCGGAGGAATGGGGCAGGGTGACGGTCATGATGAGCCCGCCCTCAGGAGGCGCTGCGGCCGCGACTGCGCCGCCATGCACTTCGAGGCCGCGCACGTGCATCCCTACGCGGACGGCGGCGAGCACGCGCACCCAACGGCCTGCTGCTCCGCGCCGACATCCACTGCCTCGTGCGACGCCGGCTACGTCGCCGTCACGCCCGACCACCGCGCCCGTGTGAGCTACGACCTCGCCGACGATCTCCACAACGATTGCGGGTACGACCACTTCGGCGGTTCGTCCGCACGGCAGTGTACGATGGGCGTCCAGCCTTCGCTGGGCGACGGCTCTGGCTCGGTGACCAAACATGGGGGGCATGGTGCCGACACCGTTTCGCTTCATTCACGCAGCCGATCTTCATCTTGACACACCATTCGAGGGGATCGCGGGGCCTGCGCCAGAGGTCGCCGAGGCGCTGCGCGAGGCCTCTCTGCAGGCTTGGGACCGGCTGGTCCAGCTGGCGCTCGACGAGGAAGTCCTCTTTGTCCTGCTGGCCGGTGACATCTATGACGGCGCCGAACGCGGCGTGCGAGCGCAGATCCGTTTCGTCAATGGCCTGCGGCGCCTGGACCAGGCCGGTATCGGCACGTTCATCGTTCACGGGAATCACGATCCGCTCAGCGGGTGGTCGGCAATCCACGAGTGGCCAGCGACGGTGACCATCTTCGGTTCAGGCGCCGTCGAGTCGCTTCCTGTCGAGATCGCAGGCGAGCAGGTGGCCGTGATCCACGGCATCAGCTACGGAAAGCGCGAGACGATCGATAACCTCGCCAGGAAGTTCACGAGAGGCGATGGCCGTGGGCTTCACGTCGGGCTGCTCCACGCCAACGTCGGCGCTGTGTCCGAGCACGCCAGTTATGCCCCTTGCGGCTTGGCCGACCTGACCGCAGCGGGCATGGACTACTGGGCACTCGGCCATGTCCACAAGCGGCAGGTGCTTCGCGAGGGCGATCCCTGGGTGGTCTATCCGGGCGACACGCAGGGCCGGAGCCCCAAGCCGAGCGAGACGGGAGAGAAGGGCGCGTTTGTCGTCACGGTGTCGGGTTCGACCGTCAGCCCGCCTGAGTTCTACGCACTCGACGCGGTCCGCTTCATCGAATGCGAACATGACATCGGCGACATGGTCGATATCCCGCAACTGCAGTCCCGCCTTGCCGAATTATTCGACGGCCTTCGCGCCCAGCACGAGGGCCGGGCGCTGCTCGTGCGTATCACGCTGGGCGGGCGCGGCCGGTTGGCAGACGATCTTGCTCGCCCCGGCGCGCGGGACGCACTCCTCGTTGAAATGCGTGAGGCCGAAGCAGGCTTCGAGCCCTTCCTCTGGATCGAGTCGATCAAGGACCACACACGGCAGGAGCTGGACTTAGCGGCGATCCGGGCTCGTGACGACTTCTCGGCCGGCCTGCTGGCGTTTGCCGACGGACTCCAGACGGACGAGGTCGCGGCCAGCCAGTTCGTCGCCGACCGGTCCTCGCTTCTCGAGATCGGGCAGGTCCAGCGCGTTCTTCGGGAGCTGGAACCCGACGAACCTCTCGACTTGCTGGCCGAGGCTGTGGACTTGGCCGTCGACAGCGTGGAGCGCGGAACGTCATGAGGATCGAGGGCTGGCAGATCGATGGATTCGGGTGTCTGAAGGACTATCGGGTCGATGACGTGGAGTCTGGCGTCACCGTGGTCCTGGGTCAGAACGAGGCGGGCAAGAGCACGCTTCTGGGGTTCCTGAGGGCGATCCTCTTCGGCTTCCCCAAGAGGACTACCAACGAACGCCAGTACGTTCCGCTGCGTGGCGGCCGGCACGGGGGCCAGATCCTCCTGCGCGACGGGAACGACGTGCTTTGGACGCTCGAGCGCTACTCCGACGCGAGGAACGTCATTGCTCTGCGGGCCGACGACGGCCGGGAGGGGGACGACGACGAGCTGCGGCGGCTGCTGGGCGGCGTGGACGCCGGGCTGTTCAAATCGGTGTTCGCGTTCAGTCTCACCGAGCTACAGGACATCGCCACCCTCGATGGCGAGGGCGTGCGCGACCGCATCTTCTCCGCCGGCATCTCGGGGGCCGGCAAGTCGGCACGCGACGTGATGAAGAAGCTCGACCAGCGAGCTGCTGGTCTGCTCAAGCAGGGTGCGGGCCAGGCGGAGATCAACAACCTGGTGCGCGATATCATCGAGAAGCAGCGAGAGCTGGCGGAAGCCGGGCGTCTCGCCGGCGGGTACGGTGACTTGCTGGTGCAGGAGGAGTTGTCCGACACGGAGGCCAAGGAGCTCTTCGAGAGAACCGGACCGCTCCAAGGCCGTATCTCGCGTCTCAAAGCCTTCGTCGAGCTGCATCCCCAGTGGCTGCAGCTGGAGGAGCTGCGCTCCGAGGTGGCTGCGCTCCCCGAGGTCTCTGACGACGCCCTGCCGGACCGCGTGGTCGGGTTGATGGAGTCGCTGACTCAGCAACGCACGCGCGAGGAGAGAGTTCCCAGTCTCCAGACCGACGAGGCGACGGCGCGCAGTGCCTTGAGCAAGCAGCTCATGCGGCTCGGACCGGGTTGGGAAGTCGAGCGCGTGCGGACCTTTGACGACTCGCTTGTCGTGCACGACGATGTCAGGTCTTGGGCTGAAGGAATCAACGCCGCCGCGGGAGCGGCCGAGGTCAGCAAGCGCGAACAGGCTACATTTGAGAATCGGGCGGCGGACCTCGAAGCGGAGAGGTCGCGCATTTCGGCGGAGCTCCCCGAGTCGGAACCGCAGACGAACGAGGCCATAGAGAACGCCGAAGCCCGCCTGGCAGGCCTCTGGACCGACGTACGCGATCTTCAGCAGCTGCGTATGGTCGATCTCACCACTCGGCCTGTTGCTGCCGCGGGCAAGAAGGTTGGCGTGATCGCCGCCGTGCTGGCTGGGGTCAGCGCCGCGGCGGCCGTCATCGGATTCGTCGCCGGGTACGGGCAGTTCGCGATCGGGCTTGCGGCCGCCGCCGTCATGTTGACGGTCATCGCCGTCGCTGCGCTTGGAGGGCGCACGCAGGCAGCAGCGAGGGAGCAGACCGTCCCAGCCGAGGGCCGAGCTGCGGGTTCATCCGGCGTGAGTTCTCCGCTTGTCGAGCTGGAGCAGCGGATCGGGGAGGCGTCCGCTGCACTGGGCTTGCCGCCAACGCCGTCTTCGGCCGATCTCGAGTCTGTGCGGACCCGGCTCAGTGAGGAACGCACGCTTCGCGGTGCATGGGATGCCATCGAGGAGCGACTCCGCGATGCCAAGGCAAGGTTGGCAAAGGAGCGGCAGAGAGCCCAGCGTTCTGTGGACGAGTCATTACGGCTCCAGGCCGCTCGTGAAGCTGTCGATGCTGAGTGGGCCCAGTGGCTGCAGGGCCACGACCTTCCCAAGGTGACTCCGGGCGGCGCTCTCGAGCTTCTCGGAGTCATCGCCGGGGCTCGGGCGGCAGACAGCGACGCTGCATCCGCACAGCGGGCGCTCGCCGAGATCGAGGAGCCTGCCGTGGAGTGGGACGAGGCGGCTGGTCAGGCCCTCGGCGCCGCGGGTCGAGCAGCCGGCGACCTCGACAGACCGGCCCTTCGGGCGGCGATCGGCACTCTCAACTCGGAGTTGCAGCGACGCAATACCGTCGTTGAGGAGGTCAAACGCCTCGAGCGCACCCTGATCGCCGCGTTCGGAGGTGGCGACGACTTCGAGGCCGCGATGATGGAGCTGGCAGCGGGAGACGTGGCGGTCTGGGAGGCGGATGAGCGTGGTTTGGCCCAAGAGGTCAGGGAGTTGGTCGAGCAGCGCGACGACGCCATCGAGGCGCGCACGCGGGCACGCCAGCAGCGCGAGACGATCGCGGAGTCGGCGGACATCCCGAGGCTGCAGACGGAGCGTGAGTCGTTGAAGGCCCAGCTGGATGCCAAGGTCCATGACTACCGCGTCGTGGCGACGGCTCGGGGGCTGATCGCCAGCACTCTGCAGACGTTTGTCAGAGAGCGCCAGCCGGCCGTGCTGGCTCGTGCATCACAGTCGTATGCCCAGGTTACGGGAGGCCGCTACTCGCGGGTCGAACAGGACGAGGTGGCGGGCAAGGAATCCGTCGTAGTGGTCTCTCGTAACGGGCGGTTGACGCCCGACCAGCTGAGTCGCGGTGCGGCAGAGCAGCTCTACCTGACGATCCGCTTGGCTCTGGTCGCCGAGTTCGCGCAGCGAAGTGAGCCGCTTCCCCTGATCATCGACGACTGCCTCGTGAACTTCGACCCGCAGCGCGCCGAGCAAATGGCGAAGCTGCTTGTATCCTCATCGCAGGATGGCCAGTGCCTGTTGTTCACCTGCCATCCGGAGACGGCGGGGCTCATGGTGGCGCAGACGGAGGGTGCCGTCAGGGTGATCCCTATGGAGGCGAGTCCCGTCGAGTAGTGGACCGGGCTGAGGGGAATGGACTCATGTCGGAATCGATCGGCGAACCCATCCCGTCGGGTGGCGAGGCCGGTAAGTCCCCGCCGTGGCAGGAGCGCGACGCCTGGACGGCCCTCGCCGACCTCGGCGAGTCGCCCGTGCTCGTGCTCGCGCGCGAGTGGCCGGCCGGTCTCACCTGTCTCGACCAGCCGGGGCTCTACGCCTGGTGGGCCGACGAGACGGGCGCCGCCGACCTCTCCCGCGGTCTTGGCTTCACCATCGAGCCCGGTCGTATCTACGCCGGGCAGGCCGGAGCCACGAAGTGGCCCTCCGGCAAAACCGGCACGAACACCCTCGGCAAGCGCATCGGCCAGATGCATCTCGGCGGCAAGGTCCACGGATCCACCTTCCGCTGGACGCTCGCATCGATCCTCTTCGACCAGATCGAGATGCAGGCGCAGGCAGGGATGGTGATCACCCGGTCGTCCGAGCAGGCGCTCACCGAGTGGATGCGCGAGCACCTGTCCGTCGCTGTCCATCCGCATGAGGATCGCGACACGCTCGCTGGGCTCGAGCATGCAGTACTCGAGCGCCTCGACCCGCCATTCAACCTTCGCCATATGCAGCCCACACCGGTGCGCCGCCGGCTCAGTGAGCTTCGCCGGCGGATCAGCCGGGAGGTCAAGTGAAGGAATCACGCGGCGTGGCCAGATGCCCCATCCGACGAAGCTCTCAGGCGGGTGGGCGACCGGGTAGCCAGAGGCAGCACTGAGCATCGACGCGGCGAAAGTGGCACATCACGGACTGTCCTATGCCTCGCCCTTCTCGAGGCTGTCCGGGGCCGTCTGACAACGCGATGCAAACGCGTAACCGATCCAACAGGGTTGCGGCCTTCCTGATAAAGGGCACGTCTTGACGAATCGAGTGCCCCCCTCACGACCTGCGCCACACCCATGCGACGCAGCTCCTGAAGGCCGGCGTGCACCCCAAGGTCGTTTCCGAGCGCCTCGGTCACGCCTCGATCGGCATCACCCTGAACACGTACTCGCACGTGATGCCCGGCATGCAAAAGGAGGCCGCCGAGAAGATCGACGCCGGACTAAGGGCAGCACTGGCGGGATAGGGGAAGGGGGCGACCGGCGTCGACTCGGTGACGCCGGCTTGAAAGTTCGCCCCTGCGCCTGCTCTCGGTTGCCGATGGGTGCGGTTCGAGGCTGAGAGAGCACCTCCCGCGGCCAGCGCCCCGACCCGCTGTTGCCCATTTGGGGCTGATTGTCGGGGGCTAGGGCAACAAGATGGGCAACAGTCCAGAGCTCCCGGTCGCCGCGCGTTCGGCCAGGCAGGTGTCTTGACAGGGCAGCGCCGAGCGGTTCGAAGATCAGCGGCGCGGGGCCCAGGAACGTGCTGGCGGGATAGACGCAGCGCTGGCCGTCACCTCACGGCGTGAACTGGAAGCCTTGCTCCTTGACGAGCCGCACGCAGGTCGCGACGACGTCGGCGTCGTACTTGACCCCGGCGTGCTCGCGGACCTCGGCGAGGGCCGCCTCCATGCCGAGCGCTGCGCGGTAGGGCCGGTGTGAGGACATCGCCTCGACAACGTCGGCGACGGCGAGGATGCGGGCCTCCGGGAGGATGTCCTCGCCGCTGAGCGCCCGCGGGTAGCCCGAGCCGTCGAGGCGCTCGTGGTGCTGCAGTACGATCTCGGCGACCGGGCGCCCGAAGTCGACATCGGCGAGGATATCGAAACCGGTCGAGGGATGTCCCTTGATGAGGCCGAACTCGAGCTCGCTGAGGCGGCCCGGCTTGGAGAGTATCTCGGCGGGCACGGCGATCTTGCCGATGTCGTGGATCGTGCCGGCGATGCGCAGGGCGTCGAGCTGCTCGCCCGCCATGCCCATCTCCGTACCGATCGCGGTCGCCAGCTCACCCACGCGGCGCTCGTGGCCGGCCGTGTAGGGGTCACGCGACTCGACGATGCGGCTCATGGCCAGAACAGCGCCCTCGACGGTGCGCCGCAGCTGCTCCGCCTGGATGCGGACGCCCTCCTCCGCCCGCTTGCGCTCGGTGATGTCGCGGCCGACGCCCAGGACCCCGATGAGTCGACCGTCGCTGGCGCGCACTGGCGTCTTGATGGTCTCCAGCACCTCTCTGTGACCATCTTCGGCGAAGACGATCTCCTCCTCGTTCGTCGTGGGGGCCACGGCCGCCATGGCGGCCACGTCATGTTGCCGGAACGAGTCCGCCTGGTCCGCGTCCGTGAAGTCGTAGTCCGTCTTCCCGACGATTGCCTTCTCCGTCGCGCCAAAGAAACTCTCGAAGCGCCGGTTGCAGGACAGGTAGACGCCCTCGGGGTCCTTCAGCCATACCATATCCGGGAGCATGTTGACCAACGTCCGCAGATGCGCTTCGCTCCCCCGAAGTGCCTCCTCCGCCTGCTTGCGCGCGCTGATGTCGTGGAAGACCGAGAGGACGCACGTCTCGCTCTGCAGCTCGAAGGTCCCGGAGGATTCGATGCCCGTGATCAGAGTGCCGTCCTTGCGCCGCAGCGTGGTTTCAAGCTCGCCGGCCTGACCGGACTCCTCCAGGGTGGTGACTAAGCTGTCACGGCCCCCGGAGTCGGCCCTGATCGCGAGCTCCGAGGTGGTCTTGCCGATGACCTCGGCGGGCGCGTAGCCCAGCAGCTGCGTGAAGCCCTCGTTGACTTCGAGGAGCTTGCCGTCGCTGAGGCGGGTGATGGCCATCAGGTCTGGGGAGGCGCGGAAGGCGGCGGAGAACTTCTCCTCGGACTCGCGCAGCTCACGCTCGGCACGTACCCGCTCGCTGATGTCGTGATCGGTTATGGAGAGCGCCATGATGTCGCCCGCAGCGTCGCGGATCGGGGAGAGCGTGAACGCCACGTCGAGCAGGCTGCCGTCTTTGCACAGGCGCTGCGTCTCGAAGCCAAAACCGCGATCCCCGCGAAGCATGCGCTTGATGATTCCCTGCGTCTCACCCTCGTGTCCCGGCGGCATCAGGATCGCTCCGTTGCGTCCGATAGCCTCCTCCGCCGCGTAGCCGTAGAGCGCCTCTGCGGCGGCGTTCCAGTCTGTGATCACCCCCGCCAGGTCCCTCGAGAACACGGCGTATTGCGAGGACGCTGCGATGAGCGCGAGCCGGGCCACCTGCCGCCGCGCCTCCTGGGCCTCCGCGGTGTCGCGGGCGGCGGCGAACACTGCCTGCAGTTCGCCGCTCTCGTCCCGGTAGACGGTGGCGTTGTACACGACGTCGGTGAGCGTGCCGGAGACGTGGCGAAGCGCGAGAGGGTATTCGCTGAGAAGACCCTCCTCGAGGACTCTCTTGAAGGTCGCCCGCGCCTCCTCGGGCTCCCTAAAGCAGTCCGCAAAGTCAGTGCCGATCAGTTGGTCGCGGGGGATGCCGGTGGCCTCCTCGGCGGCCGCGTTCACGTCGGTGATCTTGCCCTGCGGGTTGGTGCTGACCAGCGGGTTGACGCTCGTCTCGATGAGACTGCGGGCGTAACGTGCAGCCTCGCTCGCGCTATCGCCTCTGCCCTCTACCATGGCGCGCGCTGATGGCGGCCCGACGATCGTGCCGTGCGCGTCAGGCACCGCCGAGATGTTGAGTGAGACAGGAAGGTGTGCGCCGTCCTTGCGCAGGCGCTGCGCACCGTGGTCGTTCTGCCAGAGCCAGCCTAGCGGCATCTTCATCGTGGCACCCCTCGCGGCTGCCGTGGAACCAGCGTGCTGCCAGGTCTCTTTTCGGTCTTCATCCTCAGACACCTAGCTGATGCCCTCTTGCCGACCCTGTGCGAGGTCGGCGCGAACTTGGCAACCCCATGATACGTCCTTGGCGCTTGCCTACATCATCGGCAGCGCGCGGTCGCAACTTGAGTTTGCGAGGAGGCCAAGGTTTGGGCGCACGTGGATTCGAACCACGGACCTCTTCCTTATCAGGGCGGAGTACTCTCTACCGCACGCTCCTTCGCGTTGCGGAGCGTACCAGCTGGCGCAGCGTGCGACGGCCGTTCAGGCTCGGCGCAAGGGGTCTGGAGGACCGGTTGTCGGGCGCTAAAGGCGGCTGCGACTACAGGCCGGCGACGCGAGAGCGGCAGAACTCGCAGTCGTCCGGCGGCATGTGAAACCAGCCGGTCTGTGGAATGGGCGTGCCCTCTGGCGCAGGTTCCCAGCCATGGGGGTGGTGCGGCTCCTCGTCGAGCCACGGGTGCCACTGAACGATGCCCGTGGCTGCGTCAAGCATGAACTCCTCATGCTCTCCAACCCAGAACGCAGGCTGGTCGAAATCGTGGACCCGTACGAACGTCATTCCTTTCGGCATGACACCCCCGTTTCTGCTGATGGGCGATAGCTCAGCGCCGGCCGAACGGAAGAGGGCTGACGCGCCACCCCACCTTGCGAAGGTGGGCCGCCTGAAGGTCATCGAGGACGATGCGACCTGCGAACACCGTGGGGTAGCCGTCGAAGTCGAAGCCGACACTCTCGACGGTGACCGCGCCGAGTTCCTCGCTGATGCTGAGGCCCTCGCCCTCGCGAGGCAGGACCGCCCAGTCGACCGTCCTGAAGAAGCCTTCCACGGCAGTCGGGTCTTCGTCGCGATCGACGCGCATGAACGTGATGTCGAAGGTGGGCATGGTAGCAGCGTACACCTGGCGAACGCCGAGGGAGTCCGACTACAGACTCCGCAGAGCTAACCTCAAGCATCTGAGTTGCAACGGGTGGACGACCAGTCGGCCTTGGGGAACGGTGAGGCGCATGACTGCCGGTCCCAAGGTCACTCGGGCTCAGTGAGCCGCCGAGGCTCCGCCAACATGCCTCATGCCGTGGCGTGCATCTCTCCCGCCTGTCGTTGGATCGCGATGCATGTTCACCACACGCCTGCAGGCGCGGCAAGCCACCCCTGGATGGGTTCGCCGGCAGCGGAAGAGCCCAATTTGGCGATAGTTCGTTGCGTCAGACGGCGCCGCCAGGCGCACAGCGCCGCCAACATCCCGCCAACGTGCCTCATGTCGCGTCGCGCATCCCCACGCCTGTGGGTGGACCTCGGTGCACGTTGGCCCACGCCTACAGGCGTGCCGCACCGTCATTCGAATTCCGTTGGGGGCACCACTCTTTCCCCTGCTGATGCCCCTGCCGCTTACCATCGCAAATGCCGAAGGCCAGGGTATGGTCCCCCTCCCCTCGAGGGGGAGTGCATGGGGAGCGTCTAGATGACGGGTGGGCAGAGGCCGGCGGACTCGCCCAACACCGGGGTGACGCGGCGAGCTTGTGCTGCGCGATGGTGGACGCGGGAGCGTCGCATCGACTTCTCAGCACGCTCACGTGCGTCCAGTAGCTGAATGCGATAGGCATAGGATGAGTGCATGAACGGCGACGAAGCAGACGGCCAATTCGCGAAGGAACTGCGCGAGGTCGAGGAGTCCTGGGCCTTCAGGGCCGCCAGGTATGCGTTCAGCAAGAACGCCAAGGAGTGCCTCGACTACCTCCACGTGCTGGAGCATATGGAGCCCGACAAGATACTGCGCTTCGCGGGGGAGCGAGATGGTCAGGAAGAGACGTCGTTCGAGGTCATGCGCCTATTCAGCAACTGCGTCGGCGCGGCGGTCTCGATGCGGAACGCCGTCAACGGCGTGTACGGACGCCTGCATCGGGACGGCAGCTTCCCCGAATTCAACAAGGAGCGCCGGAAGAGATACGACCGCCACCCGATCATTCAGTTCACGATCAAGCTTCGGGACTACCTTGTCCACGTGAAGCCTATCGGCGTCATCTACCATTTCGGCATCCCCGAGCCCACGGACATCAGCACCACAACAATGGAGGTCCGGTTCAACCTCTCGGGCCTTGATCGTGATGCAAAGTCCTGGCGGGACAGCGTCTCCGTCCGCGCTGCGAAGAGGTACCTAGAGGACCTTGAGGGCAGGAAGTCCAAGGACCGACCGACCCTCTTCATGCATCTACTTGCGTTCCGGATGCAGGTCGAGGACTTCTACAACTGGTTCGCGGAGCGCGAGACCGAGTTGCAGCACGAGCGACTGGGCGAAGACGCGGACCACTCGGCGAGCAAAGAGCCCCCAACGGGGTAGCTCGAGGCACCTAGACGATCGGAAGATAGAGGCCGGCGGAGTCGCCTAGCCGGGCATGCAGGTAGCGCGACGTGGTCGCGAGCGACAAGCGCGGCCTGTTCGCGGCCAACGCGCTCACGAGCGTGGATCCGGCGGGAACTCGACGAAGACCGTCAGCCCCTTACCTTGGTCGTGCTACACGCGTATCATTCGTCCCGCCGTCGGAGTAGGAAGGATGGATCCATGCAGTTGGGTGTCATGGCAGAAGAGCCCGTCCTGCTGTCGCAGATCTCAATCCAGGATGAATTCGGGCTAGTGAGCGGTGTGGGCGCAGTGCCAGGAGGGTTCGCATCAGCCCTAGCCGACAGCCTGACCGTCCGGGGCATACCTGCCGAGGCGCTGAGCCTCGAAGCGCTCGAGTCGGGCTGGCCCAGCGATTACATCGACGCATTGGAGATGGCCTCCGGCTCCGCTCTCGGGGATGCTGCCCAGTCCCCAGCGGCATTTGCGGTAGTAGTTTTGGGGCAGCGGTCCGACACCGTCTCTGCCGGCAGACTGGCCCACCCATTGTGGGTTGCCAACCCGATTGTCAGTGCGTTGGCGCACCGGCAGAACGAGAACTTGCTCGTTTGTGGCGGTGGGGAATCGATCTGGGTGACCACGGTTCTCTCAGACCCAGCCGCGACTGCCGAACAGGTTGTTGAGGCTCGGAACAAGCTGCTCACGACCATGATCGACCTCTCTACCATGCCGAAGACAGGAATAGTCGAGTATGAGGTCGACTATTGAGCGATAGAAAAGAAACGAGCATTCAAGTCGACTCGCAAAATCCAGTACACGATCAACTCGATTGACCCTTCGGTCATGGACTGGCTTAACTTAGAGGAAGAAGATACGTGAACTGGCATAACAAACGCTGCGAGGCGGATTCGCTACGTCGGCGCTTCGCGCCACCTTCGCTTGGCGCTCAAGCGCGGCGTTAGACCGCACCACGAACGGAGGATTCTATGTCATACCGCCGGCCTTCTGAAGCGCCGTCCCCAGAGGTCCTCGTCCCCCAGTTTGAAGCGGCAATCAGGAGCCTGGTGCGTCGGTTCAGGACCCACCCGTACGCCTTCTACACCGAGACCGACATGCACTGCTATCTCTACCACCGCCTGTACGCGGGCGGTCTGGTGAACGGCCTGTATCGCACGGCCGAAGGGCGAGACACCATTCTCCTGCACAAGGAATACCCGACAGTGGCCCGCTATCAGCGTGGCGACGACGGCAGGCTTGAAGAGTCGGCCCAAGGTCGTCGGCGTGGAGCGTTCGACATCTCGGTCTGGGATCCGCGTTTCATCGGCGAACGTGAGCATCGCAAGCAGAAGGTGCTGTGCGCCGCCGAGCTCGCTCTTAACGAGTGCGGGCCGCGGAACCCTCACACGCTCAACGACGCCACCAAGCTCGCGGGTCCCACCAACGAGATCAGGTACGGGTACCTCCTCTATTTCGTCCGCGATAGCTCCGACTACCGGCGCAACGAGAAGGAGATCTGGACGAACCTCGAAGACGCCGCCCAGCGGGTCCGGCTGGTGTTTGCTCACGTTGATGGCGACTCCAAGCCGAAGCCACAGTACCTTGGCGCGTGGGGCGTGGTCTGATGAGCTGCTGATCCGAGGCGCCAGTGTCAGACCTCAGCGCCGTAGAGAAACGCAAGATCGAGCGCGCCCTTGGAATGGGCAGCGGCTACGTTCTCAACTTCTCGAACCGAACGTTCGCGGACTTCTTTCTGGACTGCGTCGGGCTGGACATCGACGACGAGAAGTACGACTACGCGAGCGGATCAAAGGCCAACAGGATGCGCGCCTTCTGGGACAAGGAGAGCAACTACCTCGTTGGCAAGGTGCTCGGATCGCTCTTCGATGAATGGCAGGAGTTCGCGGGGTATGGGGCTCCGCCAGAACCCCCCGAAGAGTGTCTGAAGATCGTCCGGAGGCTCAGGGAGAGTGCTCCGATACCCGAGCTGATTGCCGTTGCGCCGAACGCAGAGGACCAATCGTTCGAGGCCCTGTCGCGATCAGTCCGAGAGTCGATCGAACGGAATGAGCCCGAAGCTGGTCTGGACAGGCTCCATACGTTCGTCGTCAAGTACTTCCGCGTTCTCTGCGACAGGCGGGGGCTGACTCCGGGGCGCGACAAGCCGCTTCATAGTCTCGTGGGTGAGTACGTGAAAGCGCTCAAGTGCGAAGGGGTCATTGAGTCAGAGATGACCGAGCGCATCCTGAAGTCCACAATCTCGATCATGGAGGCCTTCAATCGCGTGAGGAATGAGCTGAGCTTCGCTCACGACAACAGGGTGCTCAACCACGACGAAAGCCTCCTCATATTCAGCCATGTCACCAGCTCCATCAGATTCATCGAGTCGGTCGAGACAGCTTGCCGAATTGAGTCGCCAGCGCGCGAGGACACGGACGATGACATTCCGTTCTAGGCTGCTGCTTCGCGCCGACATCCACCGCCTCTACGACGCCGGCTACGTTACTGTCACGCCTGACTACCACTTCCGCGTCAGCCACGATCTCGCCGAGGACTTTCATAACGGCCGCGAGTACGAGCGCTTTGCCGGCCGCGCCATCACCGTCCCGCACGCCCTGCTCGACCAGCCCAGTCCTGAGCTGCTCGATTGGCACGCGGCGGAGGTGTTCAGAGGGTGAGGATCAACCTGCTGTCGCCGCGGTGCTCAACGTCCACCCGGGGGGTCTTGCTCGCGGCCGACCGTTCAGGGAGACTCAGGCGCGATGACCGGTGACGCCCAGATGGAACACCGCGAAGCGCTGGCGCATCTGCGCACCCCCGACGAGCCACCGTGGACCGACCGGCGGCACCAGACCGAGTCGGACGCCGACCCTCGCCCGGCGTTCGAGCGCGACCACGATCGGCTGATCCACAGCGAGCATTTCCGGCGCCTCCAGCACAAGACCCAGGTGCTCATCGTCACCGAGGGCGACCTGTACAGCACCCGGCTCCTCCACTCGGTTGAGACGGCGTAGATCGGCCGCTCCCTTGCCTGCAGCCTCGGCCTCAACGGCGCGCTAGCCGATGCCATCTGCCTTGCTCACGATGTAGGCCACACGCCTTTCGGCCATCAGGGCGAGGAGACGCTCAAGCGTCTGCTCGCCGACAACGGGGGCTGGGATTCGAACCATCACTCACTCCGCGTCATCGACGAGATCGAGGCGCAGTACCCGGCCTTCCTCGGCCTGAACCTCACTTGGGGCGTTCGCGAGGGCGTCGCCCGGCACAAGACGGCCTTCGACGATCCGGCGGTCGCTCACGGGACAGGCGCCGATCTCGGTGCGTATCGTGCGCCATCCCTCGAGGCTCAAGCGGCGAACGTGGCCGACGAGGTGGCGTACGTCACGCATGACGTGCATGACGCACTCGAGCAGGGGCTACTCTCCCGGGGCGACTGCGAGGTCGCGCTGGCGGGATGCAGTCTGTGGAAGCGCGCTGCGAGGGCGACGGAGGGCGAGATGCAGGCCAACCACCCGGAGGGCTGGCGCGGGGTGGATGAGGCCCGGGTCAGTGTGCGCCGCCTGCACCGCAATCTCATCTCGATACTGCTGGTCGATGTTCTGCGCGAATCGTCCGGGCGAGGCGCCCAGTATCCGGACCTGGATGCCGCGCGGGGCAGCGACACACCGGTGGTCGACTTCTCGGGTGGCATGCGGGAGCAGCTCGACGCGCTGCGGGCATTTCTGTACGACAAGGTCTACAAGAGTCCGTTAGTGTCGCGCCAGAACGCGAAGGCCGACCACGTGCTCCAGCGTCTGTTCGAGGCTCTCTGTGGCAACCCGCGTCTCTTGCGCACGTACGTGCAGCAGCGCATCAACGGAGCCGGCGATGCGCGCACGATCGCCCACGAGGTGGCATTCTTCCTGGCGAGCCTGACGGATCGCGGTGCTCTGGATCTGTACGGCGAGCTGTTCGTGCCCGCAGATCGCGCTATGGGACATCACGTGAGGTAGCGCATCTGTCCCACGCGTTCGGTAGGATTGACACAGTGCCTGCGGAATCATCACGCAGAGGAGGAGCTTCGATGGCGATCGATCTCAAGCGAGAAGCTGAGGCGGTTCAAGCCGATGGTGCGCGTCTGCAGGGCGAGGGCTGGCTGAGCGAGGCGAGCGCGCCCTCTCAGGTCGCAGCGTATGTGGCCGCCAGCGAGCGGGTCGAGGCCCTCAGCCCCGGCGAGGTCGTCGACATCGTCAAGCAGGGCCTCGATGTCGATGTTGCCGAGGGCAATTCTGCGGCGGTGCGCGACCTCGCGCGCGACGTGCTACTGAAGCGCGCGCAGGCGTAGGCTCTGCAGTGCGGAGTGACCGCTGCCGAGTGCGCTGGATTCCGCGTCACAAAGACAGCAGGCAGAACGCGTTGTAGCCGTTGAAGAAGTACTCGGCGCGGAAGCGCGTGGTCTCGCCGTCGGCGGTCTCCACATCGGTATCGTCAACGATGCTGTCGGCGATGTCGCGGCCCGTGGTCCACACCGCTGCCACGCGTGCGTTGTCGTCATCGGTGAGTTGCCCGCCATACCGCTGCCCAAAGCTCGGCGACGCGATGCTGTAGCGCACAGAGGTGGAGCGCATCTCGGCGTCGCTCTCGCCCGTCTGCTCGTAGACAGCAAGAATGCACGGCTTCAGGCTCGTCTCCACCAGGTGTCGCGCGCTCGATTCGAAGGAGGCGTCGAAGACCGCGGCGATGTCTCTCACAGTGGCGGCGGAGATCGGGAGGGCCGCCGTCTCCCGCTTGAAGAGGCGGCCCTTGAACTGTAGCTCGGCGGCGAAGGCGTTGGCCTCTCGCTCCTGCGCGTGCACCGCGCGGAATCCGAGGTCGCGATCGCTGCACATGACGATCTGCCCGGTGTGCTCGGGCAACACATAGTGGCCGATCTCGTGAAGTGAGCTGAAGCGACTGCGCTTCGGGCTCAAGGCCGCGTCAATGGCGACTAGGCGCTCCTCGTAGTCGAGAAGGGCGCGGACGGGATCGCCAGAGGTGGTCCGCGCCTCGGGGAGCTCTGCGCCGAACTCGATTGACAGCG